>ENA-ORXD01002127-ORXD01002127.1-sediment-metagenome-genome-assembly--contig:-NODE-2127-length-14006-cov-259.805729_pt1 | contig 14006 bp, 20 predicted proteins | sample MGYA00237862_ERZ511471 | MGnify/ENA metagenome assembly ERZ511471 | reverse complement strand
ACGATGACGCTGTCGTCGACGGTGATGAAGTTCAGGGCGTTGTCGCGGTCGCTGGGAACGGACATGAACCTCTCTATTTCGTAATCCGCGTAGTAGCTGTATCGCTCATAGCTCAGATCGAAGCTGACGGAATAGTCATCATGATCGTAGGTCCAGGAATAGGTGATGGTACCGTTGCCTTCCGAATAATCGGTCATTACCACGGGCTGATCGCCGACCGAGATCGAAGCCTCGTCCTCACACAGACAGAAGGGGTAGGTCACTTCTACGCACTGGGACGATATGACGGTCGAACAGCCATCCTCCGTTCCCAGTAAGCTGCCCCCAACGGGCAGCATGAGCATGAAGACCAACAGTAAGGAAATGAAAGATGTTAGAAATCGTCCCCGTACTTTATTCAATGACTCCCCTCTCCATTGTCAATCGAACCGATCGTTCCGCATTCAGATACGTTCCATATAAATGCTCAGTACGATTCGTCCATTCGTCGACTGGTGCGGAGAATATGCGAGACCGAGCTGCAAGATCCCAACAACTATCACGAATTCCGATGCGCCATGAAAGTTGCCGGAAAGGACGATCACAAGACGATTATGAACACCTATGAGCGCACGGTGATCGGACAGGGGGATGCAAGGTACGATTATGCACCCATACCATCAAGGAACGAAATGAGCGCATGCGAGAAGTGGTCCTTCTGTCCCCTAGGAAACCTGGCGCTGATCGACAACGCCGACGAGGGACCCCTGAACCCGAGCGGGCATACGAACACCAGTATGGAATACAACATGATGACAGACAGCGGGACACCGTTACCATCTCGAGCATGAGCATGGAGGACGCGTTCTTCATCTACGACGCTAACGGCTCCCATCTATCGACCGCCTACTCCTCTGTCGCCTTTGGAACGGCAGCCGAGGTGACCTACGGATTCCCCGGGCTAGCGTACAAGGAGACCACGTCCATCAAGAGCGACCCTGAGGTGACCGTGTATCATGATCCGATCAAAATCTCCGGTGATGATGACGGGGGATCGGGCTCCCCTATCCTTCTCTCAGGGATCGCGGCGGCGGTTATGGTGGCGATTATAGGATCGGTCCTGGTCTGGATGAAAAGAAGGAAGGGATGATGGCTTTACGCCATCTCAAACTCCTATAATTTCAACCGGGCTCCTTCATGATCGACTCTCATGTCGCCATCATGCGAGGGCCGGTAGATGATAACCCAACGCTAACGCTCTCATCGTTCTGCGCATTTTAATCGTTATTGCAACTAAAACCGGCCTGGTAGATTGGATGGGATGAAAAGCCGATATTAGAATTCACGGTCCAGAGGTGACAACATGGCCAAGATTGGAAAGAAGGCTGACAAGGTTGCTAAGGACGCCGCTCCGAAGAACTGATCGCGATCAGTCACCGCATAATGACGCGAATGAACGCGTCAAACCTTTTAGTTTCATATTTTCTAAAATTATAAGCAATCATGATATAACCGGTCTCCAACTGGAGATTTCCCAATTTCTCTCGAATCATTAGCAAGATAACTAGGTGGGTAAAGCCATACAACTTTGACGGGCTGCGCGTACGTAAATAAATAATCAATATTCCAGATTGTAGAATGAACTAGATACTATTAAGGTGGGTAATTTTGGTTAAATCAGTTCATGACCGAAGGGGAAGTGCAAGGAAAACCTGTTAATCCAAAAAGAAAGAGAAAGATTATTGTCACTTTAATCGTTAGTGCGATAGTGATTTTAGCTGTTGTGTACCTAGCCCTATTCAATCCGTCTACTTCACTCGATTCTGGCGTTCACGATTCAGATGGGGATGGATACGCTGATGACGACGATGCATTCCCGAATGATTCAACTGAATGGTTGGATACTGATGGTGATGGATACGGCGACAATTCAGACGCGTTTCCTAATCTAGCAACCGAACATGTTGATACAGACGAGGACGGGGTTGGGGACAATTCGGATGCCTTCCCTTCTGATTCCACTCAGACCACAGATCGAGATGGTGATGGACACGGGGACAACCCGCAGGGCAACAATCCAGATCAGTTTCCAGACAACCCCAATGAATGGGCGGACTCAGATCTTGATGGTGTGGGAGACAATGCGGATTTTTATGACCTTGGGAACGGGAAGATAAAGATCTCAATCACTTGGTTCCAGTGTGATGGTACCGCGGACATGCTCAGTGCGGCAGATCCATATTTTATCATTTTGGTCGATTCGAACTCGGATGGTTATTTTGAATCGACATATACTAGCGGTACAACTAACGATGATGATACGGTAACGAACCCTTATTCCATAATTATCGACCTAAACGATGATGTTGCATCATTTAAGTTCGCGATAAAGGTGTATGATGATGACGTCGATGCTGACGATACAATCGATTATTGCCCATCACCTTCTGGAACTTATTATTCAATGACCGTGAGCGCACCGTATTCGCAATCATGGTCTTATGATGGGGCTGATGATCTCCAGAACAATGAGATCGATTGCGAACTGAACTATTCGATATCGATCGTCAGTTAAACCCATTCCCTTAATTTTTTTATTTTTAACAAGGGGCACCCTCTGCCGATCTAACGCTTTGATGAGAACGGCAGGGGCATCAAGTGAGCTCGCGCGGATGTCCCGGAGACGGAGCACCTGATTATTTACAGCTATGGCAGGTAACTCTCAGAGTATTGGATCAGCGTTCTGAATTGCGTCACGATAAGGGTGTTGAAGCGCTCGGGAGTATACAAGCCCGGGCCGCACTACCGCAATCGCAGGACCCGGGTCAGTACACAGTGGGGGCGGATGGCAGAGTGAATTATAGGCCTCCGCGGATCGTCTCCGAATCGTATGGGCATGAGAATCTCAAACAGACGAATGAGTACCTCGAACTACTCCTCGACGACGTGCAACGCAAACGAACGAAGTACATAGCCCATGCCCAGGAGCGTATGCGGAAGGGGTTGTCCCCGAAGAGGGATTTCTCGATAGAATTTCAAAATGAGTGAAAAGGGTGCAAACACACCCCGATTAGAAAAAATGGGTGAGCCAGTAAGTGTGATGGGCCCGGTCGGATATTATACTCCGACCGGCCAGTCGTCTTTTTTAGAAATTCAATAAACGGTTATTAGCGTAAATGGAAGGGGCACGGCATTACATCGCTTACGCATCGATAATCCTGTCGATAAGTGGTGATAACGCTAAAACCAACAGCCCGATGACGATTGCCGCTATTGGGTACAGGATTAAAGTGATGACGAAAAGGACCCAACCGACAATCCCCGACTCACTCGCCTCTTTAACATCGTTGACGAAAAGGATCAACCACAACGCAAATGCGAATAATGAACCCGCAACCAATGCACCTAGGATGTCATAGAAGGGTTCGACGATGAGACCAGTAATACCCGAACCGACAAGGGTCGCGCCTATGGTTTTCAATCCCATGATGTATGTTGTATTGATATATTGTTCTAATATAATTATTTTATGTATATTTTATTATATGTGCGTCGTATCATAATGATTAAGAAGAAACATCATATGGCGATGAACGGAGACAAATGCCCTATCAAATTCAAAGGCTGCTCGATGATCCTATCTTAATGGAACAGGTAAAGAGCAAACTTCCCGGATTGTTTTTAGTTGCAAATAAGGAATGTTCAAAAAACAATAAATTGGGTATGGAAGTGGGCACAACACGTGAAAAAATTATCATTGCGCTGTTAATTCATTTGTTCGGATCAACGAACGTCATACCAAATAATATCACCGAGCACGAGTTGGACGTTACATTTTTTCGAGAGAGAATTTCGATTAAAACATTTAGTACGAAAACCAGCTCAACGGTTGCCGAAGTAAAAGTGTCATGGACAGCAGATACCCAATCTGCTTTAAATTTTTATAATAATTATTCGCCATCCTGCCATATGCTATTAATACACATATGCTGGGGTTATACAGGTGCAATTTACTACATACCGTTGGATGTGCAACGTGCGATTATGTCTGAGGTTGGCCGAGCCAATTATTTAAAGCCGCCCACGCCAGGAAGGAACACAAGAGGTAGTACGATACCTCAGCGTATAGTGCGCAGATTAGTCACTCACGATGATACCATAAAAATTGGTATAAGTTGGTCAACATCTGACGTTGACTACAATCCATATGCTCGCTGGTTAAACGAATGGGAAGAAGCTATACCCATCGATCGACCATAATTATCAATTTATTTTTTTTAAAAAGGAACAATATCGTTAAGCTACATTGAATCCTTGTCATGGGCAGATTTGAATGCCACCGCAAATATTACGCTTGTTCAATAATCGGACAATAATCGAAGCAGTGAAAGTAAAGTTGCCCGAGATGTTTGTAATAGCCAATAAAGAGAGCTCACGTAATGGTAAGGTTGGAATGGAAGTTGGCTCGTTACGTGAAAGAATTATTATCGCTTTATTAATTCAACAATTTGGTTCTGAGCATGTAGTTACTAATGGTATAACTGAACACGAATTGGATGTTCTTTTTTTCAATGATAGAATCTCAATTAAAACGGTATCTGGTAATGATTTAACCGAAATAAAGGCGATATGGACCGTCGATCGTGAATCGGCCAGGTATTTTATCACAAATTATAGTCCAACCTGCGATATGATGTTAATCCACATCAACTGGGGTAATATGGGCTGTATATACTATATTCCGGTTAGCGTTCAACAAGCCATTCTAACAAATGTGGGACGAGAAAATTATCTCAAAATGCCTCCTGAAAATACGAATCCACGGGGGGTCGTCATTCGTAAAAACATCGTTAAACGATTAGCGGCCCATGAGGATACTATAAGAATACCTATGAGTTGGCCCGAAGTAAATGTAGAATATGATCCGCACGACAAATGGGTAGAGATGTGGAATGAGGTACTACCGAGCGAAGGATCATTGCGGTTACTTTAACCCCACATTCACTTACCTTTAGCAATGACTTATTAATATTGACTAATTAGGTCAAGGACGCAATGGGATCGAACAAAATAACTGGCCATTTAAAAGTACTCTCCCTATTCTCCGGCTGCGGGGGGATGGATCTCGGTCTAGAGGGTGATTTCGATGTTCATAAAAAATGTGTAAATACGACCATTCATCCAGAATGGATAAAGAAAGATTATGGCAATGGCTGGGTTCGATTAAGAAAAACACCATTCACAACAATCTTTGCAAACGACATACGGCCAGACGCAAAGATTGCATGGGAACATTACTTCATGCATCGGGGTAAGAAAAACGATGTATTTCACCTTGATAGTATAGTTGATCTCGTAAAAAATTATAAAAATAATGATAAAAATGTATTCCCAAAGAAGCCTGATATTGTAACAGGTGGTTTCCCCTGTCAAGACTTCAGTCTAGCTGGTAAGCGACTCGGGTTTAATTCAAAAAAATCGCATTATGGAGAATTATTAAACTCCGCTGATGAACCCTCGTTTGAGAATCGTGGACGCCTTTACATGTGGATGCGGGACGTCATCGAGATTACGAAGCCAAAAATGTTCATCGCCGAGAATGTGAAAGGGCTTATCACATTGGGTGATGTGAAAAATATCATTGAGAATGACTTTGCAAGAATAGGTGGTGGATACATAGTAAAAGCACGTGTAGTCTGCACGGCGGATTACGGCGTTCCACAGAATCGTGAACGCATCTTTTTTATCGGGTTTAATAAAAATGAGCTTACACCAGATGCTATTGCCGGACTAGAATCTGATGCGCCATGCAGCATTTTTGATCCATTCCCAGTACGAACGCACAGCGCTCCAGGGTACAAGGCATTCATGGGCGATTTAATGCCATATGTTACTGTTCACGACGTCCTCAATGATCTACCCGAGCCAGAATTCGCTTTAGATCCAGCGCAAAAGAATTACTCAAAGGCGAAATACCTCCCTAAAGGACAAGGTAATTCTGAAGTGAAAAATGACGCTCCATCGCCAACAATTCGAGCAGAACACCACGGCAATATTGAGTTCAGAAGGTTATCGAGGGAACACGGAGGGCACCATAAGCACGAGCTCGATAACGGTCTAAATGAAAGGCGACTTACAGTGCGTGAGTGTGCGAGACTGCAAACTTTTCCAGATGATTACGCTTTCATCATCAACGAAAAAACCGAACATGGTTTTATAACATTAAGCGGGAGCAATGCTTACAAGCTAATTGGAAATGCAGTCCCACCATTGATGGCCTATAACATTGCTATGCGATTAGTGTCGCTATGGCCAAACGTTTTCGAAAAAAAGGCGAAAGGTAGTACCAATGCCCCGGAGTAAAGAGACGACCTACAAAATTATGTCGGCCGTTAAATCGAATAACACAGCTCCTGAGAGGCTATTGGGAAGTGCGATGCACAAGCTCGGATTACGATATCGAAAAAATGTTAAAAATCTGCCAGGGCGACCCGATTTTGTTTTCCGAAAAGCCAGGGTAGTAATTTTTGTTGATGGTGACTTTTGGCACGGTCATAATTGGGCGCTGCGTGGATTTGCCTCACTTGATGACGAATTATCAACATATTCGCCATTCTGGAGAAATAAAATTCTTACAAATGTTAATCGAGATAAAGCGATAACAAAACAACTGACAGATGAGGGGTGGACGGTCATTCGGGTGTGGGAAAGTGAATTGAAAAATGTCGAAAAAATTGCGTCGAACATTTTCTTAATTTGTAAAAAAACATATAATTTACATGGGCGTTTGTGAGATTTGTTTGCGAGGCGCATATCAATCACAATGAACTTGTCTGAGGATCATAGAGCGGGTAAAATAATAAACCTGGACGCCGATGAATCTTTACTATGAAGAAGCAGTACGACGACCTTACCGACTACGAACTCACCATGCTGGAACTCCGATGGGAGGAGGAGCATCCGGACGAGAGTGCACCAGTAGTCGCGGCGGACTGGGAGTCGTACTATAAAAGCCTGCCAGACGACACCCCCGTTTTCAGGAAATCTGTTATTGGATTACAGATACAAGCCGAGGATAATATGGTGGGCAGCAACTATCGCTGCTGTAATTGCGACGGTCCTGTAGACTTCACTGAAGTTTACGATGCGGATAATAATTATCTGGGAGACGGCTATCATTGCCCCTATTGCGCTAGAACAAGATTAAACATGAACCGATGATATTCTCTACATTTGTCATCCTCGCTAACTGCGTAATGGTAGTAGTCATTGGGGTTTCTATTAAACAAGGCAGGATGACACACATTATCTTCCGATAGAAGCCTTGAATAATGCATCCTCGCAGGTGCACCATAGACAGCGAGAGGAACCTCAGGATCAGGGACAAACAGATAAACTTTAGTGCAACGCTGCCCGGGAGCCTATTCGACCATCTGTAAATTTATGAAGGCGAGTTGTTACGACTAAAAAGAAGTGCTGAGCAGAGACGTAATCCATGGAATACTGGCTATCAATATTAAGTGTTTACTGATGATTATCATCATCGCCATTCAACTCCGAACCCTCCGATTCATCATAATAGTCAAAGAGCCGCTTTTGCTTATCTCCCAAATAAAATTCCTCGGATATTGCTTTGGAAAAATCAAACATAAGCTGCTTTGATTGAGATATCGATTTGGGGCTCGGTTTAGTAAATTTAATGATTCCTGTTAATTGCTCCGATGAATATTGCTCAATCCATTTTACATCAGATCCCAATTGCAATGCTACTCTCCACAGGCTTTCATTTACAATACCATACGGTTTTAACCATTTCAGTAATTTCTCTTTGTCGAATTCTATTCCTTCATCCGACGCTTCACCATATTGATTTTCAATTGCCCGTAAAACTATGAATTTTAAAAGAAATAACGGATGAGGTTTTTTCAATATCTTCAACATGCCAATGCCAGAAATGGGCATCTCTTGTTGTTTATATGGAAAGCTGTCACTTATGCATCCCCCGACGCATTTCAACTTATCCATTTTTGGAGAATAACACCACAAAGACAACCCGAGTTTTTTCCCCAGATGCGGGCTTTTCACTAATGATTGATATACTGTAAGCCCTTCTTCTCGAAATTTCATAGGGAAAACTACCATCACGTCAAGGGCGGGGGACGTATCAGCACCAGTTATCATCCTCAATGACTGTGATGAGATGTGTTGATAACTATTCATTTGTTTCAATTTATTCGAGGGGTCCGTTGTTTCCTCGACAAATAATATTTCTCGCAGACTCTGTGAAACATAGACCAAATCGGTTTCAAACGTATCAGATATTTCGTCTTTACAGGTGCCATCCGTATGTACATCAACGTAATTATCTTTTAAGAAATAAAAATTCCCCATCGAGTAAATAATTGCTGAATCTATTTTTTCCATGCGCCTGTGAAGTTCTATGTATTTCTGATAGTCTCTCTCAAGACTATTGACATCGATCTTAACCACCAGGTTATCACCCCGAACTTAAGGGCACCATTTCAAACTGAAGTTCTGGGTCAATATGGGAAGCCATATTGGATACTAATCGTCTAAGGGTCGATTGAACCTCGCTCGGGTTTTCTGAATAAACATATAATGTATCTTCAATAATCGTTACTTGAAACATTTTTCTATCTTTGAGATCCAATACGCTAGCCCGATCCAATCCCAATGGTATTCCGATGTAACCGTCGGCTCCATTACCAGTTGTCAGCATTTCAATGACGGCCGCATTTCGAGCCTCAAGACTAACACCGATCTTCTTACACGACGGCATTTGAATTTTAAACGCGTCATTCGTTTTCCGAACGGAAATATCGGTGGATAGGTCAATCTTTTTTGACTGTTTCAAATCATATTTTCTATCACACGTCTTAATGAAATCAACAAATTTACTAATAACCAACATTTGCCCTGCGACAGTTCCACTGCTGAAAGATATTCTGCCCTTGTTGGTCATTTCAAATTTTAACAACCCATCTGACCCCTCCTCTATCACAATACCAATCTTACGGGGGAGAAGGGCATATTCTGATTCAATTTTCTTTATAACGGTCTTCGTTTTCTTGCCCCGTACTTGTAATGACATACCATATCCAGAATAATCATTATGGGGCTCAAAAAAGACCCGTTCTATGCATATATTTCCACCATCTGAAACATAGAGGTTTGAGAGTTTTTCGAAATCTTCTCTGCCGACCCATGGATCTTTTATTTCCCTATTATTTTTTATGAACTGCTCAATTTTATTGGTCCCATCCTCTTCGAGACAATGATATAATACAACGCCCCACTCCCATTGATCGAAATAGGCATCATAGCCATCAACGTGAAAAATAAATTCATTGTCAAGACCATCTATTGGTTTTCTCTCCTTTTCAATAAAAGACACTACGTTAGGACTAAAAAATTGAACATAGATTTTAAGATTCTTCGCTCTGCCACCCTTGCCAGAGTCTACTGATTTCTCCAGTAGCGACCTAATGAAATCCTCCCTCATCTGGACACCGCACTTCCACCTGGCATTTTAAGTATATACCAATTTACTATATTGAATATTTCAACAGAATGATTTAACAATAATAACCGCTCGTAATGAAATTGGCTCAATATTTTTTTACGAAGTATCGTAATTTTTCATCACTTTCAGTCTACCTCAGAACGGATTTAATTATCTCTTTGTCGATTCATCGATTGACACGCACGAGAAAGCCATTAAGGAACGACCGCGTGGATGAACGCAACTGTTTCGGCTCCCGTCCGTACACCAACAGTATTAGTGAGCCACAGTGGGCCGCCAATAGCAATCGGCGCCTGTGATGGCTCGCTAGATAGGTGATCGAATGGAGAGTACGAAATACGCAAGGATAAGGGAAGACCGGGCGAGCTTCAACGTGACGCTGCCTCGAAATATCTTCGACCAGCTTGAGAACGAACGCGGGCTAATTCCGCGTAACCGATACATTGTCGCCATGTTCAGGCGTTGGCTCGCAGAGGGATGCAAGTGAGCTACGCCGACCTGAAGGAATGCGAAGCTGAGATCACTCACCTCGAGTCCAGGCTGACTATTATGAAAGGTCGCAGGATCAACATCGAGCGCCAGCTGGCGGCTGAGAAGGCCGTCCAAAGGTGTCCGGAGTGTGATATGGCCATCCGGATCAGCGCCGATGTTCCAGGGATGGGGCACACCTCTCATACACAAGCAACCTGCGACTCGTGCAAGCACAGCTATTATGTGCACGTCCGCCTCGTCGGCGAAGATCCGCGAGATCCGAGCAGTTACCACTTCGAATTCGTGGACGCCGGCTATAACATGGGCGAGATGATAATTGAGGATCTCGACGACCAGGAGTTCGAAGGCATGTACAAGGCCGCGGTGCAGGAGAAGCGCCGCAGGGCTGCGCTCGGGATGACTGGAATGCGATTCGGTAAAAAGGATGTTAGGGGAGATGCCCAATGATTCCGTCCAGCCCAGGTGGCTTGGATGGGGAAGAGGGCTTCCGAATCGTACCCGCGGAGGGGCTGCAGGGACGGAATCGGGCGATCACGGGGATGGCAGTTAGGCTCAGCTGGGACGACTTCCACCGGCTCAACGCGTTGATGTACGACAAGCTGCCCCGGATCATGGCGGTGACCCAAACCACCTCTCCGCACAAGCTCTACACCGTGTCGGAGCGCGACCAAAACCCCGCAAGGCGGTACTCCGATTGGTACGCAGTAGGACGTGTACCACTCAATATTCCTTAATTGAATGGTACAAAGATGCCATCGTCCAGGATTGTATCATAACATGGCTGGATGGGTGCGCTTTGTAAAACACAACAATTAGCAGACAAACAACAAGAATCATGACTGGTGATAATATGCAGACAATCAACCATGCATCGAATCAAGTAAGAGCGACAAAGGTCAACTTCTACATTAGCAAGGATATCTCAGCAGCAATTGACGAACTTATGGCCCGCTACGAGTTGAACGGGTCTCAGGTGATCAGGTCGATGATAATATGGTCCCATATCAAAGGAATGGAAAACCTATACGTCCTCAAGAAGGATAGCGATTTGGTGGGTTCTAGAAAGGTAACGCGCGGATTCATGCTTTACCCCGATCATCTTAGGATAATGGATGGGATGGCCAAAGCCCACGGTTTCAACCGGTCACAGATGCTCATCGCATTCGTCTACTGGTTCTTAATCGATGTTTCCGACTATACGTATACTCCAATATTATGTGGATTTTCTGATCGGCGGAGTATTATCCAATGAGGATCAACATGCCACAAACCGCACCCCCGGAGTGGCCGGAGCCCCTCCGAGAGGTATCCACACCATTGCTGCTGCGCACTATCACCTCTGACCACTTCTGCGCCTTCTTAGAGGACCTGATCGACCTGTTCGACAAGGCGATCGCCCGGCAAGACGAGCACCTGGCCAGAGCACGCGCCGAGGCCGACTACTATGCGTCCTTGTACGGGAGGCGGTAGCATGGGCCGGAAGGCGGAGATGGTCCGAGGCGAAATATGCTCCTTCCGATTCCATGAGGTGGACCGCGAGCGACTTAAGGACATCAGGCGTGCCCGCGGGGAGTGGAGCAGCTCGGAAGTGGTCCGCCAGCTGATCGCCGAGGAGCACGATAGGCTCAAGAGCGAGGCTGGCGGTTCAGCGGCCTCGGCGGAGGGGAGCTGATGGCTAAGAAGAAGCTGGGAGAGGGGCGCACGACTGTCTCCTTCACGCTCTACAATGATGGCATGGAGAAGTTCGAGGCGCTGCGGACCATGCTGGGGCTGGACACCACGATGCTTATGCGCAGGTTGATAGACGAGGCGTTCAACCAGCACAACCCCGAGGTGCACCTGAAGCGCCTCGAGGAGGACCTGGTCCGGATCAACAAGGACATAGCGGCGACGAAGGAGGCTATACCGAAGTACCGCGCCGAGAAGGAACGGCTGTTTCGTCGCGTGAGGATCGACTCCTTCACCGATTATAACAAGGCAGTATGGGTCGACCGCTCGTCCTCTCCAGGATACGGCGGTCGCGGTTACCTCACGACCGCTGAACGCAAGGCCCATGTCGCCGAGATGTTCGCCGAGGGAAAGATCCATGGGTTCGACAGCCCCGACGAGGCGTTCGAGTGGTTCGAGGCCAAGGTGCCGCTCCATATGCGCGGATCAAGCGATTGGGCGGAGGGGATGTCGATGATCCCTGAGGATTCCCGGAAGGAGATTGATGCCGAATACCTCAGGCTGCGCTGTGCGAACAACAAGGTGGAGGAGATCGAGAAGGGAACCTGGTGGTCGCCCCAGAACGTTGCCGACCGCGAGCGCAGACGCAAGGAGAGTGAGCGTTTCATGGCGACGTTAGAGGCGGAGAGGGCAACAAAGCGCTAACAAACCCCTTACTCCTTTTTGATTGGTATACTATAATTAGCGAGGGCTCCTAGAGCTAAAAAAACCGTAATATAATATATTATATTATGAATCGATTATAGAATACAAAAGAGTAGAGAAGAAGACTATACCAGATAATAATATATTATATTATAATATATTACGTTTCAATCTCTATCTACTCTCTCTACTCTCTCTTCTCTATAGTATCCTATAATTATTGTTAAATGAACCGCACCCGCGGGACCACATCATCGCAAGCAGGCTGCGCCCGCGTCCTCCTCGATCGGCGGTCGCGGGCCGTGATAGTCGTCCTTTATTAACCTGCTTAACGGTCGAATGGAACAGTGCCGAGCGGAATGACTTATCACCTCGAAGGCGAGTCTGCCTATAACGGCGTTAAGACGGCTGCCAGCAAAGGCGGCCGCAAGCGCCGCCGCCCGAAGGGGGCGGACGACGAAGAGGTGATGCGTCTGAAATTGGGAAGGTATCCGTTCGCGGCCGCTGTCGAGGTATACACCAAGCGCCGCGTAGGCATAGTGGCAGAGAGCACTCTGGCAGAGGACCACCGCAAGCTTAAGCACATCGGCAGGATCTTCGAGAGCCTGAAGGACCAGGGGCTGGTCGGGACGACCGACCCCCGGCACTTCGAGAGGGAGCATATACAGCAGCTCCTGAGGTTCATGAGGGCGAAGGGGCTCGACCCCGCGTCCCAGGCGAAGATCCTCCAAGAGCTGAAGAACCTGCTGGTGTTCTGCAAGAACCACGTCATGGACGAGATGAAGGCCGACGGGGTGAAGTTCCCGAAGCCGGGGCGAAAGCCTATACGGGTCATTCCTGACAAGGACCTCGGCAGGATCTTCTCCGCTACGAAGGGTATGGAAGGGTGGAGGGGGACGATGGCCCGGGGCATGACCGCACTCTACTTCGCAACGGGTGTGAGGCCGAAAGAGCTCCGCCTGGCGCACCTGGAAGACCTGGACCTGGGGAAGATGACGTTGTTCGTAAGGCACCCGAAGGGCGAGGCGTCGTGGGCGTCGCGGGAGGAGGTGAGCATCATAAGACGCGATATGGTTCCCCTGGTCCAGGCATATCTGGTCGAGAGGTCCCGGGAGATCGCCAGGCGCGGGCTCGAGGACGTGGTCCCGCTGTTCCCCAACCTCAAGGGCGGGAGGGGCACCTTCTACACCGCACAAGGCTTCAACGGGATCAAGCGGATGGTGGAGGACGAGTCGGGCGTGGACTTCCGCCTGAAGGACTTCAGGTCCACCCTGGCGACCGTCACGATCAACAACGACATGAGCCGGCTGCCGGCGATGTCCCTGCAGCTCCGGCACTCCAAGATCGAGACCACGCAGAAGTTCTACGCCCGGATAGATCCCGCGGCGGCGAGCAGGCAGCTCGAGGGCGCCTACCTAGAGCGCCCGGTCCTGTTCGACGAGGGGCAACCGACTGTTTTATCCGCCCCAACGGGTCAAAACGCAATGGTACGCAAAACCCCCTTTATTGACAAAAATTTTGCACCGACTGGATATGCTTAAGGATGGGCCCGGTCGGATTTGAACCGACGACCAAGCGGTTATGAGCCGCTCGCTCCACCGGACTAAGCTACGGACCC
>ENA-ORXD01002126-ORXD01002126.1-sediment-metagenome-genome-assembly--contig:-NODE-2126-length-14014-cov-3.311688_pt1 | contig 14014 bp, 14 predicted proteins | sample MGYA00237862_ERZ511471 | MGnify/ENA metagenome assembly ERZ511471 | reverse complement strand
CCATCATGCCATAGTGTGATGAAGATCGTTTATCCGGTACGAGTCACCTTACATGGATCATTCCTCTCCCCGGGTTCTGGTGATGAAGTCTGTGCGTCCCGTCACAGGGTTCATAGCGATTTTCCTCCATCCTCTCTCTTGAACGGTTTGTACATCTTCCCGCCCCCTTCATAGAATTTGGAATCGAACTCAACCAGGTGCAACCGGAGTGAGTGGAGGAAGGGGCTGAACATGGCAAGGATGATGTTCAGCGTGTGGAGGAGCGCAGCCACCAATAACCCGACCAGCGCCACTTCCATCATGCCCCCCATCGTGTTTGCAACAAGAGCGAGGATAACCGACGCCATGCCAATCGCCATGATGCGGGCATACGAGAGGATATTTCCGATGGTGCTCATGATCTCGAAAACACCGAAGAACCCTCCTCCGTATATGAGGAGCGGTAGGGCAATGATGATCAGTATCGCCCCTATCGTGATGACGGGTGCAGGGAGCGCGATGGCAGTTGCCGCAATGACCAGGATGAGCCCGATGATGACAACGATCATCCCGGTCTTCTCGCAGATGTGCTTTTTTGCCTTGGCTACGTGTCTCTTGCAACTGATTTCTGTACAGGCATTGACAATCCCGAGCACGAGCCCCAGGAATACATGGAAAACCCCGATAGCCAGGGAGAGGAAGAGGAACGGGACGATTGCCTCAAGCCGGTGCAGGGTGACACCGAAAATCACCTGTGGCTCGAGCCACCCCATGTGTTCACCAAAATCGCCGAAAAATTCCCCGTACAACCATCCGAAGAGGATGGTCCAGATGGATGATATTATCAGGATGTTCATGAGGTACTGGAGCCAGTCCCTGTCCGAGAATTTCCACTTCATGGTGATGGCGAATGCTATGATAATCAGGCCGTACGCGATATCTCCCACCATGATCCCGAAAAATATCGGGAAAAAAATGGCCATGAGCGGACTGGGATCGAGTTCCGTGGATTTTGCCGGGCTGACCACCCTCATCAGGTACTCAAACGGCTTGACGAACCGGGGATTATCATAGTACGTCGGGGCATCAGCCATCTCGTCAGAGGTGAGCACCAGTTCATTGATGATGACCCGCCCTGCGAAGGCATCTTTGAGGATATGTATGGTATCCCTGAGAGATTTCTTCGGGATCCATCCTGCCAGAACAAAGGTATACTCTGTCTGGCCAATTTTCGAGAAAATGCCCAGTTCTTCGGTTCTTTCTTCAAGAATCCGGTGCAATGCCGTGAGTTCTTCGTAGTATTTCGAAGAGATTTTCCTCAGTTCTTCATTCAACCGGGAGATCTCAGCCGTTGAACTGGCTTTTTTATTCTGGATAAGGGTGATAATTTCGTTGAAAGGTTTTCCCAGGTACTCGGGAGGTAACCGGACCTCGTTGACATTCTGGTTGAACAGATACGAATGAACCTGTTCAGAATACCGCTTATTGAAGATGGTCACCGCTGCGATGGTGGTTTCATCCAGTTCAGCAGACATCAGTTCAAACTGTTTCCTGGTTATTTCTGACAGGGCATTCTGGATGATATCAAGGACATCCTTGAACTCTTTCTGGATGAGGAGAACGGTGACCTCGAATCCCTTCAACTTGGGCATACTGGACTCAAGCGGTCGAATCTTGTCGATTATCTTCTCGTACCGGTTCAGGTTGATCAGCTCGAGTTCAAGATCACTCTTCTCTTTTGCCAGGGTTTTCGTGACGACTTCCAGATCATTGATGACGGCAGTTACATGGGTGAGGAGGTCTTCATGGCTTATCGTTTTCAGCCGGGAATAGATGGCTGCTACCGCCTTCTCATCTCCCCTGGTCTTCGGGAGGATGAGAAGGATGCCGCCGATCTTTGAGAGAGCAACAGAAACATCACCGACCTGTTCTCCCGTCATTTTCTTGAGGGCAATTTCCCCGGGAGCCACGGGCAGTGATGCATCTTCGATATGCACGGTTCCCTTGGCATAGAGTGCATCGAGGACATTGTGGAGATCTTTCTTGGGCCCTAACACCTGAATTTTTACCATTTTCTGGAGCATGGCTCTCTATCCTGACAGGACTATCGCGATGATTTCCCGAACGGCTTTTGGTACATTCTTCTCGCCCGATTCACGAACCGCTCGTACCTCTTCCCTGGCATGAACCCGTATGGCATCGGCTTCTGCCTGTAATCGTGTGGTCTCCCTCCTGAGAAATTCCCCGGCTGCCTTCTTCCCCTCCTCTTCTGACGATGCAAGTAACGCAGCGGATTCTCTCCTGGCCCGCTCGATCATACGATCGGCCTCTACCCGGACATCGTCAATCCTGACGCTCACTTCCAGTTCCTTTTCCCGGATTTTCTTTAATAAGGACTTCTCCTCCATCATACTACGCTCGTTCTCCATCGCAGGGAATCCGTCTCACACCGGTTCGTCCCGGGCGCTTATCATCGACCCGTCCTGTCACATCCACCATGTTCCTCTCCCGTACTCCTGCCCGGTTCCAATCCTGATGCGAGACCCCCGCATCCTCACCAGATGCTTACAGGCCATGCCTGGCTTTCAGGAACGATGTGACGCCGAACTGGGGAACCGGCCCATCGATTCCGTTGGTTAATCCTTTTCCTGCTTTAGCTATGCGTTCCTCGCAGCGGCGGATTGCGGTCATTTTCAGGTTCCGTATAGCATCAAGCCGGGTATCAGGCATAGAATCACCGGACCTCCATCCAGGGCAGGTTTGCTGTATACTCGGTTTATCACTATTTATAATATTCGGAGTTGCCCGCTCGGATACCCGGCAAATTGCGAGGTTCTTACCCGAAAATGGCGTGATCGCGCGCAAATGCATTCCAAACCACGATCATTTTATGTAGTTCCTGCTGCATCTCTCCCTGAGGCTGCTCGATCCGCGCAAGGGTCAGGGGCTGGCGGATGCGACATATGTTCAGGCGCATATTGTTCCCCACGGATTTCTCGTCACATGCCCGGCGCACGCTCGAATGTGTTGCCGGCCTGCCTGGGATCAGGGAGATCGTTCTCCTCCATATTGCAGAGCTTCCCCCGAAAGGGATGGACCGCTTTACCGAGGAAGAGATCCTTGCCGGAGCACGCAGAAGTCTCGGCCTGGACCGGACCTATCTCGAGTCCCGGTCTCTGACCGTACACTGTCGGATCCGGACCCTGAAATCCGGGTCGATCGGGGCGATCATTTCCGACACTGCCAATGCCGAACAGGTCTCTGCAATCGTGATGAGTGCGAGGGGAAGGAGCCGGGTGCAGGGAATACTGCTCGGAACAGTCTCCACGTACATGCTCAGGCATGCGAAGGTGCCCCTCCTGATTATGCGCCACCAGCTCATCGAAGACCTGACCAAATACCACTACGAAAAATTCTGTCCGATGATCTTCTCTTCCGTCCTCTGCCCTACTGATTTCTCTGCCTTCGCAGAGGAGACCATCCGCACGATAGCATCGATGCCCGGAGTCGGGCGAATCGTCCTCGTCCACGTCGTGACCCGGGGAGAGACAGATGATGAGATCCGGAAACTCGAACGTGACGCAGGCCTGCACCTTGACAGGATGGCCGCGGTGCTCACCACAGGGGGTATCCCGGTGACGACCGTGGTCCGCACCGGAAATACCGCACGCGAGGTGCTGGTGGTCGCCGGGGAGGAGGACTGTTCGCTGATCGCCCTGAATTCATACGGGAGGGGGTGGTTTTCCGATCTCCTCATCGGGAGCACGGCAGCAGAGATCGCACGGAGCGCAGACCTGCCGGTCCTGGTTCTCCGGAGCACTCAGGGGAAAGAGCCACGGGCAGCGTAGAACAGGAACAATGCTACCCCGAGCAGAATCCAGAACAGGACGAAGAACTGGAGGATCCTGAACCAGAAGACCATCCTGGCACGGAATACCGGATCTCGAGCCATGCGGGTGAACGCATCTTTCTGCACGGTATATTTCCCCTCAGTGCTCCATCAGGAGCTGTTTTGTCCGTTTTCTCCGGAAGATGTCCTCACGCTCCCGTTCCTCGAGGTGCATCTCGATGGCATGCCGGGTGGCGGCGAGCCGTGGCAGGAGGATGTGCTCCAGGGCATTCACCCGCCGCCGGGTCGTCTTCACTTCCCGGGCTAGCATCCGCACCGTGCCTTCCAGCCCGGCAAGTCTGAGGAGGGCAACGGACAGGTCCTGGTATGCCGATACGGCCTCATCGAGCAGGGCTGTGGTGCCCAGGCTGCTGTACGCCGGCAGAGGATTCCGGATGACTGATGCATCCGGTTCGATCAGCGGGACCTTCACCCCCATGATGATCCGACTGCTCATCGGGATATCCCGGATTTCCGGGGTGGACCGGGCAATCTCTTCGATCCTCCGGTTCCCCATGCACAGCATTGCGTCGGACAGGCGGCCGGATGCGACACCAAGCTGTTCCTCGACCAGATGCTTCTCCTTCCGGTATACCTCCATGTGGCGTACAAATTCAAGGATGAGGGCATCCAGCTTGTCCGACAGCAGCGTGTGGCCCTTGCGGGCAATCTGCTCCTGCTTCTTGAGCTTCAGGAGTTCTATCCTTGTCGGCCGGATTGTCCTGATTACCGTACCCTTCATGGCGACCGCTCACGGGATGCCGGATGATACATATCAAGGTATTTCACATCGATCCGCTTCAGCTCCCTGCGGGGGAGAAGGGCAAGGAGGTCCCATGCACGGTCGAGTGTCGCGGTAAATGATCGGTCCTCGTGGGCGCCCTGCTGCACAAATTCACGTTCGAAACGGTCACTGAACCGGAGGTATGCCCGGTCGGTGTCTGAGAGGGCCTCCTCGCCGATGACCGCAACAAGGCCCTTTATCCGGATACCTTCCGCATATGCGGCATAGAGCTGGCTGTTCAGGTCGGCATGATCCTCGCGGGTCCTCCCCGGACCGATCCCCCCCTGCATCAGGCGGGAGAGACACGGGAGCACGTTGACCGGGGGGTAGATACCTTTCCGGTGGAGATCACGGGAGAGGACGATCTGCCCTTCCGTGATATACCCGGTCAGGTCGGGAACCGGATGGGTGATGTCATCGTCCGGCATGGTGAGGATCGGGAGCTGGGTGATCGATCCTTCCTGGTTGTGGATCCTGCCTGCACGCTCAAAGATGCTGGCAAGGTCGGTGTACATGTATCCGGGATACCCGCGTCGCCCGGGCACCTCTTCGCGCGCTGCAGCTATCTCCCGGAGGGCCTCGCAGTAGTTTGTCAGGTCCGTCAGGATAACAAGGACATGCATCCCTTTGGTGAACGCGAGGTATTCAGCGGTCGTCAGGGCAAGCCGGGGTGTGATGATCCGCTCGATAGCCGGGTCATCGGCAAGGTTCTGGAAGATGACCGCTCTCGAGAGGGCCCCGGTTGATCTGAAGTCTTTGAGGAAGAATGCTGCCTCCTCGTGGGTGATACCCATGGCTGCGAAGACCACGGCAAATCCCTCTTCCTGTCCGGTCACCTTCGCCTGCCGGGCAATCTGGGCGGCGAGCAGGTTGTGGGGGAGACCGGAACCGGAGAAGAGGGGCAGTTTCTGCCCGCGGACCAGCGTGTTCATGCCGTCGATAGCAGATATCCCGGTCTCAATCGAATCACGCGGGAACTCACGGGAGAACGGGTTTATCGGGGTGCCATGAATATCCCTGACAACCTCCGGGATAACCGGATCACCGCCGTCGAGGGGGTCTGCGATCCCGTCAAAAATCCTCCCGAGCATATCTTCTGCAAGCGCAATCCGCATGGTCTCGCCGGAGAACCGGACCGAGGTGATATCGGTATCCAGGTCCCGGGTCCCGCCAAACACCTGCACGATAGCCCGCGACGTACGGGATTCGAGCACCTGCCCAAGCCGCTTCTCACCGGACGGCATGATCACCTCGGCGACCTCGCCGTACCCGATACCCTCGACTCCGTCAACCACGATGAGGGGGCCTTCCACCTTGGTGACGGTCGAATACACGCGCGAGCCGGCCTTCATCGGGTCATACCTCCCCTTCCTTCACCGCGGCATCTATCCCTGCAAGGATAGCCCTGAACCGGTCCGGCCGCTCATCTGCAGGAACTGCACCCATCCGGGCGAACATGCCCATGACCGGCAGATCCCGTATCCTGCTCACCATTATCCCTCGTGCGACCGCCTCAGATGCCCGGGTGAAGAAGGTGAACAGGGCTTCCATCATCAGGAACTGTGTCGTAGCGTCGGTATAGGTATCATGCGGGTGGAAGGCATACTGCATCAGGAAGTTCTCCCGGATCATCTCTGCCTCCAGGAGGACGAGCTTGTCCGTCTCGGGTAAGACATCGGGCCCGACGAGCTTGATGATCTCCTCGAGTTCACTCTCCTTCTGGAGGATCTCCATCATCGCCATTCTCATCCGGGCCCAGTCCGCACCGGCATGATGGTGCCACCATGGCCCGACTGCGTCCCCGTACAGCGAGTATGAGAGGAGCCAGTTGATAGCCGGGAAGTGTCGCTGGTAGGCAAGGTCGGAATCGAGCGCCCAGAAGACTTTGACCATGCGCAGCGTATTCTGGGTGACCGGCTCAGAGAAGTCGCCCCCGGGGGGAGAGACCGCTCCTATCACTGAGATGGACCCCCGGGCATCCCGGGTACCGGCAACCAACACCCTGCCGGCCCGCTCGTAGAAATCTGCCAGGCGTGAACCAAGGTATGCGGGGTATCCCTCCTCTCCCGGCATCTCCTCGAGCCTCCCGGATATCTCCCGCATTGCTTCAGCCCACCGCGAAGTTGAATCTGCCATCAGGGCGACATCGTAGCCCATGTCCCGGTAGTACTCGGCAATCGTGATCCCGGTATACACCGATGCCTCGCGTGCCGCTACCGGCATGTTGCTGGTATTCGCGATGAGCACCATCCTCCGGATGAGCTGCTGACCCGTACGGGGATCTTCGAGCGTGGGGAACTCGGTCAGGACATCAGCCATCTCGTTGCCCCGCTCACCACACCCGATGTAAACTATCACATCGGCATCGGCCCACTTGGCAAGCTGGTGCTGTATCACGGTCTTTCCCGAACCGAAGGGACCCGGGACTGCCGCGGTACCTCCCTTGGCGATGGGAAAGAGGGTGTCGATGATACGCTGGCCGGTGACGAGAGGCTCCTGCGGGTCGAGTTTCTCCCGGTAGGGTCTCCCCACCCGCACCGGCCAGCGCTGGATCATGGTGAGGGACTGCTCTCCCCCCGCGGTTCTGACGGCCGCAATACGGGTATCAACGGTGTACATCCCTCTTCCCGCTACGTTCGTGAGCGTACCGGATACCCCGGGAGGGACCAGAATCCGGTGGAGGATGGCAGCACTCTCCTGTACTGTGCCGAGCACATCCCCGGTGCTGACATGGTCTCCTGCACTCGCGACCGGGACAAACTCCCACTCTTTTTCGCGTGCGAGCGGTGCCATGGTTGCACCACGGACGATATAGTCTCCCCACCGTGCACTGATCTCACGGAGCGGACGCTGGATACCATCATAGATAGTGCCAAGCAACCCGGGCCCGAGCTCCACCGAGAGCGCTCTCCCGGTCCGCACCACCCGCTGACCCGGCCTGATCCCGGCAGTCTCCTCGTAGACCTGGACGGTGGCAACATCCTCTTCAAGCTTGATGATCTCGCCGAGCAGATCATCGCTGCCTACGGTCACAATCTCAAACATCCGTGCCCCGGTCATACCCGCTGCTTCCACGACCGGGCCGGTGATTCGTATGATGGTTCCCTGTTCTGCCATAGATCACCCTCGTTCTCCGGTTGTCATACCGGCCATCCGCAAGAATTCCTCCTCAGTACCTGACAATACCCCGGCAGTCCCACCCAGCTCAAGGATGAGCGGATAGAGTCGTCGTTCGAACCTCAGTCGCGTGAGAAACGGGCGGATAGCATCAGCGAGAGCAAGGGGGATAAGGATGATGCCAATCCCCGGATCCCTGGCCCACCGGGAGATGGTTTCTTCCGCCTCATGGGCAGAACCCGTGATCACCGATTCCTTCAGTCCCGCAAGTGAGAAACCCCACACCATGCGTTCATCACCGAGGACGGCAATCTTCATGCAGCACCCCGTTCGGCAATGAAGAACCGGGCCGCCACCCCTGCGGCGGATCCCTCCATGAGTGCATGGACAACCGCACGGATGTTCCGGACTTCAAACTGCCGGGCAACCATGAACCGTATGAGGGGTCCCCCGGTGAGGTGGTAGGTAAGGGCAAGAGAGCCCGCTTTCCGGAGCAGGAGGTGGTCGAGCTCCCGCTCAAGGAGGTGGACAACCCCCGGCCCTTCCATATCGGTGACAACCGGCTGGAATGCGGCATAGTAATCGGTCCCGGCAAGCTGATGGAGGGTCTCTGCGAGGGTCGGGGTCTCCATCAGCTGCCGGAGCCGCCACTCTTCAAGGGAGGCCCCGCCCGGCATGAAATGTGCGGCTTTCATCGCAACTCTGCCTCCCGCCCGTGCACGGAGCATGGTGTTGAGGTTGACGATGTCGGTCCAGATGCCGCAGAACTCTGCGACCGGGCTGGCGAGGAGATGGTCGACTTTCGTGCGGGAGAGCATAATCTCGCGGAGAGCACCGGAATCGAGGGCCTGGTCGATGGCAAGCAGGGTCCCGGTCTCATGGTACGTATCGAGCGCTGCGTGGAGGTCTTTTCCGTACACGCTCTCCTGGAGGTACAGGACAATTTCATCGATGCTCTCTGCATGGGCGCACCCTTCGATGAGGGCCGGGGTGATCATCCCCACCGGGAACATCCTGGCACGTACGTCATCGGCCGGCAGTCCTGCTTGGCGGCACCGGAATGCTGTCTTCAGCTGTTCAATCTCATACAGCGTGCGAAATGCCGAGAAGAACGGGCGGATGCTCTCTGGTGCGGATTCCTCGAGCGCAATATGGTCCGTAACGGCAGCGCGATCGAGAGCTTCATCGAGGTCCCTGATCGTGCTCGTCTCATCGATCCTGAGCGAAAATCCCCGCTCTTTCAATTTTCCTCCGAGTTCCTGAATGGTCTTCGCCTCGGCGATCTCTTCCGTTCCCCCGGGGGTGATGTACAGGTTCCCGATCGCCCGGACCCGTGCAACAGGGTAGGCGAATGACGCAACATGGACGAGAATCCTGATGTACCCGATGATAATGACGAAGATGACAAGGACGATGAGGAGGAGCCCGATCCCGCCAATCAGCACGTGGTCGGGGAGCAGCCCGAGCTCACGGGAGACCTCACCGAGGATATCGCCGGCAACCTCCATCAGGCATCCCGTTCCCTGCCGGAGAGGAACCGGGCAAGTTCAAAGACCAGCTCGCTCCTCATCTGTCCGAGCCGCTCCTCGAAGGTATGGTTGACGGCGACATGCCCGGTACCGGACCTGACGATAACACCCCCCATGGTCGCGATGTCCTCACCGGAGACGTGGATCTCCGGGACTGATGCCCCCCTTGCGGCAAGGTAATCCCTCAGCAGGGCATGGTCTTTTTGGGCAGCACTGATACTGACGCTCTCGCCGCCAACCTGATCGACAGCGGCCGTGATGAGGTGCGCGAGGATTCGGGGATATGATGGCGTCCTGCGAACGCGGGCCAGGTCCTCTCCTGCGGCATGGAAACACTCCCTGATGATATCCTCCCGTGCATGCCGGATCTTCTCGCGGGCATCCAGGAGGGCCTGGGCATGCAGCCGGGCAGTCTCGAGGTCCACTTTTTTCCTGCCTGCAAGGACGGCCTGCTGACGTACTTCCTCAGCCCGGACTGCTGCTGACGCCCGGGCAGACGCAGCTTCCTGGCGGGCCGATTCGATCACCGACCGTGCCTCCGCGTCTGCGTCCTCCCGGATCCTCCTGATGATAGTATCCATGCTCATGGTTACGTGTCCGCCCCGCCTATACCGAAAAGACTCCGATCCCGAAGAGTATCAGGATGGCTACGAGGAGGCCGAATATCGCAAATGTCTCGGACATGGCTGCGAATACAAGGCTCCTGCCCATCGCGGCAGGGTGTTTTGCTGTTGCCGCGATACCGGCCGAGCAGGTGATCCCCTGCCCGATCGCAGAGAATCCCCCGAGTCCGACGGCGAGGCCGGCACCAATGGCTGCAACCCCGACCGCAACGGAGAGGATGAAGTCGTGGGTGATGATCCCGGTGAACGCCATGAGGAGGATCGCAACGAGCAGGCCGTATATCGCCTGGGTCTCGCAGATGGCAGAGAAGACGACGCCTTTGCCGAACATCTCGGGCCTGTTGGTCGTGACGCCAACCCCGGCCGATGCTGCGATCCCCTGGCCGATGGCAGATATGCCTGCGATGCCAACCGCGAGCCCGGCACCAAGACCCGCGAGCCCGGCCGCAACAGGGACCTCTCCCGATATCCCTCCGAAAAACCCGGCCGAGAGGAGGATGAGGATGGCTACGAGGAGGCCATAGATCGCCTGGGTCTGGGGAATTGCCGAGAATATGAGGGCAGCTCCGAATTTCTCGGGTCGCTCGGCTGTCACTCCTGCAGCGGATGCCCCCGTGATTCCAACTCCTATCCCTGAACCGATTGCGGAAAACCCGACTGCGATACCGGCCCCGATTGCCATGAGTGCCCCGCCGATACCGATGGTCATGGAGCACCACGCTCCCCTGGCTGCGAGTAGCGCCGGTGAGCCCGGAACGGGCTGAACGCCCTGCCGCCACCGGTGTAAAATTTCCCGAAAAATTCGATGTACTGGAGGCGGATCGCATGAATCACGCCACCGAGGGCCTGGATGACCAGGTTGAAGACATGCCCCCCGACAAAGACGATTCCTGCAGGGACGATCATCAGGGGGTGAATACCTGCAATGAGGGTCGCAAGAATATTGACCGTCATCGCAATCCCGCCGGTTGCAAGGGCAAGGGCGAGGATCCTGACATACGAGAGCCAGTCACCGAGGAAGCCTGTCAGGCCGAAAAACCCCATCGCTCCCTGGTACGAGAAGAGCATGCCGGTGCCAAGCACTGCCCCCCCTGCTGCTGCGTACAGCAGGGGGGTTGGGACTGCAAACCAGCCGAAGAAGCCTGCCAGGAGAACTGCAGCTGACGGCTGGAGGATGAACCATACAACCTCTTCGAAGAACAACATCCGCAACTCACCTCTCCTGATGTGCTGATATGCGGCGATCGCGAGACCCAGATTGATATGGAAAATGCCGATAATGAGCGCGATCTGGAAGAACGTGATGGGGTCCCTGAGCGGCTCCATGAGGATGAACGGCGGGGTGATACTGAAGAACCGCTGGGGGATATCACCAAACCATCCGCCCTGGACTATCCCGAGCAGGGTCGAAGCGAGACCGAGAATGAGCAGGATGTAGATCATGTCATGGAGCGATTGATCTGCATCCTTCAGCCGCACATACAGGAATGCAGCGATGATGGTCATGACGATCCCGTATCCCGCATCCCCGAGCATGAGCCCGAAGAAGAGGACAAAGATGGGGGCAATGAACGGAGTCGGATCGATCTCACGGTAGAGAGGACGGGCAAACGTGGTGGTCAGCACCTCGAATGGTTTCAGCCACCCTGGATTGTCATAGCAGGTGGGTATCACTACGGTATCATCGGGTGAAGGCGGCCGCGACCGGACAATGGCATGGTCCGCTGATGCCTGTTGTAATGCCCGCTCCATCTCCGGCACGTCCCTTTCCGGGACCCATCCGCCGACGAGCGTTGTTGCCGTACTCCTGCCGCACGCAGAGAGGACCTGGTGCTGCTCTTTCTGATGCTCCAGTTCCTCATACAGGGCATTGAGACGCCCCTCCCACTCCTGCCGGATCCCGCGTAATTCATCTATCAGCGCTGATTCCCGGGCCTTGAGGGTCGCGATCCGTTCCTGTTCGCGTTCAAGGGCTGCTGCAGGCATCCCGCTGCACCCGGGTTCCAGCGGGCGGAACCGCGGAGGCCGGAGGAGTCGCTCAAACAGGGGCTTGTGGCAGAGGGGGATTGCAACCACCACGACCATGGTTGTATCCTGTTCAAGGGCGCCGGTCAGCAGCTCATCAGTCCCCGCAGAGATGAGATCCTGGCGAAATGCCTCGTACTTCTCCTTCTCCACGAGGCCAGCCGTGACCGAGAGGTACACCCCGTCACCGAGGATACCCAGGTCGAAGCCAAACGGGACAAGAACCCTGATGGCCTCGCTGTTCCTGAGTGCTGCAGTATACTCCGCCGATACCTGGTGAAGATCAGCCCGTATCCGGCTGACCTGCCGGAGTTCCCGGAGAACCGAATCAGCTTCGCGGAGCAACTCCTCCTCGCTGAGAACCGGTATCCGTACCGGAATGATGGAGACGGGGGAAAGGAACGCTGCGATCGGGTTCTCCCTCCCGGCCGGGATCTCTGAAAAGGTATCAAAAATACGGTCGATCAGCGCCATTGCCTCGGAGATCCGGTCTTGAGACGGGGACCGTTCCCCGGGCAGGATGCCTGGCGGGAGGGGGGATGGTGCTTCGTGCAGGGGGTGAACTTCCATCACCCCGGCATTCTGGAGCTCACGGACAACATCACGGGTATATGCATGGTGGAAGACAATGCCGACCCATCGCATCTCAGCCGGGTAAAACATCACGCTCTCCTGTCACGGCCTGGACGATCAGCCCGGCTGCATCCCGGACGAGAGCCTGCTGCCGGGACCGCAGGGCTGCGGCATCGCGTTCCGCACTCCGGACAACCCGGACTGCCTCCTCTGCTGCCCGTGCGAGTTCAGCATCCCGGTACCGCGCTACCTCATCTGCATGCTCCCTGGCCCTGGCGGCCATCTGCCGCCCTTCTTCTTCAGCGGCGACGATAAGCGCCCGGGCATCATCCCTGGCTTTCTGCACACGGTCACGGGCGTCCTGTTCAGCCTGCTCTATGGTTCGGAGCTCGTCAGCGAGCGTCATGGTCTCCATATGTCCGGATCTACATGAGGGATGACAGAACTGCTATAAAAACGTTATCGCATTGACAGCGTCCCGTGGTGGAGCGTACCTGCCCGGGCCCGCGGGTTGTATGCCGGGGGTCGTATGTTCCCGGATATCACGGTGAATAATTTTATATTGTTATTTGCTAACATATAGCATGACAGAATCTGGCCAGGTGGAGAGCTCGTGCTTGAATTACAGGGAGTCACAAAAAAATTCGGGGGGCTTGTTGCGGTCAACAATGTTGACCTCCGGGTAGATGAGGGGGAGATCCTCGGGCTCGTGGGTCCAAATGGTGCCGGAAAGACGACGCTTCTCAATGTCATATCCGGCATTTACCGGCCGGATAACGGGTCCATCCACTACCAGGGGCAGGACATATCACGTCTCTCCATGAATTCCCTCTGCAAGAAGGGGATCGCCAAGACCTTCCAGCACACGCACTCATTCCCGGGTCTCACCGCACGCGAGAGCGTCATGATCGGCTCACTGTTCGGGAACGGTCACCGGGTAACCCTTGACGAAGCCCGCCGGGAGGCGGAAGAGATGCTCGGCCGGGTCGGGTTTCCCCGTGAACGGGTGGACCTGGTCCTGGCGAACCTGAATGTGATAGAGCTCCGGCGGACTCAGCTCGCACGGGCACTGGCCTCCCGTCCCCGGATACTCCTCCTCGATGAACTCATGACCGGCCTCAACCCACAGGAAAGCAGGGAGGCGGTGAACCTCATCAAGAGCCTCCGTGATGATGGCATCACCATCGTGGTGATCGAGCATGTCATGCGGGTCATTCTCGGCGTATCAGATCGTATCGTCGTCCTCGACCATGGCGAGAAGATCGCTGATGCACCCCCTGACGATATTGTCCGGGACCAGCGGGTCATAGATTCGTATCTTGGCGAACGATACGCATGTTAGGGGCTGCTGAACCGTTGCTGGATATCCGGCAGCTCAACGTATCCTATGACAACCTCCAGGTACTGTGGGACGTCTCGCTCAGCGTGCGCGAAGGTGAAATTGTCACCATCCTTGGTGCGAACGGGGCCGGGAAGACCACGCTCGTCCAGAGTA
>ENA-ORXD01002125-ORXD01002125.1-sediment-metagenome-genome-assembly--contig:-NODE-2125-length-14015-cov-11.520950_pt1 | contig 14015 bp, 13 predicted proteins | sample MGYA00237862_ERZ511471 | MGnify/ENA metagenome assembly ERZ511471 | reverse complement strand
GACTGCTCCACCCCGCGTCACGTGCCGGTTCGAGAACCCTTCCAGCCCTCTGCCTTCGCTTCGGACCGGAAGAGGTGTTGTATCTAAGACAATACACGCAAAATGTCAAGGGGTATTCTCCTTTAATCCGGCAACACGGTATACATCTATCTTTCTGTCGATCCCCTTGAGGGCGATCGGGCCCATACCTTCTGCCCTGACATGATCACGCACCTCTTGGTACGTATCGCCGCAGATAAGAATCTGCCCCGCCTCGGCACGACCTTCGAGCCTCGCGGCCACGTTGACGGCCCTCCCCATCACGGTGTACTCCTTCTTCCGGGAAGAGCCGAATATCCCCGCCATGACCTCTCCGGTGCTGATCCCGATACCGATGGATATCTCACGTCCCGCTTCAGAAAGACTGCCGTTTATCCTTCGTATTTCTTTCATCATTCCCACAGCACACGCAACCGCCCGCAGGGCGTCATCCTCGAAGGTTACCGGGGCCCCGAACACCCCCATGATACTGTCCCCGACATGCTTGTCCAGGGTTCCGTTGTGTTCACAGATGATCGCGTCCATGGGTGAAAAGTACCGCCCGTTGAGGATCTCGCAGAGCTCTTCAACGCTCATCCTCTCCGATAACGCGGTAAACCCCCGTATATCGCTGAAGAGAACCGTAGCCTTCCGTTTCCGCAATCCAAGATACGTCCCTTCCTTCCACATCTCGGAGAAGACCTGCTCCGAGACAAACTGCTTCAGCCTCTTTCTGAGGATACACTCCCGGATCTTCGCCTTCAGTTCGATGTTGGAGAAGGGCTTTGTGATAAACCCGTCGATCCCCGCATTGACCGATTCGATGGCGCTCTCCATCGTGGCGTATCCGGTCAGCATGATCCGCGTCATCTCGGGGTTAATCTTCCCGATCTCGATCAGGGTCTCCAGGCCGTCGATTCCCGGCATCTTGTAATCCGACATGACGGTTTCAATCCCGTTCGGATTCTCGCCGACGATACCGATGGCGCGGCTGCCATCTTCCGCGAGGAACACCCGGTAGCCGTCCCGCTCGAGGACCTTCTTCAGGGACCGGCGCACCCCTTCCTCATCATCCACCACTAACAGATTCATCTCTCTTCCCTCCGGCAGGGGAGCGTCACCGACACGGTCGTCCCCCTCCCCTGCTCACTCTGTATGGCGATACTCCCACCATGCCTCCGGACGATCTCATGGGCGATATACAACCCGAGCCCCGTCCCCTCTCCCGGTTTCTTGGTCGTAAAGAAGGGTTTGAAGGCGTCTCTGACCTCTTCAGGCGGCATCCCCCTCCCCGTGTCACGGCACTCGATACGGACAACGTTTTTAACTTCATCGTAGCGCGTCACCAGGGTCATCGTCCCCTTCCCCTCCGGCTGGGCCTGGATCGCGTTGTTGATGATATTGATAGTAACCTGCCCCAGGTTGGCGAAGTTTCCTTCGATCTCCGGCAGGTCTTTCCCAAGATCCTTTTCAATCGCTATCTCGAAGTTTTTGTACCGGTTGTACAGCACCCTCAGGGCATCCTCTATCAGGCTGTTGACGTTCACCTGTTCGACGTAGGCCTGCGTCTGCCGCGAGAGACCGAGGAGGCTCTTGACGATGCCAGCGGCCCGGTCGAGCTCCTTGAGAGAGAATCTCAGGTCCTCTATCAATTCCTCCCGCTCTTTGTCTTTCACATTCTTCCATTCCCCGATCGTTTCGGCACAGATCTGGATCAGACTCGAGGAACTGGCAAGGGGGTTGTTCAGTTCGTGCGCCGTACCCGCCACGAGCTGTCCTATCGATGCGAGGCTCTCCGACCGGATCAGCTGCTGCTGCGTCCTCTCTTTCTCTTCGAGCGCTTTCGCGAGGTCCTTTGTCCTCTGCCGGACCTTTTCTTCCAGTTTGAGGTTCATCTCCTCCAGTCTCTCGTAATTGCGGGCGTTCTCTATGGCGATTGCCCCCTGGCTGGCAATGGTTTCCAACAGCTCGATATCCTCGTGCACGAAGATCTCCCCCGAGCGTTTCTCCCCCAGGGCCATAACCCCCGTCAGCCGATCCCGGGAGATCATCGGTATCAGGAGAGCGGCATCGGTCGTCTCAAACAGGCCCCATATCTTTGCTTCTCTATCATGCGGGATACCGATCCTGTCCACGGCAGAGCGTCCCAATGTTTTCCGGTATTCCTCGAAGAAGTCCGCTATCAATCGGCCGTCTTCTATTGCGGTCCTGTGTCTCTTCTTCGATCGCCCCGGCCGGACGGCATATAGTTCCAATGAACCGCTTTCCCGTTGAAAGACACCCACTCCCATCCCGGTCGTCTGCAGGGCCAGGGGAATTGAATCCAGCAGAAATCCCGTGATCTCTTCAATCCTCAAAAAGGACGCCATTGCCCCGCTCATCTGCTTCAGGGTTTCCTGGTAGTCGTATTTTCCCCTGAAAAAGACCCGGTCGACAAGCGCCTGGACTTTGACTCGCGCTGGGTTGAACAGGGCAACCACCAGGATGGCGGAGGCGAAGGCAATGATGAAGGGATGAGCCTCCCCGTACCCCATGAACAATATGTTGGAAAGGTAAATAGCCAAAGCGTACAGGAAGGTCAGGACCCCGGTCAGAAAGAAGTAGGCGCTCCCCTTTCTGAGGAGCACTCCGACGTCGAGCAGGTCATATTTCAGGACGGCGAAGGCGAGGATGATCGCAGGCACAAAATTGAAGTTCCCCATCGGGTAGACATCATATCCGCTGATGGGAAAGGCATTCAGGAGGATAAGAATCCCGCTCAAACCGAACCCGATCAGTACGTACTGTACCCGGTTCCTCTCGCGGCTTCCTTCCGCCCGTTTCATTCCCAGAAAGAGGGTTGTGATGCAGTACACCGCGGCCATCCCCCCTACCGCAGAAAACAGATGATACATCGGCCCCGCCGCAGCGATCTTACCGAAGGAGAAGTGACGCAGGCCGGTGATGAAATATGCCGTTTGAGTGAAGGGGATAAGGACAATGCTGAATAGGTATGCACCGATCTCGAGCCACCGCCTCTTCGTGATGCCGAGGAATGAATGTACAAAGCTGATATACACCGGTATGACAAACACGAAAAGGAGATAGGCCAGTCGATCAATCCTGAGGGCGAGTGCCTCGTCCGTGAGGAAGGATACCAGAGCGATATCGAGGTCGATTACGGCCCCGAGGAGACACATGCAGGCGAAGAAGACGGTGGTTGAATTTTTCTTTCCCCGGAGAATGGAGAAGACGGCCAAGAACGTAAAAATCAGGAATCCGGTCACGGGGAGAAGAAGGTAGGAATAGGATCCCCACAGAAGGTCCAGAGACACAGTCGTCGCCCTCCTTTATGGATTATCGGCAACTTCCAGAAATCTGGTGATCGGCCCCCGGTTTTACTGTACCCTGCGGTATCGCATCCGTCCGACGCCAATTCCGAACCCTGCTCTTTTCCGGATCCTGTTTCCTGTCCTTCCGCTTCTGCGCAGATTCTCTAAAACACAAATACAGCCGCCGCTAGAACCGATGTATACCCGCGGTTTTTCACGATCGCCGATTGCGTGACGTTTCTCGTCCGGACGATCTTGCCGCTGATCTTGAAGATCTCTTCCTTTTCGTCCCAGCTCGCGTCCACATCGAAATCGATGCCGAGCGTCGAGGCAAGCATGGCCGCCGCAAGATCCTCCGCGTAGTCCCCCGCTTCAGTCGATGTCTGCCCGAAGGCATGGTGTTCGCTGATATAACCGTAGGCGTTCCGGTCTGCCGGGATGGCGCATCCCACTGACGCAGCTATCAGTCTCCTCGGCTCGTTACTGCAATTGCGGCTCATCACACAGTAGGTTATCTCGCCCGGATTCAGCTCCCGCAGTCCCTTCTCGCGCGATATGACCTTACAGCCCGGCGGGAAGATACTCGAAACCATGACCAGATTGCATTTTTCTATCCCGGCATCGCGCAGGGCCAGCTCGAAGGAATGGAGTTCTTCTTTATGGGAACCAACGCCTTTGGTAAAGAATATTTTTCTGGGGACCTGATTGCTCAATGCACATCTCCTTATTATTTTGTTAAGAATGGTGCCCTGCTTGTGGATTCGTCCGACAGATATACCCCATAATCCGGTAGGCAAGCTTTGCCGCCGTAAAGTCGGGGGCGACCATTCCGGGGATCGGGCACAGCTCGACGACATCAAAACCACGAATCGTGCAGCGCTCTGAGACGCCTCTGATCAGTCGGATCAGGTCGTTCCACAGGATACCGCCGGGCTCCGGGGTCCCGGTGGCCGGCATAATCGACGGGTCCAGGACATCGATGTCGAGGGTGATGTATATATCCTTCGACAGGTTCTCGCAAACCTTTTTTGCCGGATCTTCATGATTTTTTATAAAATCCGGAGGAAATGTGATGACTTTCTTTTCCTCGATGAAGAGGGCCTCCTCCACGCTCATGCTCCTGACCCCGACCTGCACCAGGGGGCAGAGTTCGAATATCCTTCTGCCAACGGCTGCGTGACTGAACGATGCATTCTGATACGAATCCCTCAGATCGGCGTGCGCGTCGAGCTGGAGCACCGACAGGGAGGGATACGCGTCCTTCGCAGCCTGAACCGCCCCGATGGTGATGCTGTGCTCCCCGCCCAGGACGACCGGCACCTTGCCGGCGGAGAACACCCCCGTCACCTCCCCGCGAACAATCGCTGCCATCGCCTCCGGACCCCGCGCGTCCACCTCGAGAGGGGCCACGGTATGGATACCCGCCAGATATGTCTCCACCCCCAATTCTTCATCGTAGAGTTCCATATTCGCCGATGCATCCAGAATGGCCGCGGGACCTTTTCGCGACCCCGCCTGATAGGTGGATGTCAGGTCATAGGGGACCGGGATCACCACGAATCTCGCATCTTCGAAGCGTCGGTTCTCTGCGTCTATTCCGCCGAAGTTCATCATCTGCTCCATACCCTCCGGATATCGGAAGGGGACATCAATCCGGGAGTACCCCGCTCTTCATCGTAAAGGCACCGTCTTCGCACAGCAGATACGAATGGTGGAATATCCAGTCGCCCAGAATGGCGAAGGTCTTTACCCTGTCAAGTACGATATGCTGTTCGAACCGGGGGTAATGGAAGTGTCCCAGTATCACCGCATCGGCCCCTTCCTCAAACTGTTTCATGGCAAACGCCGCAATCTCATCGGCAAGTTCGTCGGCCGGCGGCGCCGCGTAGTTCCTGCTCATCCCTGAAATCACCCGCGAGAGACTCCACAGTATCGGAGAGGGAACCATTCTCTGCACCCTGTAGAACAGGTTGCTCCTGAGCAGCCGCCGGAGCGCACGGTACGACTTCTGGGAGGTATTGACCAGGTCGCCGTGAGACACGAACAACCGCTTCCCGTAGAGATCGATTGTTGCCCCTTCGGGGAACACCCGCACCCCGTATGGTTCGAAATAATCAGCCAGAAAGAAATCGTGGTTTCCCTCAAAGAACGAGATATTCGTTCCCGCCCTCTGGATCTCCAGCAGCCTTTCCACGATATCGGAAAATCCGGGATACACGCCGTTCCTGCCGGCAAACCAGAAGTCGAAGAAGTCTCCGAGGATGAAGAGCTCATCAGCGTTACCCCGGAGGGAGTCGAGAAAACGAACAAGGTGTCGGTACCCGTCGGAGGCGCTGCCGTCCAGATGGGCATCGGCGATAAACACGGCTCTCATAACCCCCGCCTCTCGTATTATCCTCTCGCAACCCTCTCGACAAGAGATTCCGAGTTACCGAACATCACCTCTATCTCGTTCTCATCCATCCCGGCCCCGCGAGCGATCATGACCGCCATGTTTTTGTCCACGAGATCCTGAGGCGAGTGGCTGTCTGTATTGAGAACCAGCTTCGCACCGAATCTCCGCGCGAGGGCCGCCACGCGGCCATTGGCCAAGCTGTGTCCCCGGCGCGCTGATATCTCGAGAAACACCGAACCGCCGGCGGCCAGTTTCGCATCTTCTTCGGTGAGCAGTCCGGGATGGGCGAGTATGTCGATCGGTGCCTCCAGGGCGGCACGGTTCGTCCCCGGCATGACCGGTTCCACAATGGTCTCCCCGTGGACAACGATAATTTTTGCGCCCAAGGCCCGTGCCTCCCGGGCAAGGTGTGAGATATGCTCCGGATGGACGTGCGTCAGCTCTATGCCCGGAATAGCCTTCAGGGGGCAGACCGCCGATATCTTCTCACACACGGTTACAATGCGGGGAATGATGAAATCCAGATTCGAATGGTCGGCATGGTCGGTTATCGCAATCGCCCGGCACCCCTTTGCGACCGCCCTCCGTGCAAGCTCCGAGGGGATCAGCTCTCCATCACTGAAGATAGAATGTGTGTGCAGATCAATCATAGGCAGTCCTTATGAACGGTATGTTCTCGACGGTGCCGTGCACTGTTGCCGTCCACCATCTTGGAACCCGTTTAACAGATTTAAAAATCAAGGTCAATCCAAGAAACATTGAAGCAAAGATCAATTGCTGTTATATACCGTGCGTTATGCCAATCTCAACGGAAAGACGAGAGATGAACAGGGTAATCAACAGGTACATCTTACGAGAGATCTCCGTTCCTTTCTTCATGATCCTCTTCATACTGACCTTTGTCCTCCTGATGGGGAGGATCCTTCAGCTCATGGACCTCATGATAAACAAGGGGATACATGTTACCGACATAGGGAGGCTCGTTCTCTACCTGATGCCCTCGTTTCTAACTATCACGGTTCCCGTATCACTCCTCATCTCCATACTGATAGCACTGGGAAGGCTCTCCCGCGACAACGAGATCATCGTACTGAAGGCATCGGGCCTGAGCCTGTATCAACTGATGCCGTCTGTTGCATTCGTCTCCCTGTGCGCCTTTTGCATAACCGCGGTCACCGGATTCTTTCTCGTTCCCTACGGCAACTTTGCGACCAAGACCCTCCTTTTTGACATAGCTAGGCAAAAGGCAAGTATTGGAATTAAAGAGAGGGTCTTCAACGGTGATTTCGCCGGCCTCGTCCTGTACGCACAAGAGCTCCCCCCACAGGAAAACTGCATGAGGGGCGTATTCATATCCGACAACCGAACGCTGAACGAGCCGACCACGATCATCGCCCAGCGGGGATATCTCGTCTCCGACCCCCAGTCCATGCAGGTGACCCTGAGATTGCAGGACGGGAGCATTCACACGGCCGATGCGAATACGGTAACCTACAAAAAAATCGACTTCAGTTCCTACGATATCAACCTGGACCTGTCGACATCGATCGGAAACAAAAACGAGACAGTGACGAAGGACAGCAAGGAGATGTCGCTCCCCGAACTGATCAGAGAAAGCCGCACTCCCGGCCTGAAAGAAACGACCGTGAAGGAGCTCATCATCGAAATCCACAAGAAGTTCACGATGCCCTTTGCGTGTATCGTCTTCGGGCTCATCGGGGTCCCACTGGGCATCTCAAAACACCGGAGCGGAAAGTCGCGGGGGTTTGTCATCGGCCTCATCGTCATCATGATCTATTACGTCCTCCAGATCGGCGGGGAGGCATTGGGCGAAATCGGTATCCTTCCCCCGGCGATCGGCGCATGGATACCAGGCACACTGGGAGGGTGCATCGGCGGATACCTCCTGATCACGACCGCAAAGGAAGAACCCCTGGTTCCCGACTGCATCCGGAATATCAGGATACGGAGACGAACATGACGATCCTCGACCGATATATCCTCAGGGAGTTCATAAAGATGTTCGCCCTGATCCTTGTCTCTCTCGCGGGACTGTACCTGATCGTGGATTTCTTCGAGCGGGTCCGGATGTTTCTGAGTAATGACGCATCGGTGCGCCAGATGGCGTCGTACTTTCTCCTGACCCTGCCGATGATCCTGTCCCAGATGATACCCATCGCCGTCTTGCTGAGCACCCTCCTGTCGTTCGGAATCCTCTCGAAGAACTCGGAGATAACGGCGATGAAGGCGAACGGCCTGAGTCTCTATCGTCTGTCTTTTCCGGTTATCGTCGTCTCCCTCGTGATCTGCATCGCAACCTTTCTCCTGAGCGAGTTCATAACCCCCTACACAAACCAGAGGGCCAAGTACATCAAACTGATCGAGGTACAGCAGAGAGAGCAACTGGGCAGTTTCAAACAGGACGAGATCTGGTACCGGGGAGAGAAAGGAATCTACAACTTTTCCGTGTTCGATCCCCTGACGAGCACACTCAAGGGGATACGGATCCACTTCTTCGCCCCGGACGACCGTGGCGGGATACAGCTCGCTCAGAGAATCGACGCACGGGAGGCGGTCTGGAAGGACGGCGAATGGGTGTTCAGGGACCTGCTCGTGACGAGCTTTACCCCGGAAGGAATCCCCTTGATAGAACGGGCGACATCCCGGGTCATCCCCCTTCCTGAAAAGCCTTCCGATTTTACGGTGGTTCAGAAGGATACCGAAGAGATGGGTCTCCTGGAACTGAGCAGATTTACAAAAAAGATACGCTCGGAAGGATATGAAACCACCCGGTACCGGACCGATATGCACGGCAAGATCGCATTTCCCCTGGTGAGCGTCATCCTCGCGATACTGGGCGTCTCCTTTTCGCTCAAATCAGAACGGAGCGGAGGGATCGCTCAGAGTATCGGGCTGGGGATCATCATCGGGTTTTCATACTGGATCGTCTTTGCCTTCGCCATATCGCTGGGACGCGCCGGGACCCTGCCACCCGTCCTGGCGGCATGGATCGCGAACCTGCTGCTCGGCCTCGCGGCCGCGATCATGTTCACGCGCGTAAGGACGTAACCACGATAGAATTAAAAGGATTAGAGGGGTATCGGATTATCCCCTTACTCCTTACCCCTTACTCCTTACTCCTTATGTTCCCATCTCCCAGGAGTTCAGGTATTTCTCCTGCTCGGGCGTCAAGATATCTATCCTGACACCCAGCGCCTCCAACTTGAGCCGGGCTATTTCCTTGTCGATATCCTGAGGGACACTGTAGACCACGTTGTCCAGTTTGCTCGCATGCCTGACCAGGTATTCGGCGGCGAGGGCCTGATTGGCGAAGCTCATGTCCATGACGCTTGAGGGATGCCCTTCGGCGGCGGCAAGGTTGATCAGCCGCCCCTCCCCCAGAACATAGACCCGTTTCCCATCCTTCAGCGTGTATTCATCGATAAACTTCCGTATCCTCCCGGTATATTCGGAGACCTTCTTCAACCCCTCGATATCGAGTTCCACGTTGAAGTGACCGGAATTGGAGACGATGGCCCCATCCTTCATCTTCAGGAAATGCTCTGCGCGGATAACATTGATATCTCCGGTCAGGGTGCAGAAGAAATCGCCTGCCTCGGCCGCTTCGGCGATCGGCATGACCCGGTACCCATCCATGACCGCCTCCAGGGCTCGCAGGGGATCGACCTCCGTCACGATCACGCTGGCCCCCATCCCGGCCGCTCTCATGGCAAGACCCCGCGAGCACCACCCGTACCCGCACACGACGAAAGTGGATCCTGCTATCAGCCGGTTGGTGGCCCGTACGATTCCGTCGATGGTGCTTTGACCCGTGCCGTACCGGTTGTCGAACAGGTGTTTCGTGTTCGCGTCATTGACAGCTATCAGGGGAAACCGCAGGACCCCTTCATTCGCCATCGATTTCAGTCGGATGACACCGGTGGTTGTTTCCTCGGTACCACCGATGATATCGTCGATCAGATCCTGGCGCTTTGCATGGATCGTCGATACGAGGTCGGCGCCGTCATCCATCGTTATCACCGGCTTCGTGTCCAGGACCGAGTTGATGTGGCGGTAATAGGTCTCGGTATCCTCTGCGTTGATTGCATGGACCGCGATACCCTGATACTTTACCAGATAGGCGGCGACATAATCCTGCGTGCTCAGGGGATTTGACGCGCACAGTGAAAGCTCTGCGCCGCCCGCCTTCAAAGTCTCCATGAGACTTGCCGTCTCCGTCGTGACATGGAGACACGCCCCCAGCCTGACCCCTTTCAGCGGCTTTTCCTTCGCAAAGCGCTTCTTGATGCTGTTCAGGACGGGCATGCTCTTGTTAGCCCAGTCGACGCTCGATTTTCCCTCGTCCGCCAGTTGTATGTCCTTGATATCGTAATCCATTGTTCCTCCTGAGTATTCTTCTCCGCGCCCTGAACCAGAAGACGGGTGTCGATCTCCATCCCCGCACAGGCTATGGAAACCGATAGTTTTGATTGTCGATAGTGCTGATGAGGGAGTCCCGACCCTGCACCCTATTTTTTGCTCCCGGCTTCCTTCTTCAGTCTCTCCGCCATATCCGTCTTTTCCCACGGGTAGTCGTCCATAAAGAGGGTCTTCGATATCTTCCGGTAGATATCACCGTTGAGCAGGTCGAAGCGCTCTATCATCCCCTTGGGGGTAAGATCAAAGAGCTTTTCAACCATCGACGACAGATCTTCATCCGGGATACGCCCCGTATCGAATGTGTTGACATAGACGGACATGGGCCTCGCAACGCCTATGGCATAGGCCAGCTGTACCGAACATCGGGTCGCAAGGCCTGCGGCCACGATATTCTTTGCCACATGACGAACCCCGAATACGGCTGAACAGTCCACTTTCTCGGGCGACTTGTTCACCACCGCCCCTCCTCCGAGCTGTGCTCCGGGATATCCTCCGTAAAGCTGGCAGACAAGCTTGCGCCCCGTAATGCCGGAGTCGGCCGCGCTGCACGAATGGACCGCCTGCCATTCACCCGTGGGATTGAACAGAAAATCAGTCTTGTTATTAACCCACTTCCCCAGACATTCAAAGGCTATCTTCTTCGCCGCCGCCTCGATCTCCTCATCTTCAGCTACATGCCGATAGTCGATGGCGTTTGACATGAGGACCTTCGTGACATGTGTGGGTTTTCCGTTTTTGTCATAATTCACCGTCACCTGCCCCTTGCCGTCGGGGGCGAAGATGGGATTCCCGCAATCCTCGAAGGCCCGCATCATCCGGTTCACCAGGACATAGGGCAGGGGAAGCAGTTCCGGAGTTTCATCGCAGGCGTACCCGTACATAATTCCCTGGTCGCCCGCGCCGATCTCCTTGTATTTTCCAAGATCGGCACGTGTCCCGATATTGATATTGGGCGATTGGGGGATAATCGTATTGAAGACACCCAGCGAGTGGCCGTTGAGACCCACCGCCGTGTCATTGTACCCCAGGGACAAAACCGTCTGGCGTATGCTCTTCTCGATATCAATATATATTCTCGTGGAAACCTCGCCCCCGACAATACAGTAACCCTTTCCCAGCAATACCTCGAGACCGCAGTGGGGCATGGTGTTTATATCCATCCCCGCTTTCTTTTCTTCATCCAGTATCCTCGCTATGATATCCGCGGCGATGGTATCCGCTACGATATCAGGATGCCCCACCTTGACCCCTTCAGATGTTATCTGCATGTGCCTCTCCCTTCCCAGATATTTGTCGAACGTCTCCGGGTGAAACGATGCCACCCGATATAATAAGAGTAAACGCCTCTTCAACCGTCATATCAAGGGGTATCATGTCCCCTTCCGGCACCATGATGTAAAAACCCGACGTGGGATTGGGGGTTGTGGGAACAAAGATGTTCACACACCTCTGCGATGTCTTTAACTGTACCTCTCCCTTGGCCACACCGGTGACAAATGCTATCGAGTATAGCCCCTTCCGCGGGTACTCGATCAAAACCGCCCTCTTAAAGCTTTCTCCCTTGTCACTGAACACGGCATCGACAAGCTGCTTGAGCGCGTTATATATGCCGCTCACCAAGGGGATCTTGCTCACCATCCTCTCGCCGAGGGAAACGAGCTTCGTGCCGAGGTAGCTCTTCGTCACCAGACCCACGGTAAAGATAAGGATCAGGGTGATGATCACACCGAGGCCCGGGATATGAAAGGGGAGAAAGTGGTCGGGGTGGAACCGGGCCGGGATAATCTTTACCAGGTTGTTCATGAGCCCTATGATCAGGTACAGGATATAGAACGTCACGCCAACGGGGATAATGGCGGCTATTCCCGTTAAGAAAATACTCTTAAGATTCTTTCGCACCTTTTTTATCATTTCACCAAATCACTACTATCCCTCGAGAGCAGGAGGGGTTATACCAGAAAGCCTCCTCCACCGCAATAACGAAGGCGGGGCATACAGCCCCGCCCGATCCAGAAACGTCAAGCAATAAAAATCAGAAAGATGTTCAAGATTTCTTTTTGATCCTGTTCTTGTCGCCAAGCAGCACACACTTCGGTTTCCAGCCCTGTACCGAGCTCTCGTCCACCTGCACATAACTTGCGATAATGATCAGATCATTCCTTGAGGCCTTTCGCGCCGCAGCCCCGTTGAGGCATATGACGCCTGATCCCCTGTTTCCTTTGAGCACGTAAGTGGAGAATCGCTCGCCGTTCGACACATTGTATATGTCAACCTGTTCAAACGGGATCAGATCGGCCGCATCCATAAGGTCCTGGTCGATGGTTATGCTCCCCTCATAGTGGAGATCGGCATCGGTAACCGTAGCCCTGTGGAGCTTTGATTTCAGCATCGTTCTCTGCATCGTTTCACCTGCCTAGATAGTTTCTCCAAACACGTAATTATCTATAAGCCGCGGTGCGCCCACCCTGACAGCAAGCGCCAGCACGGATCTTTTTTCTTCAACGAATTCGACATCCGCCATGGTCTCGATATCGCATATCTTGACATAATCGATCGAAACCCCTGGGTGTTTCTCAATAAAGTTCTTCACCTCATGTATGACCTTCCCGGCGCTTCGCTCTCCATGAGCATACAGATCGGAGGCGAGCTTGAGCGAACGGCTCAGGCTCAGTGCGGATCCCCGATCCTCTTCTCTCAGATATGCATTCCGGGAACTCATGGCAAGGCCGTCCTGCTCCCTGACTGTCTGTACCCCGACAACTTCGATGTCCATGTTGAGGTCAGCCACCATCCTTCGTATCACGACCAGTTGTTGAAAATCCTTCCTGCCGAAGATGGTGACATGAGGTTTGACGATATTGAAGAGTTTTGCACAGACGGTCGCCACCCCCCTGAAATGGGTGGGGCGCCTCAGGCCGCAGAGGTTTTCGGTGACAGCATCAACCGTGACATAGGTGTGGTATGGCGGGGGATACATCTGCCCATTGCAAGGATAAAAAATAACATCCACTCCGACATCCCGGGCAAGCCGTTCATCCCTTTCAAAGTCGCGCGGGTATTTGTCCAGATCCTCGTTCGGGCCGAATTGGGTGGGGTTTACATATATGCTGATGACGAGACAGTCTCCCCGCTTTTTCCCCTCCTCCATCAGCCTCAGGTGCCCGTCATGGAGATACCCCATGGTCGGGACAAAGGCGATTCGTTTGCCTTGGAGCCTGAGAGCCTCTGAAAAGGTCTGCATATCGCGCACTGTCGTAATCGTTTTCATACGTGCGGCACTTTCCCCATAAAAAAAGCCTCCCCGCTCTGAAACGGGAGGCCCTGGAATCGTGCGCGCACTGTTCTGGCTCTCTTCCGTCCCAGTCCATAAAGATGGATCCAAGCGGACGCATGCCTCCTACCAGAAGCCCGGCACCCTGTCAAGAAATTTATGCATAAAAATACACGTGCTCCCACTGCAAGGGTCATCTCTCGATAACGCAGGCATTCCCGGAGAAGAGCAATAACTGGTGGCTATCTGTTTTTCGGTACAATATTTGTCGAACCGACTATTGACAAAACGACATAAGTCATTATGATAACAGCGACGTGTTCGGGGCCGTGCCCCCTGTATAATCTCTTTAAGAGAAGGGTAATTACAACCGAGAGGAACAATAGATGTCAACTCTATATGTCTGCAAGAACACAGGCAAATTCATCACAGAGCCCTGCCGGGATACCGTCTGTGAGTGGTGGTTGAAGAATGAGACGTTCTGCAACTGCACCTGGGTTGCCTGTAACTATGGTCCCTTCACGCTGGAGGAAGTCGGCGAGATGATGGGCGTCACCAGGGAACGGATACGACAGATAGA
>ENA-ORXD01002124-ORXD01002124.1-sediment-metagenome-genome-assembly--contig:-NODE-2124-length-14018-cov-8.487626_pt1 | contig 14018 bp, 9 predicted proteins | sample MGYA00237862_ERZ511471 | MGnify/ENA metagenome assembly ERZ511471 | reverse complement strand
ATGAAAATGGAAAGCAGCCAGTCAATGGCCAGCACAGAGCGCGGAAATCCGGTGAACAGGCCCAAATTGAAAAAGCTGACCATCACTACGGCAATTAACAGTGAGGCCGTGGCAACAGCAGTGAGGATCAATTTCAATTCCTGAACACTGGCGTAAATCCACATGCGCTGGTAAAGCCGAAAATTAAAATAGATGACCGGTTTGATGATCAAAGCTGTCGCGATCATCCAATAAGTGGATGGCAAATAGAAGAAGAAGGCAGCGCCAAGTTCCAGTCGGAGAAAATAACTTGCATAAACCGATACGATGATCAGGAATAGATCGCCTAAAAATAAATATCGATTCCGGATATTTGGCATGGTTTTCAATTCATTGTCCTCGTAATCCAACCACCGCCCCTACCGTTTTGGTAATAATCAACAGGTCAAGGAACAGGTTGCGGTGTTTGATGTAGTAGAGATCATGTTCAAGTTTTATGCCCGTGTCTTCCACAGAAGACGCATATTTGAAGTTTGTCTGCGCCCAGCCGGTTAATCCCGGTTTTACAAACAGGCGGGCGCGGTAAAATGGGATGGTTTTTTGCAGTTCATCAACCAGTTCAGGGCGTTCAGTACGCGGCCCCACCAGACTCATATCTTGCCGGAAAACATTCCAAAGCTGCGGCAATTCATCCAGACTGGTCTTACGCAGGAATCTGCCCACAGAGGTTACCCGGGGATCATTCTTGATCTTGAACACAGGACCGCTCATTTCATTCTGATTAGCCAGCGCAGCCTTCAATTCTTCCGCATTCACAACCATGGATCTGAATTTATACATCTTGAAAATCCGGCCATTGAGCCCAACTCTCTCCTGGGCAAAGAACACAGGTCCCTTGGATGTGGCTTTAATGGCAATCGCGATAGCCAGCATCAGCGGGCTGATAACCAGCAACCCGATTCCGCTCGCTGCCACATCCAGCAGTTCTTTGCTAAGCGCCTGCCACGGCCTCCGGGGATGGCCATCAAAAGCCACCATGGAAAGTCCGCTGAAATCCACCGGTCGTGAATGTGCGACTTTTGAAACCATCCGGTCCAGCATAATGACAACGTTTTTGCCCATGGTGTTCAAGAGATCAATGCTCTCTTCGATGCCTTCATCAGCTACGGATGCAGTCACCACCGTTGTATCAATGACCTTTTGCTCCAGGATATTTTCCAGTTGTGAATAGCTGCCATAGTAAGTAATCCCAAGGGCATCATTTTGCGGCGCCAGATAGCCGATTACCTTCAAACCCAACTGGGGACTTGCTTTGGCTTTTTCTAAAAACAGCTTGGCAGGAGCCCCGCTGCCCAGCATCAGGCAGTACCGGGTGTTCCGACCGTATTTGCGCCAGCTTTGTAAAACCAGACGGATGATTATATGCATCGTCAGCGTCAGACCAAAGGCGATGGCCACGAAATAGAAGATGAATCGGTTTTTAATCAGCTGGGGATCATATAAATTCAGGAAGATCAGTGTGAACGCAAAGGAAAAGAAATGTGTCTGGGCTAGAAGTCTCATTTCACGCGTCAGGGACATAAATCGCCTGGAACGATAGAGCCGATTGATGCTCGTACCCAATAATCCAAAGAGAAGGTAAGATAAAAAAATCAAAAAATAGCTCAGCGGGATATGTGAATTGATGACATGCTTTGCCTCATACAAATCAACCACCGCATAGAATGCAACGCTCACCAGCGTAATATCCACAAGCTGTGAAAATTCATCCAATATCCCTTCGATTTCTCTGATCACCTTGCTCCCACCTTTCACGATTTCAGCATCCCTTGGGAAACACCCCTGGAAACCAATTCCTTACGGTGAAATTATGTTTTGATGCCCCTTTTCAGGGACATCAGATCAAGCTTTCATAGCTGTGGACCGTATGGGCGTCGCTGCCCCAGAAATCCGCCAGCGTCTCACGAAGCATCAGGCGGGCCTTTTTCTCGGCACGACCGCCGTATTTTCCCATGAGGCTGCCCAGGTTCCCTTGGACCAGGCCGCCTTTTTCTTTGTATTCGTAAAGCCAGTCCAGCGATCGGTCCAGCCATTGGTAACGCTCCGGATGGGCCAGCACCGTCTGGATGCCTTGCAGCTGGATTTCATAGAGCACCGCCTCCGCCCACAGGGGAAAGGTATGCAGCGGCAGCTCCACCAGCAGCTGTTTTCCTTCATCCCTCAGGGTCATCAGCTGTTTTTCGACCAGCAGCTTCGGGATCTCCGGCCCCAGCATCACTTCAGAGCCCGGCAGCACCTGGAGAGGGATGCCTTCCCGGTCCAGGGCTGACTGGAAATCCGCCACCTGGGCCAGCACCACCTCACGGGTATTTTCAAAGCAATAGGTTTCATAATGGGGCGTGGCGATGAGAGTCTTAAAGCCCGCCTTTACCGCCGCCCGGGCCATGGCCAGGGACGTTTCCAAATCCTCAGCCCCGTCATCGATCCCCGGCAGGATGTGGCAGTGGATGTCGGTTTCGGGGAGCCTCATGCTTCCTGCCCGCCATAGTAGTAATAGTAATAGCCCTCGCCCTTTTTACGCTCGATGCCGTTGATCACCGCACCCAGGACCCGTGCCTTGGCCGTGGTCAGCTGCTGCAGGGCTTCCTTGGCCCGGTTGGTCTGAGCCACCCCGGCCCGGGCCACCAGGATCACGCCGTCCAGACGGGTGGCCAGCAGGCTGGCGTCGGTAACGGCCAGCACCGGCGGCGCATCCACCAGCACATAGTCATAGGCTTCCTCCAGCTTGGCCAGCACCGTCCCCAGCCATTCGGAGCCTAGCAGCTCCGAGGGATTGGGTGGGATGGGCCCGGAGGCCAGAAGGGACACGCCCTTCACCTTGGTTTCCTGGATGTAGTCCATGGGGGCAACGTTTTCTGCCAGGACATTGGTGATGCCCTGCAGGTTGGACACGCCGTAGATTTTATGCTGCATGGGCAGCCGCAGGTCGGCGTCCACGATCAGGACTTTTTTGCCCGTCTGGGCCAGGGTCACCGCCAGGTTGGCCAGTACCAGGGATTTGCCTTCGTCAGGGCCCGTGCTGGTGATCAGCAGGTGCCGCAGGGGCTTGTCCACCCCCAGGAACTGCAGGTTGGTCCGCAGCACCTTGATGGCTTCCGCCTCCGGCGCTTTGGGATCCTCGAACGCCACCAAAGGTACCGCCAAGAGAGGCTTGCGGCCCTTTTTGCCATTGGCATTGGTTTGTACGTTTTGCTTGCCGGTAAAGAGGGGCACTTCCCCCAGCACCGGCAGGCGTAGGTTTTTCTCCACATCCTTGCGGGTGTTGATCTTGTTGTCAAGCATATGCAGCACGAAAGCCAAGCCTACGGAGAGCGCGAAGCCCAGCATCGCTGCAAGGGCCAGGATCATTCGTTTGTTCGGTTTGATGGGATTTTGGGAAGCCGTCGCCGGAGAGATCACCAGAAGATTGGTGTCCCCCAGATTCACCGATTGGCTGATCTTCGTTTCGGTGATCTTTTCGGAAAGCAGCTGATAGGTCTTTTCCAGTTCAGCGACTTTATGGATGAATTGGTCCCCTTCACTGCGTTTCGTCGTGATTTCAGCCTGCAGGTTGTTGTAAGTATCTTCGATGCTGCCGGCATAACGATCGGCGGCGTTGTATTGGGATTCTTTTTCCGCCAGCTCAGTCTTTTTCAGGACCAGCTGCTCCGACAAAGTCTGGTGAAGAGGGTTTGCCGTACCATCTTCTAATTTCTTCGGGGTGCTGGCCAATTCGCTTTCCAGGGTACTGACGCCGGATTCCAGCTGGGAAATGGCGATATCCAGCTCCTGGACCTTGCTGCGGTAGGTGTTCATGTCTTCCAGATAGCCGTCTTGCTGCCTTTGCAGAAAAGCCACACTGCCCGGCTGCGCTTCATATTCCTTTTGCTTTGCCCGGGCTTCCCCCAGTTGTTTGCTCACCAGGTCGGCCTGCTCCTGCAGGAACTGGACGGATTTGCTCATCTGGGCCTGGTTGTTTTCCGAAATGCTGTTGAGAAATTCACTGGTCAACGTATCCGCGATGTCCACCGCCAGCTTGGGATCGGTGTTCTGCACAGAAACGGTGATCAGGTTGGTGTCCTTGGAATTGGCCGCAGTGATCATGGTATCCAGGTCTTTGTAGCTGTAGTTCTCTTCCTCCAGATGCAGGGTCTTGATAACCCGGCTCAGCATCACCGGCTCCTTGATCTGGGCCACATAGGTGTTGATGGACATCTGGGGCAGCTGGGAAATGTCGTTGATCAGGCTCTCCAAATTGTCCGGATTGGCCGCAGTGGTGGTTTTCTTGTCCCCCTGGACCACCAGCAGGGTGGTCTCGGCTTCATAGACCGGCGGCAGGACGAAAAAAGCCATGATCCCAGCGGCAAGAATTGCCACCAGGGTCACGGTAATAATCAAGGCTTTGTAATGGAGCATGATCTCCAGCATCTCTTTTAAATCCAGCTCGATGTACTGTTCATTTTGTGTCGTTTCTTCAGGGCCCATGGATGTCCTCCCTCACCTGATTTCTTAATATAGCATGGTTTGGATCTGTGCAAAACGCGCTTGGTTTTCCGGATGATTGGCCAGATAGGTCTTGTTGTATTCTTCGAACTTCTCCTGGTTTCGATATTGGTAAAGCGCCGTCAGCCAGAGACCGGCTTCTTTTTTCGTCTTGCCGTCTTTTAGGGCCTCCGTCAGATAGGCCTCTGAGACATCACTCTGTCCCAGCATGGCGGCCGATTGCCCGCCGATCAGGAAGAGGGCGGCGGCTGGCTTCATATTTCCTGCCTGCTTCGAAAGGCGGTAGTTTTTGGCCGCCGTTTCTGTAAACACGACGCATTCCTTCAGCAACGGTTTTGCTTGGGCTTTATTGCCGGCACGCCACTGTGCCATGGCTTTCTCGTACTCGCTCCGGGCCAGATCCAGCCAGGCAGACCGCATCATGGGAGCGATCTCCGTCATCCGGCGCAGCTCCTTGCGCAGGGAATCCTGATCCTCCATCAGCCGATAGGCCTGGGCCAGCTTCATACTGCCAGCCACGTAGTGGGGGGAATATTGGATCGCCTTTTGAGCGGATTCATAGGCTTTGGTTTTGTATTGATTGTCGCCGGTTTTGGCATATTGGTAGGCATAGAGCTGAGCTAGGTTGGCGGCGGTTTCGCCGGTGCGGGGAGACAGCGCCTCGGCCTTCTCGTAGGGCTCGATGGCTTCCTCGTAGTAACCGGCATCCAGGTTGGCCTTGCCCTCCTGGACGTAGACCTGGGCCTGGTATTCCTTTTGACTGAAGGGGAACGATACGCCTGCGATGGCGATGCAGAGGACGGCGGCCATGGGGCCGATGAGGTTGCGCTTCGTACGTCGGTTGGTTGCGAAGACTGTTTCTTCGGCATCTTCGACGTCTTCGTGGTGGAGCTGGTTTTGCAGTATAGCGCCCAATGTCCACAGGAGAAAAGCAACCCCCATCATGGACAGTTCAAAATCCATGGCGGTGTGGAGCAGAAACACCAGCGTGGCCAGAGCGGTGTTCTCCATCATGTTCCAGGATGAGCGCCCACGCCGTTTGATCAAATGGAGGCCGATCTGCAGCAGCAGGAGCAGCCAGAAACCGGTGTAGGCGATGAATCCAAGGAACCCTGCCTCCACACCTGTCTGCAGAAAATGATTGTGGACTTCGCTGGACCAGTAGAATCTTTCCTGATACAGATGATACATGGCATTCCAGCCGGCGCCGCCGGTGCCCCAGAAGGGGTGGTCCAGCATGATCCGCCAGGCGGCTTTACTCATGCGAATGCGGTCCTGAAGGCTCGCATCCTGTCCGCTGATGCTTTGGGTCTGTTCGATCAAATCGCCGGAAAGGATGATGCCGCCCCCTTGGGGGAGTATGTCCTTGGTGTAGTTGATGTAGAAGGCGCCCATCAAGAGAAGGGCAATAGCCAGCAGCCAGGGGGCCACCAGGCGATAGGCGGGCTTCAGGTTGAGCCGTTCCAGCCATTTGGGAGCCATTGCGATGATAACGCCTGATGCGATGGCTGCAAGGCTGCCGGTGATGAGGATCAGGATGTGCTTGCGGTAGTTGCCTTCAATGGCCACCGCTTCAATGTAATATTTGCTGGCGACCAGGGAAGCCAGAAGCAGGGAGGCTCTCAGGTAGAAGCGCTGCCAGCGGCTCTCGTCCTGCCCCAGAAAAACGCCCGCAGGCAGGGCCAGCAACAGCAGGACCCAGGTTGCGCGAGAACCGGCGAGGAGGATGCCCGTGCCGTTGAGGAAGATCCCTGCTGAGAGCAGCAGTTGGGCCGGCAGGGGGCTGATTTCAAATAGCCCCAGTGCCAACAGCACACCCACTGCCGCTACGATGGCATAGGCATTGGCGTACTGCACAGGCGAGAGAAAAGGCCCGATGTTGGAAAAGCGCTCGGGATCCGGCAGGATCCATTGGAATTCAAGGGCGAAGGAGGCCAGGGTCATGGCCACGCTGCCCAGGAAGAGCACCCAAAGAAAGGCGGTGCGTTGGGCAGCGGTGCGGGCGAGGCCCCTTACAATATAGTAGATCAAGACGCAGTCGATCACCTTGACGGTGGTCATGACGGCGTCCTTGACATGAACGGCTTTGAAGAGGCTGAGGCCGTAGGCCAGCAGCAGGAGGCCGATGAGCAGCTCTGATTTTTGGAGGCGCGGGAATTGGCCCTTCTGCTTGGCGATGAGGGCGGCAAAGGCGATGAGGATGATGCTCATGAACATTTGGGCCTGCATGACCTCCAGATAGAAAAACAAGCCTCGTCCCAGGGGGCCCGCAACCAGCAGCAGGGCGGTGAGGACGAAGACGAGGATGTGAAGGAATCGTGCCATAGCGTCATGTTCCTTGATGGGGTTTGGGCTGATGATGCGGATCACCTCTGTCTTTTGGGTCTTTTGGGTCTTTGGGGGACGGTGACTTTTTGCGGGCGACGCAAAAAGTCACCGTCCCCCCTGCGTTTAAAAAGTCCGCTTTCACCCAATTTCTCGCAAAACCTCTTCCATTCGCCCCCGGAGGCTGTGTCCCCCAAAAGGCCAAAAATGAAAGAGGAGCATCATACTGCATGCTCCTCTTTGGTCGAGCGCGGCATTGAGTTGTGGTGTTGATGTTTTACTTATGTTCAGCTTATATTGACTTGCGTCGGCCTATTTGAAGACCTGGACGGTTCTCGTGGAGGCGATCCAGTTCACCGTAGCCCCGAAATTTTCGCTGACGTAGCGGATGGGCACCATGGTGCGGCTGTTGATGATGGTGGCCGGCACATCCATGTTGGGCTCCGGCTTGTCCACCACCAGGGTAATGGTCTTGCCGTTCTGGCTCATGGTGATGGTGCGGGTGGCAGCATCCCAATCCACCGTCATGCCCATCTTCTCGCCCACGAAGCGCAGGGGGATCATGGTCCGGCTGTTGAGGATCATGGGCGGCACATCCAGTGCGGCGGCTGCGCCGTTGACGGAGACGGTCTTGTTGTCGATGGTCATATTGATGTTGACCAGGGTAGGCTTCTTCACCACGCTGTAGACGCTGAACTGGTCGGTGTAAAAGGTAAAGGTCTTGTTGACGGCGTCATAGGTGCCGCCCAGAGGTTTGCCTGCATAGGTGCCGTCGCTGTTGGCAATAACGCGGACGGCTGTCAGCTGGGCGATGTCTTCCGGCGTCAGGGTTTTATCGGAAAGGTCGATGGTTACGGCCACCAAACCATTGAACTGGCTGATTTTATAGGTGCCCTTGCTGTTGGAAAGGGAAGCGTCGAGGCTGACCATCTTGCTGCCGATGGAGTATATGCCGGTGCTGCTGCCCAGCAGGGCGTTTTCCCGGATCTCCTTGGCTTCCGAGGTCGAAATGACCCTGGCGCTGATGTTGACGGTGACCTTGGGCTGTCCGATGGCTTCAACCACGCTGGGAACCAGCAGGGCATCGGCCGGGAATTCCAGGGCGACGCCGGTGTTGGTTACCACCAGGGGCAGGTCGTTTTCGGAAATGGCCTGGACCACCGACGGGGTGATGTCGGCAAAGTTGGCCGTATTGTCCGCCAGGGTGATGGTGGGTGTGCCGGAAATGGCCAAAGTGGCGTTGAGCTCTTTGTCCGCATCGGTTTTAAGCGTATCGCTGATGACGGTTTCCTCAGGCAAGCCGGTCACAAGGCCTGCCGAGTCTCCGCCGCCCCCGCCGCCGGAGGTGTAATAGACCCCCAGCATGGGTGTTGAAAAACAAAAGGACAAAACAAACGTCAGGGTGGCCAGCCGAAGGGCTCGGATTCCGCGCCTGCCATTCGAAGGTCCGCTCTGACGTGTTAGCTGCATCTGCATACCAATCATCTCCTAGTCTCTTGTTTTTATTTTCATAAGATCACAAAAATCTGTACCGCTGGGTGCTTGGGGTTGCGGCTGCCACCGCCGCGTTCTCGCACATGGTAATAAATGTCATTTCTTAAAAGCGAAAACCCCTGTCCGGACGGCGCCAAAACAGGGGATATGCTGCAATTCCCTTCGTCCGGCAGCCCGACGATCCTGGCCTGCGTTAGGCGGTAGACTCGTGGCTTTGCGTCACCGGCTTTCACCGGTTTTGCCCTTTACTTTGAATACATATCTATACTAAGTTATCGGAAGACTTTTTGCAACTATATATAAATTTATTTTTATGTTATGTAGATATAATATTTCGACATATTGGTGATTGCATATCATTTTTGTGACCTTGCGGAAGGCTAGGAAGCCATTGGACATGATTTGATGGATGATCAATTTAATTTTTGTGCTTTATTATGTACATGTTGTTCAAAGTGCTTCAGCCTTCTTTGACCGTTGACGACCAACTCAAAACCTTACGAGTTTAGGTCTTGGAATTCCCTCTGACACTTCAGCAAAGATACTTCTGCAGGATATTTCATATTTCAGATTGATTAAAGCTTACAGCATGGGCCTCAAACCCAAAAATGGTTCCTATAACACTGGGGTCACAATCGACCAGTTGATAGATCTATATTTGTTCAACTGCAATTTCCGTCAGTTATTGCTTCCTCAAATCGAGAAAGTCGAGATCAATCTTCGATGTCGTCTCTCAAACCATTTCCCCAATAAATACGGCGTATTGGTTTATGAAGACCCGAAAAACTTTCAAAATATCGATTCCATGGGTTTCAACACAGATTGGCAAAGCTTTCTAACATGAGATTTTGCACTTGATACTGCGTTCACCAGAACATACTAAAAAACATAGAACATATCACTTCGCTTCAGCCGCTGACATGGCCATGCCGAAAGGATATGCTCTCCTTTTATTCTTCCGCGATCCGCCGCTCCTCAGCAAACGCCGCCAGATTCTTCAGCACCAGCCGGTACAATCGTTCGTCGGCCATGTCCGAGGCGTATGCATTATGGGGCGTGATGATCAGATTGTCCAGCTTCCAGAGGGGGCTGACGGAGGGCAGTGGCTCCTCTTCAAACACATCCAGGGCCGCCCCCAGCAATTTGCCCCGGTCCAGGGCCTTGATCAAGGCTTTCTCATCAATGACGCCGCCCCGGGACACGTTGACCAGGACACCATCCTCCTTCATCCGCCCCAGCCTTTCGGCATCAATGAGATGATGGGTTTCCCCATCGTAGGGCAGGGCCAGGATCAGGATGTCGCACACCGGCAGGAGGTTGTCCAATTCCGCGATCCCATGCACCGAATCCGCAAGGCCAGGCTCCACAGCCGCGGCCGGATCCCGTTTCACCGCCGCCACCCGTACGCCGAAGGCCTTCAGCCGACGGGCGATTTCCCGGCCGATGCCGCCAAAGCCTATGATCAGCGCCGTTTTGCCGGCCAGCTCCGGCAGGAGATACTGCTTTTTCCATTGCCGTTCGCTTTGCGCTCTGTAAAATTCCCGGGAGCGCTTGTAAAGCTCCAGGATTTTCAGCACCGCCCACTCCGCCACCGGGACGCTGTAGATTCCCCCGGCGTTTTCCAGACGGATGCCCCGTTCACGGACCCTTTCCTGGGGAATGCGGTCCAGGCCGGTGCTGGTGCTATGGATGAGCTTCAATTTTGGAAAGAGGTCCAAGTCATGGTGCTGAAACAGGCTGTTGCAGACCATCGCCTCCGCTTCCTCCGCGCCCTCCGGCAAGGGCCCCCGTTCCTCCTGCATCCACAAGATCCTATAGCCCAGGGCTTCGATTGTGTCCAGCTGGTTCTTTGCAAGGTGCAAAGCGCCGGTCATCAGCAATTTCATTCCATGGCCTCCTCCTGTTTGCGGATCTTATCCGCAATAGCCGCCACCTTGCCTTGGACGGTTTTGCGGTTTTTCTCGAAAAATGCGGCTTCCTTGGTTTCCAGGATCTTTTCGTAGGCCCGGATGGCCTCCACCCCTTCCCGGAATTGCGCCATGCATTCCTCCATAGCGTCGCCGGGGCGGAGGGTTAAAAAGCTGCGGGAGAGGATCACCATGCCGGAGCCCAGCCGCACATGCTCGGCAATGATGTGCTCCGCGGGCAGGTCTCCCTGGCCGATGCGGGCGATGCCGCCGAAGCCATAGGGGATGCCGGCAGCCCGGAAGCGGCGGCAAAGCATTTCCACAGTACCGTCGCTGAGTAGCTCGAACATGAATTTCATGCCGCGGCCGATGTGCAGATCGTTGAGGCCGATGTGGATCATGTCGATCCCCGGCAGTGCCAGGATCGCTTCCATATGCTCCACCGCTTCCACCGTTTCCCAAAGCAGACAGGTGGCCGCCCGTCCGCCCACATAGGCCAGGAAGGCTTCCACCTCCCCCGGCGTTTTGAAATAGGGCAGCATGACAATGTCCGCCCCGGCGGCAATGACCTGGTCCACCTCCTCCCGGGAGCGGTCGTGAATGGGGTTGACCCGCACCAGCAGCTTTGCCCTGGTCAGGGCAACCCGAATCCGCTGTGCATCCTCCAGGGTGTGCCGGGAGATCACGCTGCTGCGGTTACGCTGCCGTTCCTCCTTGCCGAGGATCTCCAGATCCACCACGACGTATTCCACCCCGCAGGCTTCGGCGATCCGGGCCACCTCGGCCTGGTTGGTGATGTACAAAAATTTCAAGGGCATTGGCTTTGCACCTGCTTTTCTAGGTTTTTCATCAAGGCTACGGCTAGGGCAAGTATGGGCAAAAGGTTGATCAGGCCCGGGAGGGCCGGACAGGCTCGGGTGTTTTTGGGCTATTTGGCCGCAAGCTCTGCCTGCTGCACCGACCATTGGGCCAGCAGGACTTCCAGGTCCGGGGTGGCGGTGACGGTTTCAAGTTTATCCGCGGTGGCCGTCACCATTTCGCCCGGAATGGCCAGGCCCCGCTGAAGCCATTGTTCGAGCTGCTTTTGCCGCTCGGCCTCGTCGACCTTGTCGGTCTGACCGTACCATTGGAGAGCGTTCCGGATCATCCGGCCTCTGAACTCCCAGGCTTTCCCTTCCAAGGGCTTGAGGGCCGTGATGCGGCTTTCGGTTTCGTAGGCCTTTTCCCACTGAGCGCTTTTCTGGTAATAATCCGACAGCTTTTCCAGGGCGATGAAATGATGGTCGGCCTGCTGCCGCACCTCCGCCGCCAGCCGAGCTCCCTCTTCATAAGCCTCCTTCGTCCCGTTGCTGCGAAGCACCAGGAAACTGGCCAGGGCCACCTTGTAATCCGCCATCAGGGGATCCTGGGCGATGGCTTTTCGAATGGCAAGCTCCGTAGCCTTCCCTTTCTTGGCTTCGGCGGCTTCCATATACGCCTCCCCCTGGGCAGTGGCCAGGCGAAAGCGAAGGGGCCAATGGGCGGCGGTCAGGATCAGCGCCAGACATAAAAGATAGGCGGTCCATCGCTGGACGCCGGTTGCCGTCGCGTTAGTTTTCGGCCTTATGGCCGGGAAGTCCAGCAGCGCCACCAAGGCCCAAAAGATCAGCAGAATCGAATAATAGGCGAAGTCAAAGTCGATGAAGCTGTGGCCGAGAAGCACCACGGCGCCAATCCACAGCAACAGCTGGCCGGCGTCGGGTTTTCTCCGCAAATCCATGAGCTTATAGGCCAGGGCCGCCAAGGTCAGCAGGAACATCAGGGCGCCGACCATTCCCGCCTCAACCAGCAGCTGGAAGGGATAGGAATGGACATCCGAGGTGGTATATCGGAAATCCTGATAGCTCGTGTATAAATGCTCCCAAGCCCCTCCCCCGCCGCCGGTCAGGGGCCGATCCCTGAACATTGCCAAGGCGTCGCCGTAGAAGCTGAGCCGTTTGAAGGCGCTTCGCAGCATAAACAGGCTTTCGATCCGGTCGCTGACGGCGTCGCTGATGAGCTTACGGCTGAGCCGGAGACTTGTGACGGTGGCGTTGGTTTGGGGCTGGGTGATGTAGAGGCCGGTGATTCGGTTGTCGTCTCCCACCGTGCCCTGAATGCTCAGCGTTTCTGTCGCCAGGCGGGCTTCAGCCAGGGTGAAGGGGATGGCATACCTGCCGGCCGCGAGGCTTTGGGCGTCCTGCAGGCTGAGGTTGATGAGCGTCTGGGATGAATCCACAAACATTTCCTTGGGGGTTTGGGACATGAGGCTGAACCTCAGCCCTTGGTCGTCAGCCGGAGCCGGCGGCTGGGCAAATTCGATGTGCAGGGCGTAGTCTCCGGGCTGATCAAGGCTGAAGATCCGTTTGATCTGAATTTCATCGTCTGCGTTGACCTGAATGGGCGCCGTCCAGAACCATGCCGCTGAGACGGCGGCGATGGCCAGAAGGACGCAGCCTATGAGAATGCCGGCCCAGACCCTTTTGGATGATTTGCAATTTTGCGCGGACGGCTCAGCTGCGACATTGGCACTGGCGGCATTGGGTCCGGTTGTGCCGATTTTGCAGTGGAGCAGGTTGAGCAAGAAGCTTGTCAGAGCAGCCGCCAAGAGTCCGATGCCCCAGCCCAGCACGCCCATTTCCCGAGTCGGTGAGCCCGGCCAGAAAAAGACGCCTAAGAGGCTTGCGGTTACGAGGGTCCCGAATAAGCCGGCGGCTTCCATGAGCCTGGCTTCTCTGGGCAGCAGCACAAGGTACAGGATCAATGCAGGCACGGCCAGCAGGTAACTGCCGCGGCTCAAGGTCAGGATAAAGGCCGTGCCGATCAGGCTGGCGGAGGCGGCAAGCAGGATGCGCAGCTTGGTTTGGTCGGCCTTCCTCCAATGGGCGATGCCGATGACCCAGGCCACCAGCAGGAAAGCGGCGGTGGTGTTGGGATAATGGAATAGGGACGCCACACGGCCGTTGTCGATTAGAAGTTTGGTCAAAATTTCCCGGCCTGTTTCTGAGCGGAACGCGTCGGCCGTGCTCTGAAGCATCGCGATGAGTTTGCCGCCCCAGACGCCGTCCAGGCCCAGCACAGCCAGAACGACACCGGAGATATAGAAGCCCTTGAGGAAATGCGTCGTCAAAGGGGTTTTTTCTTTAATGTTTTGAATGAGGATGATCAGAAGCAAAACACCCAGATATTTGCTCAGAGCAAGCACCGCCGAACGCATATAGACAGCATGGATCAGGCTGAGGCTGTAGGCAAGGACGAAACCTAAACCCAGCAACATCGGTATGCTCCTCCACCGGATCGGTTGCTTAGCCAGGAAGCTCCAGCCCAGAAAGAGGATGCCAAGGAGCCCCAGGATCATGATCCCGTCAAGATAGTTTTTTTCATGGAACAGGCCGTTGAAGGCGATGCCTCCCATCAGGACCACGGTCAGCGCGATGGGGAAGGATTTGAAATAAACCGACATTTTTTCCGGGTTTTTCGTCAGGTCTGCCTCGATCGGTGTAGGCTGAGCAGGGCTGGTTTTCTTGGACATAGTGCCTCCTGAAAGCATTTTCCCCATTATATCACAAAACATATTAAAACGGCAGAAATCAAGGGCGCTAAAGCCCTTGTTTTCTGCCGTTTTTTGCAGTTGCTGTGTCCCTTTTTTGAGAGGGACGCACAAGGGGGGGACGGGGACTTTGTTATGCACCCCAAATGTTGGACGAAAAAAAGTTCAACATTTGGAGGTGCATATTTTATGACAAAATACCA
>ENA-ORXD01002123-ORXD01002123.1-sediment-metagenome-genome-assembly--contig:-NODE-2123-length-14023-cov-9.371074_pt1 | contig 14023 bp, 4 predicted proteins | sample MGYA00237862_ERZ511471 | MGnify/ENA metagenome assembly ERZ511471 | reverse complement strand
TGTTCTGCAGGGATATTGAGCAGTTTCTTGCCAGGTAATACGGAAGAGATCTCCTGTGAACCGGGGGAGGAAATGACTGTCCTATGGAAAACGGTAATTTTAGCGTATTTATCAAAAATAATTGATTTTAAACGTTTTTATGGGAACCCCCACAGATTGCTTCCAGCGACATTTATCAGCGGGGATCGATGAATTCTCCATCTCTTTTTGGCCCCTGAATGGAGGGCTGATAAAAAGCATCTTTTCTCTCTGTTTAAAATCGTTATTTTCTGAAAATAGCGGATTATATTAGTATTTTGCAGAAGTGTGGACACCGTTTCCTGTGGAAGAGGATTTCCTCAGTGGGAAAGGGGAAAACGGAGGCTGTACAGGGGTTATTTTAGTGAATGGGAATGCCAGTCCTGGTTTATGGGGAATGATCCTTCGGAATAAAGACAATCTGCAGTTGGACCGGAGGAAAAATAGTAGTTATTTTGGGCTGTGTTGGGGATGACACAGGACATTATCCCGTCAGCGCCACTAAATCCCCTGGCTCCTTCATGAAGATCCAGTATCCCCTGCCCGGTTGCATACTCCCAGTACTGATCCCATTCACCTGTGGCGGATAATACATCTGCAGTTCATTATTAAATTCAAGGAGTGTCACCCATTTCTGTGAAGCAGTACTCAAGACCGATGACGTTGGTAGTGGATCTTCGTAGGCAAGTCCTATGGCGTTCCATCCAAAGGAAAGGTGTTTGACTCCCGGGGCAGTTAGCGTCTCGTAATGATACCGGAGACCGATATTGGTGCTATTATCAGAATAAATCCAATAGGCATCCATTGGTTTTACGATTGTATCATTGGATACAATGGTCCATTCAGTCGTTGAACTGTTATAATTCCAGATTGGTTTTCCGGTTGTATTCACATCTGAAAAAATAATTGCTGTATTATTTCCGGCTGAAAGAGTATGGGGGACGGAAATGAAATTCCAACCGGGATACAGGTAGAGGAAATCTGATGGTAATAAATTGACGAATGCCAGGGCCCCCGTAGCATTCATTTTAATTGATGCAGCTTCTTCGGACAAAAAGTGCGAGGTATCCAAAATCGTGTCAAAATATTCATGGTTCCCCGTAAATGTCATATTTATGATGAACTGCCTTGTCTGTTCAATCTCATAATCGGTTAATCCGGCCTCCTTTAATTCTGCTAATTCTTCCGGAGTAAACCCTTCCTGTTCAAGCCGGTTCTGTTCGAGCAGAATATCCTCTCCATAGTTAGTCTCATAGGTGTATAGTTCATCATGAATCTGGGGAATTATATCTTCCATCTTCTGGTGGTTTGCTTCCATCAGGTCACAATAATAGATGAGAGCATTCAGTTGCATTTTCGCATAGTGGTACTTATTTGATATCATTGCTCCATCGTATCGTTCGATTGAAATGAGAATGGCCTCATCCAAGGCCGTCATTTCAGTAAAAACATTGATAAACTGAGCATCAGTTGGACTGAAATTCCCTGAACCCCCTGATGGGACTGTTTGATACGTTGGAATGTAAATCGAGGTGAAATTGTAATCAGGAGGATCCCAATATTTTTCGAGAACTCCATGTACGACCTTTTCCTGTTGGGAAATAAGAAAATCGTTGAGACTGATGATTCTGCTAACTGGAGGTGCTGGGTTCGGCGATATATATGCTCCCTTTGCGACTTCCTTAATGATATACTTCACAATCGATGATCCAATGTTTAAAGTGCCTGTTACTAGTTTAGTACCATAACTAACACAATTACCTGCTACGGACAGGCATATATCAGCCTTTTCCAATTTAACGTGATTTTCTGCTACTTCCTGGTTGAGTCTGACATATAAATCCAGAAGTAACTGCTTCTCATACCAATGGTATTCAAACATTTTCGGAAATACGATATATTGGTCCTGGCCGCAACTGACAGTTACTACTTGTTTTTCCAGAGTTGCATCGGGGCCTCCACATAATGCCTCAACGACATTTTCACCGACGTCGACTTTCACAATGAAATTACCGTTTTGGTCGGTTGTAGTCTCCCGATAGGGGGATATTCCATTCTTATGGTAAACCCGGACAATTCCTCCTCCCCAGGGAACAATTGGTTCCTTCATATAGGCCGGCTGATACCTCCAGACCTTCCCCCGTAACGTTCCATAAAACCGGTAATCAGCCCAACATCCTTTTTCCTGGTTAATATTCCCTGTATCATCAACTTCATCGACGTAAATTACTAAAAACGAGCCATCCGCAGTAGTATCGATTTTTATTTCGGACGATGCTTGATAGGTTCCTTCAGGATTGAAATAAAAACGTCCGGTGAAGATTCCTGAATTGGGTGCAGTTTCCTGTAGTGTGAGGGACAATACCCCAAGCTCACCAAGAGGTTGCCCAGAAGATATTCGGCGATCATATGAGTAAACGCTGACTGAAACATCATCGATGGTATTGGGATTTTTATCCAAATCAGGATCTATGACTTTCACTTCGGCACCGGCAAAACTTCCTATTGAAGTGTACAAAACGTTATAGTTCGATTTATCAAAAGATACCTTCCCTGAAAATCCGGTGACATTTAAAAGTTGAGAACACCTTGAAGAAGATCCATCAGGATAATAAATTGATAAATTCATGGTATACAATCCGGGTTCGGCATAGATATGATTAACAATCGGATTTCCATTTAAATCGGTCTGACCATCTCCAAATTCCCAATCAATACTATCCTCACTGACATTAACGCAATGTGCGGTAAAGGTAACCTGATCATTAATATGAATTTCTTCTGGTGAATATGAAAAATTTGGCTCACAGAATTTATAATTGGCAAACCTGTAAATCGAACTATCAGCGTTCCTGACTATAAGGCGACCGGTCTCATTGGATGATACGTAAATTTTCCCATCATTGCCTGTAGTAAGAGTGGTTGTAAACGGGAAAATGCCGTAAAATAGTGACTCATCAATTGTACCATGATACATATCCCCCTCACGTACCGTTAATTGATGAATTTTATCTATAACCTGGACTCCTGCTTCATAGTGGAGTGATGCCAAATAGATCGTTGAGTATTCCATGCTGGATGGATCGTTATTCAGGCCATAATTTGAATAACCAATTGCTGCATTTCGAGACAAATCGGTATATTTCGATTCATTAAACCCTATTGATGGGACAAGTATATGTGCGCTGAAATCTCCCGACCATGAAAAATCAACTCCCGGAAGCCATATTTTATAAAAATATATACCAGGGGAATCCTCACTTGTCGTAATTTCAGTATGTCCGGTCGAATCAGTAATACCAGTTCCTACAACAGGAGAGGAATACCAACTGACACCATTCCATCGTACTAACTGGCTAAAATGACCCACAAAGGGTTCGGGATCACCGTCCTCATTTAAATAATAATGATAACTACGGAAACTGAACGACTCATCGACCATTTTATGTTTGTGACCTGTATCGGGATCTGGTGGTCCCGGATTCGATTCAGCCATGGCCTGTGGCGGAATAAATATAGAAATGAGAATAATCAATACAAGCATTACTATTAAATAATGACCTATTTTATCAAAGATACGAGACGGAAAGTTAAATCCTTTGTAAGTAATAATCAGCCCCTCCCTTGATTAGACTCCTCATGTTTCCAACAGAAAATGATTGAAAATATAAACCCCCAACTATCTTGAAATCAGCAACCTGGATTCATAAATTTTCTGATTTGAATTGCAGCTTGTATGGGAACATGTGAATCGTGAAAAGTTAAAAACAGAACTTTTCGAAAAATGAGAGATTTCTGGTATGATTATCCTATCGCCGCGAAATCTGCCGGTTCTTTCATATAAATCCAATACCCTTTCCCCGGCTCTATGATAACTTCAGCATACCCATTCACTGCTGGCTGATGATATATCTGAAGATCGTTATCATAAATCAGCAGAGTTGACCACCTGGATCCAAGCTGAGCAAGCACCGTTGAAGAAGACTGGCTTGAGCGGGAACCGATCCCGATCGCGTTCCAGCCCGGGGAGAGGTGGATAACCGGCGGGGCTACCGGACCTGTCTGGAAATTGAGGGATATCGGGGTATCTTCTGAAAACTCCTCTGAATAGAGCCATATCCCTTCCATCGGCGGGGGGATGGTATCGCCCGGGATCTGGGTCCACTGGTGCGACGATGCATTATAGTGCCAGATAGGGTAGCCGTTTGTGTCAACGTCGTTAAATAAAACCCCGGTGGTTGATGAATCCGTGAGGAATGCAGGAATTGAGATGAAATTCCATCCCTTTGAAAGGGAAATGGAATCCATCCGTTGGGGAGAGACCCTGATAACTGCTACCCGGGAGATGGCATCACTCCCGCAGTCGTTGGTGGCTGTAAGATTTACGGTGTAGGTTCCCACGGAGGTGTAGGTATGCACCGGATTCTGGTCCTCAGAAGAAGCCCCATCCCCGAACTCCCAGGACCAGGAAGTGGGGGTGTTGGTGGAAGAGTCGGTGAACTGGACGGTAAGGGGAACGCTGCCGGAGGTCTGGTTCGCGGAGAAGTTGGCGACCGGTTCCGGACAGGGGAGAACCTCGATGAAGTCCGCCCGAGAGAGTATGTTCGTACCGCAGTCGTTGGTGGCTGTAAGATTTACGGTATAGGTTCCCACGGAGGTGTAGGTATGCACCGGGTTCTGGTCCTCAGAAGAAGCCTCGTCCCCGAACTCCCAGGACCAGGAAGTGGGGGAATTGGTGGAAGAGTCGGTGAACTGGACTGTAAGAGGAACGATTCCTGAAGTCTGGTTTGCAGAGAAGTTGGCGACCGGTTCCGGACAGGGAGAAACCTCGATGAAGTCCGCCCGGGAGAGCATGTCCGTACCGCAGTCGTTGGTGGCCGTAAGATTCACGGTGAAGGTTCCCACGGAGGTGTAAGTATGGACGGGGTTCTGCTCTTCCGATGTAGCCCCATCCCCGAACTCCCAGGACCAGGAATTGGGAGTATTGGTGGAAGAATCGGTGAACTGGACGATAAGAGGAACGATTCCTGAAGTCTGGTTTGCAGAGAAGGTGGCGATCGGTTCCGGACAGGGGGAAACCTCGATAAAGTCCGCCTTGGAGAGTATGTTCGAACCGCAGTCATTGGTGGCGGTGAGATTCACGGTGAAGGTTCCCACGGAGGTGTAGGTATGCACCGGGTTCTGGACTGTGGCATTGGGCGACCCGTCCCCGAATTCCCAGGACCAGGAGGTGGGGGAATTGGTGGAAGAGTCGGTGAACTGGACGATGAGAGGAATGGTACCCGAGGTCTGGTTTGCGGAGAAGTTAGTCACAGGCTCTGGACAAGGCAGGACCTCGATATACTCTGGCTTTGATTCGGAATCACTGCCGAAGGCATTGGAAACGGTGAGGGTAACCGTGTAGTTCCCCTCGGTCTGGTAGGTATGCACCGGGTTCTGGACTGTGGCATTGGGCGACCCGTCCCCGAAGTTCCATTGCCACGAGACCGGGTCCCAGGAAGAGTCGTCTGTGAAATGAACTTCAAGGGGCACCATGCCGGTTTGCGGGAGTGCCGTGAATTGTGCGACCGGGAGTTCTCCCTCATCTGTATACCCCTTAATGCAGACGTTCGTGTTCGTATAATTCGAAACGATATCAGACCATGATGTACCCGAGCTGCTGATAAAGCTCTCTTCAGAATGTGCGACAGATCCGGAGCTATAATCGGCAATAGGATACTCAATGGCTATCGGATAGGTATATCCCGGAGTCGTCAGGCTAAGAACAATTGAGAACCGGTCATCGGGATCCAGGACGACGGGATTCTCAAGGGAGATTGTGTGAAACCCGGGAACAGCAAATGTCCCGGATGTTGATGAGATATATCCTCCAGGATGGAGCGGCCCATCAGTCGGATTCCTATAAATGAAAAGTTGATACGCCGTTCCCGGGCTTAACGCATAAAATCCGGCCGCCCTCAGCATTTCACAGGAGTCTGTGGTGAATATGTTCGCAGCCCAGGCAGTCTCTGTCCCATATCCCAGCGAATTTATCCTCCCCAGGGAGTCATACTGGTAAATGGTATCGTAATTAGTGGAGGGTTCTGCAGTAAATACCGAATTGGAGGCCCCAATATTTTTATCGTAGTAAGAAATATAGAAATACCCGTTCTGACCCCAGTCTGACCCCCAACTGTTCTTTACGATGAAAGCACCGTTCCCCTTCGGCTTTGTCTCGAAATTGTAGCGGCTGAAGCTGTCATCCCACCCTACGAGAAGAACCGCATGGTTGTCGTACGTATCGACATTGTAATAATAGGCATACGTATCTTCCTTGTATGATGGGTCCTGCCAGTAGAATGTGGTTGCCACACCGCCGTAAGTCATGATGGCCTGCTTGATGTTGTCATTGTCGAGGGGTCCTGATCGCGGCGGAATTTCCAGGATATCCTGCACATGCTTCAGTGCAGGGATATCCATTGGTGAGGGGTAGGACCAATAGGGATCGTCACTCTCATTGACCGGGCCGCTCCAGCGTGTGAGATATGCTGCTGCCATGTCATAATTTCCTCCACTACAGTTACCCCAATCGAATCCATGGCTATTGATCAGGTTATTTTCTGAAAAGTCCGATGTCTCTTCCGGGAGGAGAACTGATTCCAGCGAACCATACGTAGCAAAAGCCCAGCAGGATCCACAGGAACCCTGATTTTTAACCGGTGTGACATTTCCGGTTGTTCTCAGATCGTAATACGAAGGATATGAGAAGGTATGGCTTCCCGAAAAATCCACCGCCATTCCTTTCAGGTAGGATGAGTCAAACGGAGGGGGGATGAACCCGAGGCCATGTTCTGCGGTCCCGTTGCTGTAGGGATGCAGCATATATTCAACGAAATCGGGGTTGACCGGCGATATGCTCAATGGCCCCGCCTGGGGATCCGGAGTCGGGGTGGGTGTGACGGGAGGTTGTGTCGGGGTTGGGGAGGGGATGGGAATTAATGGATCGAGAGCTTTTCCGGCATCCAGGCGGCCCTCTGTTACCGTCATTCCTTCCAGTGTGGTGATCTTCTCTGCAGAACTGAGAATACGTGTTTTCATTTCAAACGGTGTCGCATCCGGATAGCCTGCTTTTACCAGCCCTGCAACTCCGGCAACGTACGGTGCAGCCATGGAGGTCCCCGAGGCAGTAATGTAAAAATCACCGGTGGATGAGGGGGACGTCGTCAGGATATTTACTCCGGGAGCGGCCAGGTCGACTGAGGTTTCACCCCAGTTTGAGAACGGAGCGAGGCCATCATCCTGGTCGCTTGCGGCAACGGAGATGATATTGTCGCAGTCATAACCAGCCGGATACACCGGAGTTATGTCAATATCCCGTGCTGAATTCCCTGCAGCGCAGATGAAAAGGGCCGGTGACCGGGACAACACCTCGTAGAGAACGGGGTCATACTCGGAACAGCCCCATGAAATGGAAATGATTTCTGCCCCCATCTGTTCTGCATAGTTGATCGCCTCGATGGCGTCAGCAGTGGTTCCGAATCCCTGCGAATCAAGGCATTTCAGGGGCATGATGCGGGTATTCCAGTTCACCCCCGAAATCCCGAGACCGTTATCACCGCTGGCACCGATGATGCCGGCACACAAGGTACCATGGCCATACGCGTCATCAGGGTCGCCGTCCATCCCGACGAAATCGTATCCCTGGTAATCATCGATGTAGCCGTTTCCATCATCGTCGAGGGAATTGCCGGATATTTCCTGTGTATTGGTCCAGATATTAGCAGCAAGATCTGGGTGGGAAGTATCAATCCCGGTATCGATGACCGCAATGACGACATCGGGACTTCCTTCCGTGACGTTCCATGCATCACCGATTTTGATATCAGCGCCGGGAATCCCTGTGTACCCGTTTATTATCTGACCGGTATTGAGCAATGCCCACTGGTCGGCAAACAGCGGATCGTCGGGAATGGAGAGATTTTCTCCATCACCGGAGGTTAGAGATTCAGGAGGTGAATCGAGTACCGATATGATATAATTTGGTCCTGCATACTCAACGAGTGGATCATTTCTGTAGGCAAGAACAATGGCTTCCAGGGGTATTCCTTCGGGGATCCGGACGAGGTGGAGATTCTCAAATCCATCCACATTATAGGTTTTTTTCAGCGATCCGCCTACTTTTTTATGAACTTTTTCCCTGGCTGCTTTTTTTTCGGCATTCGGCAGGCCTTCCTGCGGGCTGAATTGGACAAATATCTCATCAGCAACAAATTCTTGTGAGATATTCAGGCCGGGTGGCGGGCCGATGAAATCCCAGGAGGATGCGTTTGTATCGGATACGAGAGAGATGGTATCATTCGTCTGGGGATCAGGCGAGCCGGATGAGAGACCTGCCAGGGTGAAGGCGGCAAGTACCATGATGCCGAGCATAATATGTCTGGAAAAGGTTCCCATGAAGTGCCTCATTGATTAGAATCTCCCCCCTACTAATGAACCGGTCTGCCCTGAAGATGGGTGAATACGAAATTATTAAACGAGGCACCATAAACTATCCGGTTTGGCAGGGAAGGTGTTACTTACGACCGAGAATTGGTTATTGAAACTGATTGGAACCAAAAAATAAGGAATAATTAACCGAATCCTACGATCTCTCCTTCCTCTTTCATGTAGATCCAGTACCCTTCGCCGGGATTGAATGCCGTTTCCGTATCTCCCGTAACAATAGGCGGCCGATATATCTGCAGCCCGTTGTCGAACTGGAGGACGACGGTCCATTTATTGTGAATCGGTGCCAGTGCCTGATCAGCAGTCATAGGATAAAGGCTTCCGAGTCCAATGGTATTCCATCCAGGATATAGGTGTTTCACTGGAGGGGTTACCGGATCAGTTCTGTAATCAAGTGGTATTCCCGTAAATTCATTGGAATAGACCCAGTATGCTTCAAGAGGTTCAAGGATAGTGGTATTTTCAACGAGGTTCCATTGGCAATTTTCGGCATTGTATGAAAAGATTGGCCTGCCGGTGGTATCGATCGAGGATATAATTTGAGCCGTGTTATTCCCCTCTGAGAGATATTTCGGGATGGAGATAAAGTTCCAGCCGGGATATATTTGGACTGATTCGAATAATCCCGTCAGTTCAATTTTATACTGGACTGTCTCTCCCTGTTTAATAGAACCATTGAATGAATGCTCTTCAAGGATTTCGAGCGAATTTTCATCAACAATTTGAGTTTTAAGTTCGTAATCCCCTTCTCCGGTTCCAACCACCTGGACTAAATATTCACCAGGCATTGGATTTGGAATTATTACATAAAAGGGCTCATCTCCTGGATTGCTGATAAATATTGGAAATTCTTCCTCCAATTGCATGGTCACAGGGTTATAACCGGCGTGTGATCCATCTGGTGCCGTAACATACAGGACTGCAGGAGAGAGTACATATAAATACATGACTTTTGCGACATCTGAGACAGATGCCTGTTGGAAAACAGGGGCGTCCGTTCTTATCCAGATTCGATTCACATACTCTCTTTGCTGATTTATCGAATAGAATCTATAGATGAATTGATATGCAGGATCTACACCGTCAGCAGTATACTGATATGTGTAGATACTGTGAGTGTCTCCTATTGTCGGTATATATGATACTTCATGAGCATAATAATTCATGAAACTTAAAAGGTTGAATGTTACACTCAAAAGATTTCCCGCTCTCCCAATAAGACCAAGTAGACTTATAAAAAAATTCTCAAAACTGATTTGTTGACTAGCTGTAAAATAAAAGAACACCTGGCGATTTAAGAATTTATCGACATCATCTCCATTGAGTTGTTTTATAATTGGAGGTATCATTTCAGTTTTCTCATAGAGAATTTTTGGGATTGCCGCTCCACGGAGAATATAAGGCTCCGTTGTTGGATTATAGGTTATTCCGACAATTTTAACAGATTCTCCAGCTATTTTGTTATCAATTTCATCATTCATACTAAGATTTACAAGTAGCTCTCCCGATGCATCTGTTTCACCAAGTTCATCTAGTAATTCTCCGGTCTTCGATTCAATCACGACACTGGTTCCTGAAATCGGAATTCCTGCTTTAGTCACCACAATATCAAGTGGTAGATGCGCTTCATTAGCCGTGCCTTGCACAAAACTCCCATATGTACTGGCAGTCACATCGTAACAAAACTTGTAATTTGAGGAATTTTGTAAGGATCCTGTAGGATATTGTATCCTTAATCTCCCAGGATAATCGGGGGATATATAAATCATTCCATTATTTATTGTTGTGAAAATGGTTGAAAATGGATATGAACCCGAAAAAAGCGATGAATCTAAACCTGTTTCATACAATTTGAATAAATGTATTTTATCACTACTTGTTGATTCACCCTCGTAATGATCCGAAATGAGATAGATATCCGCGGTATCCTGAACTTCTGGATTAATATTCAGGCTATCATCTTTTAAAAAAATTGTTGCATTTTGAGTTAAGTCAGTATATTCTAATCGATCAAACCAAATGTCTGGAGCGGTGGTTATTGATCCTAACGACCATGTGGGTTCTCTAGAGGAATCGTAGGTAAGAGGGGTCTGCCCAGTGCCATCAGCATTCATCACATAGATTAGGGTAATCCCGAGACGGTTGGAACTAAAGGCAATCTTCGAACCATCCGGAGACCAGGTGGGTTGGTAATCACTTGACGGATTATTAGTGAGTCGGGTCTGCCCAGTGCCATCAGCATTCATCACATAGATTTCGGACATCCCATCAAAGTAGGAACTAAAGGCAATCTTCGAACCATTTGGAGACCAAGTAGGGCATTCACCCCCATGGTTTTCACTCACAGTATCGGTAAGACGGGTCTGCCCAGTGCCATCAGCATTCATCACATAGATTTCGGTATCCCCATCACGGTTGGAACTAAAGGCAATCTTCGAACCATCCGGAGACCAGGTGGGTTGGTAATCAATTGACGGATTATTAGTGAGTCGGGTCTGCCCAGTGCCATCGGCATTCATCACATAGATTTCATAACTATAGTCATTTACAAAATGAGAAAAGACAATCTTTGAACCATCCGGAGACCATGCTGGATAATAATCATGTGAGGAATCGTAGGTAAGACGGGTCTGCCCAGTGCCATCAGCATTCATCACATAGATTTCGGTATTCCCATCACGGTTGGAACTAAAGGCAATCTTCGAACCATCCGGAGACCAGGTGGGCTGGTAATCAATTGACGGATTATTAGTGAGTCGGGTCTCGTCAGTGCCATCAGCATTAATCACATAAATTTCGGCATTATTCCCCCCATTACGATAGGAGGTAAAAGCAATTTTCCCTTCATTTATTCCCGTAACTGGTAAAACCAATATCAGGCAGCAGAGAACAGTGAAAATGAACAGGAACGATATCTTTTTATTCAATAGTCTCCCCCCAGATCAGATTTGTGGATATGGGAGAGTATATGCAAATAGTGTATATCGATTTCGATTCAATTCAGTTGTAATTGAAAGCTCCTGCATGCATGGTATGGTGCTAGTGAGAAGTGATCGCAATCTAAAAGAATTTTTGGAAAATAGTGATCCATTATCTCCTCTTTTCTGCCATTACTCCCACAAGCCCGATAATCACCATAACCGCGATAATTCCCGTCAACGGGTTCATCGGAATCGGGAAACTTCCTCCGGTCTTCGTTGGTTCCTGCGTCGGTTCTTCAGTAGCTACCACAGTTTCTTCTGGTATTACGGTGGTATCCTCGGCCGATACCGTCGGTTGTTCGGTCACGACCGGAGTTCCAACGGTGGTCTGCACGGTGGTCGTGGCAACGGTTGTCGCCGAGCCAATCGAACTGCTGGTATAGCCGCCTCCACCGCCACCGCCGCCACCACCGGCGACCGGGATATACGTTGTCGTCGTTGCGCTAACAGTGGTTGTGGGAACTGCGGTCGCATCAGTCGTTGTCGGGGAAGCGGTCGGCTGGGTGGTACTGCTGGTTACAACAGGGAGCGAGCTGACCCGAAGATCAAGCTGGGTTACCTCTGCCGATTTGAACGGGTAGGTGTCTGACCATCCAGTTCCGGCTGCTACATCGGAACACTGGGCCCGTGCCCCGTTCACGTAAAATTCAATCGCAGTCCCCTGAGCGATATCGCCCTGGACCACCAGTTTCTCTCCAAACGAACCCGGTGCTCCGTATGCTCCTCCTTCGGTGGTGATAATGGGGTTTTTGAGTGCCGGTACAAGGACACCCGTTCCCCGTGCCTCCACACTGACTCCTCCCGGAGCGGGATTTTCACCGACATAGACCACGCCATAGAACACATGGGGCATGGACGGTGCCTGCTCGACTGCCATGACACATGAAGGGAGGAGGACGGCGATGATCAGTCCTGCCACACACCATCTGATACGATCGGATCTCATGATTACTCCTCTGAAATACGGAATTCCGTTATTTTTCTCTTTTTTCGGAATGACTGGAGATATGATCGATTCCCATATATTTTTGTTTATTTTATCAGGGGTTTCGGAGATTCAGAGATCAGTTCTCGCAGTTTCAACAGTATCTGATTGCAGGATTCCCCCGAGTCAGGCATCCGGAAATCATTTGATAATATATAAATATCCCTGTATCAAAAACACCTTTTCATAGCCAAATGGTATACCTCAATGGGTTACAGATGCTGATGCCTATTTGGTGAGGTGATGATCTGGGGGGGTGGGGGAGTACTTTTGGAGATGTATAACTCTCAGAGGACAGAGTATCTCCAAAAACCCCCGAATGCACCCTCTTCTGGTCACCTTCCCGGCGTCGGTTCCTGGTAGAAGGTGGGTTGTTCATGAAAACACGGTTCATTATCATTCTGTTGGTAGGTCTGCTTCTGGCCGGTCCGGCAGCCGCATGGCTCGATGATTACCAGTATCGCCAGGTGCACGCAGTCGGCGGGTCAACCAGTGATCTTACTGATTATACAGGTTCCTTTACCGTTCACAATACGGTCGGGACGTCGAGCGGTGAAGATGTCTATACCAACGGGCACGCCAACGCCGACTTCAGTGACCTCCGGTTCACAACAACTGACGATGTTCTCATGTCCTATTGGATTGAGAGTAGCGATGCAACATCGGCAGTGGTCTGGGTAAAAGTACCTTACATCCCGGCTGCAGGAACACAGATGTATGTGTATTACGGAAATGCAGGGGCGACTTCCCAGAGCGACGGCGATGCCACGTTCCTGTTCTTTGATGATTTTGATGGGACGACGCTTGACACGGCGAAGTGGACCCCCTCTGGGGGAGTTACGGTTTCTGATTCTCTTGTAAATCTTGCATATTCTGGTTCCACAACCTCGATTCAGTCGAAAAATACTGTTTCGAGTGACAATATGGTGATTTCACTACGAGGGAACACATCCCATTGGAAGGCAGCGGGAATCACTGAAATGTTCTACACGGCGAGTATCGATCCTACAAGCAACTATCTGTATGCCGGCCCGTCTCCTTCGGGCATCTATGTCAGCAAGTACTCGGGAGTGGCCAGCACAGCTTCCATCACTGGCTGGACGGCCGACGATTTCCATACACTTGATTGTGTCAGGCATGGCAGAACAGACTGGTATGTCGATGGTTCCAACAATGTCCAGATATCGACCAATTACCCGCCACAATCGGCACCCGTCAGGTTTGGTGTGTCCGGTACAGGGGCAAAATTATCAGTCGATTATACCTATGTTAGGCCCTATGCCGATCCCGAACCCTCCCACAGTTCTTGGACCTCCGAACAGGAGTACGTCCCACCCCCGGATGCAGATTTCACTGCTGACATCCTTACCGGTTTTGCACCCCTGGCTGTGAACTTTACCGACATTTCCACTGGCAGTCCGACCGAATGGGCATGGTATTTCGGGTGTGAACCTGCTCTTCTCTGTCCTTTCGGCGATCCAGTCGCTCCCAATTCAACCGAAAAGAATCCAGTCTGGATATTCGAGGAGCCAGGAATTTATAATGTAACGCTCGT
>ENA-ORXD01002122-ORXD01002122.1-sediment-metagenome-genome-assembly--contig:-NODE-2122-length-14027-cov-4.540287_pt1 | contig 14027 bp, 12 predicted proteins | sample MGYA00237862_ERZ511471 | MGnify/ENA metagenome assembly ERZ511471 | reverse complement strand
GATGTGACTGGAGTTCAGACGTGTGCTCTTCCGATCTGATGCGGTGAGAATGACCGAGGCGCCGCCCACGTCGATGGCGAGCTCGCGCATCGTCGCCAGCAGACGCTCGAGCACGGCGTCAGCCTGCTGGTCGGCGGTCTCAGGCAGGACGAGCAGGAACTCGTCGGCGCCGTAGCGACAGACGAGGTCGGTGCTGCGCAGCTGAACGACGAGCGCCGCCGCCCAGAACCGCAGGACCTCGTCGCCCGCCTCTCGCCCGTGCTCCTCGTTGACTACCCCAAAGTCGTCCAGGTCGAGCATCGCGAAGGTGACGGTGCGGCCGTAGCGGGCGGCGCGCACCAGCTCCTGATCCGCGCATTCGCGCAGATGGCGGAAGTTCATGAGCCCGGTAAGCGGGTCGCAGGTCTCACGCGCCTTGCGCTCACACAGGAGACGAAGGTTCTCGACCGCGACCTCCGAGTGATCGGCGATCTGCTCGAGAAGCCGCTGGCGCACGTCGAGGCGAAACCCATCCTCCGCGTACTGGTAGCCTCCGTGGCCGTCCGCGTATGCCTCGAACTGACACACGGTGTCGCCGGCGCTCACGCATTGCGTCTCGCGCGTGAGGACCTCCGACCCGGTGAGCGACTCGAGGACGCCGTCGAGAAGGCCGCGCTCGAGATCGCAGATGGGCGTGCCCGTCGGCGGCAGCGAGCTGCAACTCAAGCAGCGTTCGAGCTTGACGAGCAGACGGTTCTCGTCGAGCTCGACGTCGAGCTCCCCCAGCCGCATCTGCCGAAACCACGCCTTGAGCTCGTCGGCGGCCGTGATCGGCAATTGCCGGCTGAACCGTTTTGCGGCCACGTAAATGGCCGTACCCGTGCTCTCCCCGAGGATCTCGGGCAAGACGGCGAACTGAAGCAGACGCAAGAGGCCGAGCGGCGCCGTCGCGTCCGGCGGCGTCGCGGCAAGAATCTGGGATGCGCTCGGCAGAACGCGACGATCCTCAACCGACGTCAGCGACAGGACGTTGCCGAGGACTCGCATGAGCTCCTCCGTGAGGGAGGTCTCATACTGAGAGCGAAGCGCTATGATGCTCCTCTCGAGGGTCGCGGCGACGCCGCGCCCTCTCCTCTTCTTCGAGTCACCTGCCTTGCCCGCCTCGCGACTCGCCTGCTGCGTATACTACCAAGGACCAGCCAGGCTGCCAGAGTGACCTTTAGCAGGCTCAAGAGGACGCGTAGCCAACGGAGTGCACGCGGAGGAACCATGGGCTCGCATGCCGACGAACCATCGCTCGCGCGGAACGCGCCGGACGTTCAGCCGCATGCGTCCGACGACGCGTCGCACGCCGGCGCCCGTAAAGCACGTGTCCGCCGCGAGGTGCTGGCGCGCCGCGCGGCGCTGGCGAGCGAAGAACGCCAACTCGCCAGCGCCGCCATCTGCCGGCGGACCGCCGAACTGCCCGAGTTCGCGCGCGCCGCGACAGTCATGCTGTTCGCGAGCTTCGCCGGCGAGGTCGAGACCGGGCCGCTCATTCGCCAAGCGCTCGCCGAAGGTAAGACCGTCTGCCTGCCCCGCGTCCTCGGACCCCGCGAGATGGCCGCCTTCCGCATCGCCGATCCCCTCACCGACCCGACGCCCGGCACGTGGGGCATCCCAGAACCCCATGAGGGCCTGCCCGAGGTCGCGCCGAGAATGATCGACGCGGTTGTCGTGCCCGGCTCCGTTTTCGACGTGGAGGGCCGGCGCTACGGGTACGGCGGCGGCTTCTACGACACGTTCTTGCCGCGCACGAAACCGGGCACGCCGCGCGTTGCGCTCGCCTTCGAGGTGCAGGTGGTCGAGCACCTTGTGACGGAGGACCACGATCTGCGCGTGGATGTGGTCGTGACGGAGTCCCGCACCATTCGCAGTCCCGGCTCCCTTCTTGCCATCGCCGACCGCGCGCCGTAGAGTGTGAACACACAGCGACTGACGCGCTACTGCGAGGGCGCCTGCCTCGGCGTCTGAACGGTACGCACTGGGAGTGAGTCTTATGCCCAATCTCGGCCCGTTAGAGATCGGCGCCATCGTCCTCGTCATCCTGCTGCTCTTCGGCGCCACCCGTTTGCCGAAGCTCGGCCGTTCCATGGGCCAGAGCATCCGCGGCTTCAAGAAGGGACTCCAGGAAGACTTGCCGTCGGACGAGGACGACGAGCTCCTCAGCAAGAGCGAGCCCAAGCAGATAGATAAGAGCAGCCGCTCCTAAGCCGCTCTACCCTACTCGAGGTCGGCCAGGAGGCACACGGCATGTGCCGCGATGCCCTCGCCGCGCCCTTCGAACCCCATGCCCTCGGTGGTCGTCGCCTTCACGCTCACCGCATCCGGCCGAACACCGAGCGCCTCGGCCAGCGTCTCACGCATGGCGCCCCGATACGCGGAGAGGCGCGGCTGTTCGCAGACGAAGGTCACGTCGAGGTTGCCGACCCTCCAGCCGTCGGCGGCAAGGCGCGCCACGACCCGTCGCAGCAGGCCAATGCTCGAGACGCCGGCATACGAGGCGTCCGTGTCGGGAAAGAGCTCGCCGATGTCGCCCGCGCCGGCCGCGCCCAGAAGCGCGTCCATGACGGCATGTGTCCCGACGTCGGCGTCCGAGTGCCCTGCCAGGCCGCGCTGACCGTCGATCTCGACCCCGCAAAGGACAAGCCGACGCCCCTCGCAGAAGCGGTGGGCGTCGTACCCGCCGCCTACCCTAAACGTCGGACTCGAGCTCCCAGGCAAGGAGCGCTCCGGCGAGAGGAAGGTCCGCCGGCGTCGTGATCTTGACGTTCGCCGGCGTCGAGGGCACGACCGCGACGGCATAACCCGCGCGCTCAAGCAAGGTCGCGTCGTCCGTCGCGCCCTCCGAGTCCGCGCGCGCATACGCCTCACGCAGCGCCGCCGCGCGAAACACCTGGGGCGTCTGTACCGCCCAGAGGTGACGACGGTCGATCGTCGTCACGACACGTCGTTCGCCGTCGGCGCGCTTGAGCGTATCGCTCACCTCCACCCCCGGAACCGCCCCATCGGCCACGGAGAGCGCGGCGACGCAATCCTCGAGGACGTGACGCGAGAAGAGCGGCCGGGCGCCGTCGTGAACGGCGATCGTGCCGGCGCTCGCCGGCACCACGGCCAGCCCGGCGCGAACAGAGTCCGCACGTAGGCGGCCACCCTCGGCAATCAACAGGGGCTTAGTCTCATCGAACGCGGCGAGCTCCCCGGCGAAGCGCACCGTATGCGAGGGGTGCACCACGACGACGATGCCGCTCACCTGAGGCGCGGCGAGCAGACGGCGAATCGAATGGTTGAGGATGGGCTCGCCGCGCAGCAGGAGGAACTGCTTGGACTCACCGTCCGGCAGGCCCATGCGGCGGCTCTCACCGGCCGCGGCGATGATGACCCAGAACTCGTCGCTCTGCGCGTTCGTCACGGAACTCCTTCCGTCGTCGAGCCGATATCGGGCGGCGTCGCGCGCCCGTAGAGCAGAGCGGTGGATCAGAGAGCGACGGCTGGGCGGAAGTCGTCGCCGACCGGCGGCGTGTCGGCGTGGATGGTCTCCAAGACACCCTCGAGGAAGGTCATCGCTTCGTCCTCGTTGAAGTCGCGAGCGTACATGAGTTCACTCGCAAGGATGCGCTTGGCTTTTGTGAACATCTGCTTCTCGCCGGTCGACAACCCCTTGTCCGCGTGGCGGATGGCGAGATTCCTCACCACCTCCGCGACCTCGAAAATGTCGCCGGTCTTGAGCTTGTCGCGATTGTGCTTGTAGCGCCGGCTCCAGTTCTTGGGCATCTTCGTGGGGTCGCCGCAGAGCACCTCGAGGACCTCGTCGATCACGACCGAGTCGACGACCTTGCGAAGTCCGGCGCGATCGGCGTTCTCCACCGGCACCATCACGGTCATGTCGTTATGCAAGATCTGGATAGTGAGGTAGTCGCGCTGCTGACCGAGGATCTCTTTCTGCTCGATCTTCATGATCTTACCCGCGCCGTGATGCGGATAGACGACCTTGTCTCCGACTTCGTACAAGGTTCAAACCCCCCCGTCGTCGCTCGCGGCGGCGAGCGCCTGCCGCGATCTGCTGTCGGACAGAAGAATGGTGATGGCGTCGCACAGCGTCGCCGCGCCGCGTGAACTGCCTCCAAGTCGCTGAGCTTCGGCAGCAGGGAAGACGGCCGTGTCGAACCCTGCACGCCCAGCCTCAGCGACTCGTCGCGCGCTCTGACTGCAGGAACGAAGCTGGCCCGTCAGGCTGATCTCCCCAAAGACCGCGACCCGCGGCGGAAGCGACACACCGCGCTCCGCCGATGCGATGGCAAGAGCGACGGCAAGGTCGGCCGCAGGCTCGTCTACACGAATTCCTCCTGCAATACTAACAAAAACATCGCTCGTTGACAATGGTACGCCGCCGTGCCGGCCGAGGACGGCGACGAGCATCGCGAGGCGGTTGCGGTCGAAACCCACCGCCATGCGACGCGGAGCCGCCAGTTCCGTGTGACTGACCAGCGCCTCCACCTCGACGACGTAGCAGCGGCTGCCCTCGACGGCGACATGCACCGCGGCCCCGGCCCCGGCGACCCGGTCCTGAAGAAAGGCGTGCGAAGGATCCGACACGCCGCGCAGGCCGGCAGCGGTCATCTCAAAGATTCCGAGCTCGTCGGTGGAGCCGAAGCGGTTCTTCGCCGCCCTGAGCACGCGCAGGAGCCTGGCGTGGTCCCCCTCAAACTGGAGCACCGCGTCGACGACGTGCTCTAGGACGCGGGGACCCGCGATACCGCCCTCCTTGGTGACGTGCCCCACGAGGAAGACCGCCGTTCCGGACTCCTTGGCGAAGCGGAGGAGTCCGTCGGCGGCCTCCCGCACTTGGCTGACGCTGCCGGGCAGGCCGGAGGCGGCCTCGCTCGTGAGCGTTTGGACGGAGTCCACCACGACGAGCGCCGGGGCGGAGGCGGTCAGAACCTCGAGCACGCGCTCGAGTTGAGTCGCCGCCAGCACCTGGATGTCGTCCGGATGCGCGCACACACGGTCGGCGCGCATCTTGACCTGGGCGGGCGACTCCTCGCCGCAGACGAGCAGGACGGATCGCCCCGCGGCCGCGACTTGGTCGAGCATCTGCAGCAGCAGCGTCGACTTGCCGATCCCAGGTTCACCGCCGACGAGGACCAGCGAGCCGGGCACCACACCTCCGCCCAGGACCAGGTCGAGCTCGGCGATGGCGGTACCGAAGCGCTCGACCTCACCGGAGACGACGTCGCTCATGCGCACGGGGCCGGCGGCATCGCCGCCGGCCCCGTGAACCCGTGTGGGGCGCCCTGCCGAGGCGCCGGCCTTGAGGGCGGGCGCCTCGACGAACGAATCCCAGGCGCCGCACTCCGGGCAATGGCCCAGCCATCGACCCTCGCGGCGCCCACAGTGACTACAGACGAAGGCTCTCTGCGCCCGCGCGGCCAACGGCTCTAGACGGCGGGCGTTGGACCGTCGGCGTCGCTGCTCGCCAGCGACGCCGACGGCGGCGCGAACCCCTGGCCGACCGGCTCGTCGAGTCCGACCATCGGCAGCTCGACGCGGCCGGCCACTTGCTCGCCGTCGACGGTGAGCACCGTATCGCCGTCTTCGGCGTCGACCTTGACGACGGTGCCGGTTGGGAACTGCCGCTCGAGCATGGCGTCGCTCAGCTTGTCCTCGATGTACCGCTGAATGGCGCGGCGCAGCGGACGCGCCCCGAGCATGGGGTCGTACCCCTTCTCCACCAGAAGCTCGCGACCGGCCTCGGTGAGCTCGATCGTGATGCCGCTGACGTTCAGTTGCTCCTGGAGGCGGCCGATCATGAGCTCGACGACTGCCTTGATCTCCTCGCGCTCCAACTTGTGGAAGACGATGATCTCGTCCACTCGGTTGAGGAACTCGGGGCGGAACACGCGCTTGAGCTCGCCCGTGATGCGCGACTTCATGTCGTCGTAGGTCAACCCCTTGACGGTCGTCTGCGCGAACCCCAGCGGCGCCTCGCGAGTGATGTGCTCCGCGCCGATATTGCTCGTCATGATCAGCACGGTATTACGGAAGTCGACCGTGCGGCCCTGCGCATCCGTGAGCCTGCCGTCCTCGAGGATCTGCAGCAGAATGTTGAACACATCCGGGTGCGCCTTCTCGATCTCGTCGAAGAGGATCACGCTGTACGGCTTGCGGCGTACTACCTCAGTGAGCTGGCCGCCCTCTTCGTGACCAACATAGCCGGGCGGCGAACCGACCAAGCGGGAGACGGAGTGCTTTTCCATGTACTCACTCATATCGATCTGCACGAGGTGCTCCTCGTTGCCGAAGAGGAACGCCGCCAGTGTACGAGCGAGCTCCGTCTTGCCGACACCCGACGGACCCAGGAAGATGAACGACCCGGTGGGCCGGCGGGGGTCTTTGAGGCCGGCGCGGCTGCGCCGGATGGCCTTGCTGACGGCGCGCACGGCCTGCTCCTGACCGATGAGTCGTTGGTGAAGCTCCTCCTCCATGCGCAGGAGCTTCTTGCTCTCCGCCTCCGTGATCTTCACGACGGGGATGCCCGTCCACATACTGACGATCTCGGCGACTTCGTCCTCGCCGATGCTCGAGCGCATGCCCTCGTCCGAGGACTTCCACTCGTCCTCGACCTCGAGCTTCTTGTGGCTCAACTTGCGCTCCTTATCCCGCAAGTTGGCGGCCTTCTCGAACTCCTGCGCCTCGATCGCCGCTTCCTTCTCCTTGCGCACCTGTGAGATCTCGTCCTCGAGCTCGCGATAGCTCGGCGGCGCCGTCATGGTGCGAATGCGCATGCGGCTGGCCGCCTCGTCGATAAGGTCGATCGCTTTGTCGGGCAAGAATCGGTCGCTGATGTAGCGATCGGCGAGCTCGGCTGCCGCGCTGAGCGCCTCGTCCGTGATGCGCACGCGGTGGTGCGCCTCGTAGCGGTCGCGCAGGCCGCGGAGGATCTCGACCGTCTGCGCGACGGTGGGCTCGGGCACCTTGATTTGCTGGAACCGCCGCTCGAGCGCCACATCGCGCTCCAGGTACTTGCGGTACTCGGCCATCGTCGTGGCGCCGATGGTTTGCATCTCACCGCGGGCCAGCGCCGGCTTGAGGATGCTGGCCGCGTCGATGGCTCCTTCCGCGGCGCCGGCGCCCACCAAGTTATGGAGCTCGTCGATGAACAGGATGACGTCGCCCTGTTCGCGGATCTCCTTCATGACCTTCTTCAGGCGCTCTTCGAACTCGCCGCGGTACTTGGAGCCCGCCACCAGCGCCGCGAGGTCGAGCGTGTACACCTGCTTGTGCTTCAGCAGCTCGGGAACCTCGTGGTTGGCAATGCGTTGCGCAAAGCCCTCGACGATCGCCGTCTTGCCGACGCCGGGCTCGCCGATGAGCACCGGATTGTTCTTCGTCCGCCGGCTGAGGATCTGCATGACGCGCTCGATCTCGTTGGCGCGCCCGATGCAAGGATCGAGCTTGCCCTCCTCCGCGAGCTTGGTGAGGTTGCGGCCGTACTGCTCGAGGACCTTCGTGGCGCGTTTGCCGCCCTCCGCGCCGGCCGGCGCGGATTGCTGCTGTCCCCGGCGGCCGGGACCGCTCAGCATGCGCATGACCTCGTTGCGGATCTTCTCCGGCTCAGCATCGAGATCGAGCAGAATACGGGCCGCGACGCCCTCGTCCTCGCGCACGAGGCCGAGGAGGATGTGCTCGGTCCCGATGTAGTTGTGACCGAGCGAAAGAGCCTCGCGCAGCGCCAGCTCGAGCACTTTCTTGGCGCGCGGCGTGAACGGGATCTGGCCTTGCGGCTCTTCCTCACCGGAGCCGACGATGCGCACGACCGCCGCCCGAACCTCCTCCACGGAGATGTCGAGACCCTCGAGGACGCGCGCCGCGACGCCCTCCTCTTCCCGCAGCAGGCCGAGGAGGAGGTGCTCCGTACCGATGTAGTTGTGTTTGAGCGCCCGCGCCTCTTCTTGTGCGAGGACGACGACTTGCCTGGCACGTTCGGTGAATCGCTCGAACATCCGGCTACTCCTTCCAAGAGACGGGTGCCGCGAGGTCTGAAACATCGAAGGGGACGGCAACCGTGACTGAAGCTCGACGTCCCGAAGATGAACCTGAAACGAGAGCCGACTCTATGGTACCCGATTCCCGGAGAGACGCGACCCGGTTTGTCGCCGAGAGACGGTGCAGGGAAGAGCGCGCGCAGCAGACCCGCGTCCGGCCCGGCGAAGCGCCGGCCGGAACGCCGCCGTCAGGTGCGCAGCGCCGGGAAGAGGACGACGTCGCGGATCGACGGTGAGCCGGTGAGCAGCATCACCAGGCGATCGACGCCCATGCCCATGCCGCCCGTGGGCGGCATGCCATATTCCATCGCCTCGAGGAACGCCTCGTCGAGCTGATGCGCTTCGTCGTCGCCGGCGTGAAGATCGGCGGCCTGCTGCAGGAATCGCTGCCGCTGATCTTCGGGATCGTTGAGCTCGGTGAAGGCGTTGCTCATCTCCATGCCGGCCACGAACCCTTCGAAACGCTCGACGAAGCGTGGATCGGTAGCCGTCTTCTTGGCGAAGGGGCTGAGTTCAAGCGGGTGCTCCGTGATGAAGACCGGCTGAATGAGCTTGGGCTCGACGATCTCGCCGAACAGCTTGTCGACCTGCTTGCCCCAGGTGGGCACGAGGGGCACGACGGCCTCCAGGCCGGCAGAATGGACGGCATCTTGAAGCGCGGCGACGTCGCGCAAGGCGCCGATATCGATGCCGGTATGGTTGAGAATCGCCTGGCGCATCGTGAGGCGAGGCCAGGGCGGCGTGAGGTCGATGGTCGCCTCGCGGAACTCGATCTGCAGACCGCCGACCGCCTCCGCCGCGAAGCACGTCATCGCCTCGACCATATCCATCACGTGGTTGTAGTCGACGTAGGCCTCGTAGGTCTCGAGCATGGTGAACTCGGGGTTGTGCTTGAAGCTCACGCCCTCGTTGCGGAAGTCCTTGCCGATCTCGTAGACGCGGTCGATGCCGCCGATGACGCATCGCTTGAGGTACAGCTCGGTGGCGATGCGCAGATAGAGATCGCGGTCCAGCTCGTTGTGATGAGTCGTGAAGGGACGCGCCATGGCGCCACCGTAGAGCGGCTGAAGGACGGGCGTCTCGACCTCGACGAAGCCGCGCCCGTCCAGGAACTCGCGCAAGGCGCGGATGATGCGCGCCCGCTTGAGGAAGACCTCGCGCGACTCGTCGTTGACCATCAGATCGAGGTAGCGCTTGCGGTAGCGCGTCTCGACGTCGGTGAGGCCGTGGAACTTCTCCGGCAGCGGTCGCAGCGACTTGCTGAGCAGCTGCCAGGACGTCAGCCGCAGCGAGAGCTCGCCGCGGCGGGTGCGAATGACGTTGCCCTCGCCGCCGACGTGGTCGCCGAGATCGACGTCCTCGAGCGCAGCGTACGACTCGTCGCCGAGAGCGTCGAGCTGACCCATGAACTGAAGCTCGCCGGCGGCATCCTTGACGACGAGGAAGGTGAGCTTGCCGTGCCCGCGCCGCGCAACGACGCGGCCGGCGACGCGCCGCGTCTCGCCGGAATCCTCGCCGGCCTCGAGGCCGGCGAACTCGTCGCGCAACGGCGCGATCTCGTCGCGCGGCTGGAACCTCGTGGGGTACGCGGCGCCGGTCGCACGCCAAGCGGCGAGCTTGACGCGCCGCTCCGCGAAGACGTCGAGAGCGGATTCGCGAGCGTCGTCCGGGGTGGTCGTCACGCCTTCTCGATCGCCAAGACCTTGAACTTCTTGGCGCCGCGCGGCACCACAACGCTGACCTTGTCGCCGGGCTTGTGACCCAGGATCGCCCTGCCCACCGGTGACTCGTTGGAGAGCTTGCGCGAGGCGGGATCGGCCTCGGCGGAGCCGACGATCGTGTACTGCACGACGTCGCCCGCATGCATGTCCTGCAGCGTGACCTTCGTGCCTACGCCCACGGTCTCGGTGGAGATCGTCTCGGAGTCAATGACGATGGCGCTGCGCAGCCGCTCCTCCAGCGCGTAGATGCGCGCCTCGAGCATCGCCTGTTCGTTCTTCGCGTCCTCATACTCCGAGTTCTCGGAGATGTCGCCGAAATCACGCGCGGCCTTAATACGGTCCGCGACTTCGTCACGTTTGACGCTCGAGAGGTACTCGATCTCCTCCTTGAGCCGCTGCAGGCCCTCGGGGGTGAGAATGATCTCGCGGTCGATCACGGATTCCTCCTCTTGAACGCGGCAACGCGGCCCCAAGACGAGACCGCGCAGCGAAGTGGCGAAGAAGTATAGGCCAATGCCGCTGCGCTCTTCAAGCGGTGTCGCCCGGCGACGGAAGGCAGAGGAGCGCACGCAGGCTCTTCTCGTCGGGCGCTCGCATGAGCGCCCGGGCAAGATCCGTGTCGATCGCGCCGGCACGGCGGAACCGCTGCCAGAACTGGCGCAAGTGCCCTACCGCGCCGCGCCCGTACGTACGCAGCGCGTCGTCGGCGAAGGCGCGCACCTCCGCCAGCCGCTCGGACTGAGCCGGTGGCGGCGCGTCGTCGAGGATCTCGCGGAAGAGCCAGGGGCGGCCCACGGCGTGCCGAGCGAGCATGACCGCAGCGACGCCGCCGCCGAGCAGCCGCAGTACCGCCTCACGACCGTCCATGTCGCCTGAGGCGATGACGGGCACGGGCAGTTCCGCCGCCAGACGCAGCGTGAGATCGTGGTCCGCCCGCCCCCTGTACAGCTGCGCGGCGCTGCGCGGATGGAGGCAGACGGCAGCGGCGCCGGCAGCGGCGAGCGCCGGCGCCAACCGCAGCCCCATTTCATCGCCGTCACGCAGCCCGGAGCGGATCTTCACGGTCACCGGCATCGCCGGTCCGACTGCGTCGACGACCGCGGCGACCATGGCGACGGCACGCGCCGGGTCGCCGAGCAGGGCCGCGCCGGCGCCGGTCTTGACGACCTTGCGCACGGGGCACGCCATGTTCAGGTCGATCAAGTCCGCGCCGGCGGCGACGCAGCGAACGGCGGCTTCAGCGACGATCGCCGGGTCGGCGCCGAAGAGCTGAAAGCCCAGCGGACGATCGGATGAATCACAGGCGAGGTACTCGAGCGTGCGGCGGTTGCCGAAATGGACGCCGCAGGCGGAGATCATTTCCGTGAAGACGAGCTCGGCGCCCCAGCGCCGAACGCTCCGCCGGAATGGCGGCGTCGTGAGCCCGGCCATCGGCGCCATGAAGAGGCGGCGGTCGAGATTGAGCGCGCCGAGTCGCAGTGGGCGACGCAGCAGATCGGCTTCGTGCACGCTCCGCTCTCAGCCCAGGTCTTGACGCCGCATGATGATCTCGACCCCACGCAGCGTGAGCAGGGGGTCGACGACATCGATCACCTTAGCGTAGCGCGCCACGAGATCCGCGAGACCGCCGGTAGCGATAACCCGCGCCGGCACGCCCAGTTCGGTTCTGATGGCGCCCACGATGCCGTCGGCCTCCCCCGCAAAACCGTAGACGGCGCCCGCTTGCAGCGCCTCGGTGGTCGACTTGCCGATCACGTGCGGCGGCGCCACGAGGTCGAACTTGACGAGCTTGGCGGCGCGCGTCGTGAGGGCATCCAGGGACACCTCGATGCCCGGCGCGATGACGCCGCCGAGGTAGTCGCCCTCTTCCGAGACAACATCGAATGTTGTTGCCGTCCCGTAGTCGGCGACGATGCAGGGCCCGCCGTAGGCCTCGAACGCCGCCACCGAGTTCACGATCCGGTCGGCGCCCACCTCGACCGGATTCTTGATGGCGATGCGGATGCCCGTACGCATGCCGGGACCCACGACGAAGGCCTGGACACCGAGGTACTTCGCGCACATCTCGACCCACTGATGCGTGAGATGCGGGACGACCGAGGCGATGCCCACCTCGTCGATCGCCTCACGCATCGAAGTCCCCCGCAGAGCGAGCACGCCGTGCAGCAGACCAGCGATCTCGTCGCCGGTGCGATGCCGAACGGTCGCCAATCGCCAATCGGCGACGACTTCGCCCTCGTGCATGAGCCCGAGATGTGTCTGGGTGTTGCCGATGTCGACCGCGAGCAGCATGCTAAGTTTCGAGATCGAGGGCGATGTCGATCCACTCGGCGCGCGTCGTCAGGGACCCGACGGAAATGACGTCGACGCCCGCCTCGGCGAGCTCGCGAACGCGCTCGAGGCGGACGCCGCCGGAGACTTCGACGAGCGCCCGACCCGCGATCATGTGCACCGCTTGCCGCACTTCGGCGGTCGTCATGTTGTCGAGCAGGATCACCGCGGCCCCCGCCTCGAGCGCGTCACCGACCTGCGCCGGTGAGTCGACCTCGATCTCGAGCCCGGCGGCGTGCGGAGCATACGCGCGCACGAGTGCCGCCGCCGCGAGCACTCCACCGGCGGCGGCCACATGGTTGTCCTTGATCATCACCCCGTCGAACAGGCCGAAGCGATGCGGCGTGCCGCCGCCGTGGACCACCGCCTGCTTCTCGAGCGCGCGCAGCCCCGGCGTCGTCTTGCGCGTCGCCGCGATGCGCGCCCGCGTGCCTGATGTTTGGGCGACATAGCGCGCCGTCAGCGTCGCCACGCCGGAAAGGCGACCAAGGAAGTTGAGACCGGTGCGCTCCAGAGCGAAGATCGCCGAAAGCGAGCCCTCGACGATCGCCAGGGTCTCACCGGCCGAGAACGCCTCGCCATCGGAGAAGACGAACTCCACGCGGAGCGCATCACCGACCATCTCCGCGGTCGCGAGAAAGGCGTCACGGCCGGACAGCACACCGTCCTCGCGGGTCACGACCCGCGCCGTTCCTGTGCCCGCGAACGCGCCGCCGGTGATGTCGCCGTAGCCGGCCAGATCTTCGGCCAACGCCGCGGCGGCGGCCTGCCGGGCGGCATCCGTAGCGGCGGGCCGTATCACTCCTCGCCCTCCCGCTCCTCGCGCGGCAAGCGCAGGGTGATATGGCGCCGCCAGCGCTCGTCGTCGAGCTCGGGGAAGTCCGCGCGCAGGTGCGCCCCGCGCGACTCCTCGCGCAGCAGGGCGCACTTCGTGATCTGCGTGCCGAGCGTCAGCATGTTAAAGCACTCGTACTCCGCCTGGCCGCTCGCGCCGAAGCGCAGCTCCGAGGTGAGCGCCGCGAGCTCCTGCAGGGCAGCGCGCAGGTCGTCGGCGCGACGCAGCACGCCGACCTTCTCGGACATCACGCTGTGGAGGCGGCGGCGCGCCGCCGCGACGTCGCTGCCGCCGCCGCTCGCCTCCGGCAGGTCGAAACGCAGACGGCGGACGTCCTCACCAAGGCGGCCGATGTAACGGTCGAGATCGCGTACCACACGGTCGCTGAAGACGAGGCCCTCAAGCAGGGAGTTCGAGGCGAGCCGGTTCGCGCCGTGTACGCCCGTGCTGGCGACTTCGCCGCTGGCGTAGAGCCCCGGAATCGTCGTGCGTCCCCAGACGTCCGTCACGACACCGCCGATGAAGTAGTGGCAGACAGGCGCCACGGGGATGAGCTGAGTGGCGAGATCGAGACCGTGCAGCCGCAACCCGGCCGTGACTCTGGGGAATCGCCGCTGAATCCACGCGCCGTCGAGGTGGCGCGCGTCGAGGTACACGTGATCGCTCCCTTCGCGCCGCATCTCCGCCATCATGGCGCGCACGACGATGTCACGCGAGGCGAGCTCGCCGCGCTCGTCGTACTTGAGCGTGAAGCGCTCGCCGGCGGCGTTGCGCAAGTAAGCGCCCTCGCCGCGCAGCGCCTCGCTGATCAAGTGCACCGTCTCCTGCCCCTTGACGGCCAGCCCGGTGGGATGAAACTGAATGAACTCGAGGTCGCGGATCGCGGCGCCGGCGCGATACGCCATGGCGATGCCGTCGCCGGTGGCGACGGCGGGGTTCGTCGTGCGCCCGTAGACCTGGCCGGCGCCGCCGCTGGCGAGCACCGTCACCATCGCCACATTGAGCGTCATGGCCCCGTCGTCGAGGTTCAGCGACAGGGCGCCCACACAACGACCGCCGACGGTCAGCAGGTCGATG
>ENA-ORXD01002121-ORXD01002121.1-sediment-metagenome-genome-assembly--contig:-NODE-2121-length-14038-cov-19.124490_pt1 | contig 14038 bp, 13 predicted proteins | sample MGYA00237862_ERZ511471 | MGnify/ENA metagenome assembly ERZ511471 | reverse complement strand
GATATATAGTCTGTAGTGCAGCAATGAAGTAGCTCCAGAAATGCAAAGGTGAATTTTCACCTTCTTCAAATTGCAGCCAACCAACTTTTAAGGCATCCTGATTCTGAATCGATCTTGCCCAGTTTGCCACTAAAGTTGTTTTTCCTGATCCTGCTGGAGAACTCACCAGAATTAGTTTTTTGTCAAGTTGCAGACCCTGATTTAGAAGCGTATATAAATGAGAGCGGATGACTGTACCTGAATGAGCGGGTGGTATCCGCAATCTGGTTTGAACCGGGATAAACAAGGTTTCTGAGACAACTGTCTTTTCAGCCAATTTCTAATCCTCAATGTGATTGTATCTTAATCTATTTAAAGATAGGATGTCAGCAAGATGATTATACTCCGGTGAACTAGGGGCTGTCCCATATGAAAAGCCTCACTCTAGACGAAAATTCCATGAACTTGGAAAAATTAATGTATACAACACTTGAAAATGAATACCCCAGTTATCAACGTGAATGATCACTTAAGGTGTTCAAGAAGGAGTTGATTTACACAGCAATTCATTTTCTTTTTTCATGAGGATTCAACCATAAAGGCAATTATTTAATCTACAGGATCACATGCTATAATCTTACCGTCTCATCTATTCTATTATCCAAAATACTTTTCAATAAAACTACGAAAACCATGTTCTCCAGAACCAGATTAATTACAATTCTTTCGGTTATCCTCATTTTCACTTTTACCTTTACAAGCATCCTCAGCTATAACGTAACCAAGGAATCTATCACCAGAAGCGCAAAAAACGAAACGCTTCCCCTCATCAGCGATAACATTTTTTCTGAAATTCAGCAAATCTTGATCAAACCCATTAATAATTCTTCATTAATGGCCAATGATGAATTTCTGATCAGTTGGGTTCAATCTGGAGAAATTGACACAACTGAAATAATTCGCTATTTAGACCGAATTCGCGAAAAGTATGGCTATTTCAGCTCATTTTTTGTTTCTGATCAAACAAAAAATTATTACTTTTATGATGGTATCTTGAAACAAATCAGCCCACAGGACGCACATGATGATTGGTATTATCAATTTGTAGCGTTAGACAGAGAATATGACCTTGATGTTGACACCGATGAAGCTACCAATGGGACAATCACCATCTTCATTAATCACCGCTTAGAAGATCACGAGGGAAATTTTCTGGGGGTTACCGGCGTTGGATTGAAAATGGAATCGGTCGGAAAAACCCTTGAATTGTATGAACAAAAATACCATCACCTCGTGTATATGATTGACGAGCAAGGATTAATCCAAATCCATCCAGACCAAAGCCTGGTCCTTAAAGAAAATATCAAAGAAATGGATGGAATTGAAAGTGTGGCGGATGAGCTTCTCAGCAAAAGGGATGGAACCAATATCTATGAGTATAAAGCTCAACATGGAAATATGGTGATTTCAGCCCGCTATTTTCCGGATCTGCAATGGTACTTAATCGTTGAGCAAGACCAAACCCAATCTCTTCAAACCGCGAGAAATTATCTGATGGGGAATATTCTCATTGGATTCGTGGTTACTTTATTAGTCATTTTACTCGTAGCCTGGAGCTTGAATTTCTATTATAAAAAATTAGAAACCCTCGCGATTAATGACGATTTGACCGGCCTCTTTAACCGCCGGAAATTTCAAGACATCATTCAGCATGAGATTACCTATGCCCGCAGATATGAAGAATCCCTCAGCTTATTATTAATTGATATTGATCGGTTCAAATCAGTCAATGATAATTATGGACATTCTATAGGGGATCAATTCTTGAAATTAGTTGCGGAAACACTTCAATCAAAAATTCGGGATGTCGATATCATTGCCCGCTGGGGAGGTGAAGAGTTCGTGATCTTGCTGCATCGGGCTGACGAACAACAAGCGTTGATTACTGCGGAGAGGCTGCGAGAATCAATCTCCACTTTGAAATATGTTGCCGGAAATGACTCAATTTCCCGCACCATTAGCATTGGATTGGTAACCTCTCATTCTGGTGAATTAGAAAAGGATGAGATGCTCGATTTGGCAGATAAGGCCATGTACAAAGCAAAAGAAGAAGGTCGTAATCGCACCTTTGTTGAAAGGCCAATAATCATTCAAAATAACAACTGAATTTCTTAATCCAATCATCCAAAACCTTGCACAACCATGTTTCAAGGTAATGGAAATTGGCATTGTGAGATGAGGTGCCTATAGAAAACCAGTTGTTCGAAAAATTTCTTACTTGTTATATCAAATACAGATAACATCTGTTTCCCAATTCATAGTTGGTGAATTTCAGCATTCTGAAATCAATTCGGAGGCCTGAATCTATATTTCTTATGACAAAAGTCAATTGATTTTACTAATCAAAGTCAGTACACTATTGATGTATATTGTCCACCTTATCATCGAAATGCATTTCCCCTATTAATAATCAAATAAAGTCAACAACCTGGTTTCATTAGCGTCACAAGGTTTTGACTCCGCAATACCTATAATCACGAAAAAGAGACCTTTTCTCAAAAGCACCGGCATACTTGAATGCGTATTTACCAGGTGTATTTGGGTTCTTGAAGTTGTTAATATTTCGCTTTTCCGCAAACAAAGTTCGCTTCCTTCTTCAGCCTTTTTTGAGCAGAGGAGAAAGGAGTCATCTATCGAAAGATAACTCGTGTTGCATGGATTAGCCGATTAACTAATTTATATAGGAGAACCACTAGATGAAGAGGATATCAATTCTACTTTCGTTGCTTGTGATTACATCCTTGGTGTTGGCTGCATGCGCACCAGCAGCAGCCCCAGCCGCTGAACAGCCCGCTGCTGAACAACCGGCTGCCGAACAACCCACAACTGAACAGCCCGCCGAGGCTCCTGCTGCCGCTGCTCTGCCAGATGTGATTAAGATCGGTGTCAACGAGACCATGACCGGTTGGGGTGCCCCATATGGCGACATGACCTGGAAAGGCATTCAACTTGCCCACGAACATAAGCCAGAAGTATTGGGTAAACCTGTTGAATTGGTTTTAGTGGACAACAAGAGTGAAAAGTCCGAATCTGCTATCGCCGCCCAACGCCTGGTCGAAGTTGAAAAAGTGGTGGCCGTGCTGGGTGTAAATTCCAGCTCGATGGCCATGGCTCAAAACGAAGTGTTGGATAAAGCAAAAATCCCTTCAATCGGTCCAGCTTGTACCAACCCCCTGGTAACCCAAGATAAACCATATGCCTTCCGCGCCGCCTTCATTGATCCCGTGCAGGGATGGGCTGCTGCCAAATTCGCTACTGAAGAATTGGAAGCAAAAACCGCGGTATTGCTGGTAGACATCACCCTGGATTATTGTGTGGGACTTGCCAATTATTTCCGCACCAATTTCATTCAAATGACTGGCGACGATCACAGTATTCTGGGCTATTTCTCCTTCCAGACTGGTGATCGTGACTTCACCGCTCAACTCACTCAGATTAAAGCTCTTAATCCAGATGTCATCTACGCTCCCAATGAGTACGCGGAAGAAGCAGCCATCGTTCAACAGGCAGCTCAATTAGGCATCACTGCTCCTTTCCTGGCAGGTGACTCTGTTGATGTGCCAGAATTCCATGAAATTGCCGGCGAATATGCTGAAGGTTTCTCATACACCGCGCAATTCCACCCTGATGGATACACGCACCCTGAAGCGCTCAAGTTTACGGAGGGTTTCCGAGAGGCATATGGTATTGAACCAGAGACGTTCTCTGTGACCGGTTATGATGCATACATGCTCCTGATGGATGCGATCGAACGCGCCGGATCCGTTGACCCAGATGCAATCCAAAAAGCACTGACTGAGACCAATTATGTCGGTGCGCGAGGGTTGACCGTCTTCGATGCAGAAGGAAATGCCCAATTAGGTGTTCCTATTTTGCAAATCAAAGATGGTAAGAAAATATTCCGTTATCTGGTTAATCCCGAATAATCTTCCTTAAACATAACAAAGAATGGGAAGGGGTGATAAGCCCCTTCCCTCTTGCGCTTTCGGGCGTAAAGGAGATAACACATGGATGTATCTCTGTTCATTCAATTCCTCATCAACGGCATCGCCCTGGGTAGTTTGTACGCGCTCATCTCAATCGGTTACACCATTATTTACGGTGTTGTCGGGTTAATCAACATCGCCCATGGAGAGTTTTTCATGGTCGCTGCCTTTTTAACCATGTGGGGAGTGCTTCAATATAATCTTCCCTGGTATATTTCCTTCCCAATCGCAGCGATCATCACTGTTTTGTTGGGATTACTTGTTGAAAAAGTTGCCTACCGTCCGCTGAGGAAAATGAAGACTTCGGCGTTCATTGGAGCCATCAGCGTTTCATTCTTACTTCAAAATTTGTTTGTTGTCGTATTTACCCCCCGATCCAAGCCATTTCCGCATCCCGCGTTGCTGGATCAAGTTATTAACATGGGCGATGTCGCTCTCCCAGTCGTCAATATCGCCATCGTCCTGGTCTCTGGTTTACTTTTCCTACTATTGAGCTATATTGTCACAAAAACGGATATTGGCCGCGCAATGCGCGCGGTATCTAAAGACTTAGAAGCCTCTCAATTAATGGGCGTTGACCCAAACCGGATCATCTCATTTGCCTTCATCCTCAGCACCAGTTTTGCGGCTGTAGGTGCTTTCATGTATTGCTCAAAATTCCCTTATGTGGATGCATTCACGGGGGTAATTCCAGGTTTAAAGGCATTCATCGGTGCGGTCATGGGAGGCATCGGCAGCATTCCGGGCGCGATGGTAGGTGGATTCATCCTTGGTCTGGGAGAGATCATGCTGGTCGCGTTTTTCCCGGAACTGACTTCTTTCCGAGACATCTTCGCCTACTTAATTCTAATCCTGTTCCTCTTGTTCAGACCCGGTGGCATCTTCAATGTCAAAGCCAGAGAGGAGAAGGTGTGAAATGAAGTTCAAAGTCGATCGGAAAACAATTCTCACACTTGCAGCAGCTGCATTGTTATTAGGATTATCCTTTCTTGCCGAGAATTACCTGGATGATTTCCAAATTCGGTTGTTGAATATGTGGGGAATCTACATCATTATGGTGGTAGGTTTCAACCTGATTTATGGTTTTACAGGACAATTCTCATTGGCGCACGCCGGTCTTGCCGCGATTGGCGCCTATACAGTAGCCTTGCTTACGCTTTCCCCGGAAGCGAAACAACTTAGTTTCTTCATCGCCCCTCCCATTTGGCCAATCAGTGTCTTGCAATTGCCATTTTTCCCATCTCTGATCATCGGCGGACTTCTGGCTGCGGTTGTAGGCTATCTAATTGGCGCGCCTGCGCTGCGCCTGCATGGAGATTACCTGCTGATTGTCACCTTTGGATTTTCGGAAGTGATTCGTCTTTTGCTCGTGAACCTTCCAATGGTTTGTAATGGCGCAATGGGATTGAAAGGGATTCCCCAACATAGTACCTTACCTCTCATTATTGGCCTGGCGATGGCATCAGTTTTCCTTGTTAAACGTCTGGTAGATAGCAGCTATGGGAGAGCATTTAAGTGCATTCGTGAGGACGAGATTGCTGCAGAAGCTATGGGAGTTTACCTTTTTCGGCACAAAATGCTCGCTTTTGTCGTTTCCTCCTTCCTGGTTGGTATTGGCGGTGGTCTGTTTGCCAATATTTTGGGAACAGTCGACCCCAACACATTTAAACCATACTTGACTTATGCCATTGTCACTATGGCAGTTTTAGGGGGCGTGCAAAGTTTGACAGGTGGGATCATTGCCGCAGGAGTATATACGATCATGTCAGAGCTTCTGCGATCTGTGGAGGCTCCCCGTACAATATTTGGGATAGATTTCCCCGGTATCCCCGGCTTACGCACTCTGGCGTTCGCTTCCATGTTGTTACTGTTAATTTTGTTCGCGCGTCAGGGAATTATGGGATCCAATGAGTTCTCTTGGGAAAAAATTGGATTGTTTTTCCGGAAGCTCTTCAAACGCACAGAAGGAGCCGAGAACCGTGAACATTCTTGAAATTAACCATCTAACCATGCAATTTGGGGGGTTGGTCGCGGTTGACGACTTTAACCTTCACTTGGAAAAGGGTAAAATTTTCGGTTTGATCGGTCCCAATGGATCTGGGAAAACCACGGTCTTCAATGTCATCACTGGGTTTTATAAACCTACCAAAGGACAACTGCTTTTAAATGAAAAAGAGATCACCGGCTTGAGGCCCGATCAAATTACATCGATGGGGTTAACCCGCATCTTTCAAAATACACGCATTTTCCGAAACCTGACCGTCTTCGATAACGTGATGATTGGCTATCATTTACGTCTCAAGTCTTCTCCCGCCGAGGCAATCCTGCACACCTCCAGATATAAAAAGGAGGATAAAGCCTCACGCGATTTAGCGGACGAATTGTTAGAGGGACTTGGGCTAAGCAAATACACATCCGAGATCGCCGGTTCTTTACCCTATGGATTACAGCGGAAATTAGAAGTTGCTCGCGCGCTTTCAACCCATCCAAAGGTGCTGCTGCTCGATGAACCAGCCACCGGAATGAGCGTGGAAGAAACCACGGAAATGATCCAATTCATTTTGGACGTGCGTAAAGATTTTGACCTGACCATTCTAATCATTGAGCACCACATGCAGGTAATCATGGGAATCTGCGAGCAGATATCCGTCTTGAGCTATGGTAAAACGATAGCTGAGGGAACTCCGGTGGAAATTCAAAACAATGAAGAAGTAATCGACGCATATCTGGGAAAGGGGTGATCATGTTAAAAATTGAGAACCTTCATGTTTATTACGGTGGTGTTCACGCATTGAAAGGCATCACCCTTGAAGTCCCGGAAGGCAAGATCATCTCCTTAATTGGCGCGAATGGTGCCGGGAAAAGCTCCACGCTGCGGACGATATGCGGATTAGTGCCTGCAAAGGAAGGCCGGATTCTGTTCCAGGATCAAGATATCACGGCGATCGAAGCGCACAAGCGGGTTGGAATGGGTATTGCGATGGTTCCGGAAGGACGCCGGGTATTCACCAACCTGACAGTTCATGAAAACCTGCTGATGGGCGCTTATTCGCGGAGAGATAAGAGCCAGCTGGAAGAAGATTTCGAAAAGATTTACCGGCTCTTTCCAAAAATGGAAACCCGGCGAACCCAAAAAGCCGTCACCTTATCTGGCGGGGAGCAGCAAATGCTGGCTGTGAGTCGAGCGCTCATGTCTCGTCCAAAATTGCTGTTGATGGATGAACCTTCATTGGGTTTAGCCCCCAACCTGGTGGAGGAGATGTTTGATACTATCGGCCGCATTCATGAGCAAGAAGGGCTGACGGTAATGCTGGTTGAGCAAAACGCCCGAGCTGCTTTTTCACTGGCCAGTTACGGATATGTATTGGAATTAGGCCATATCGTATTGGAGGGTGATACCAGAGTTCTGGTCAATGATGAACAGGTTAAGAAAGCCTATATTGGCGCCGTCTGATCTGTGAAGCAGCGTCAGAAATCAAAAAAACCTCATCCTGACATTTAGACGGGATGAGGTTTTTTTTTTAAAGGTGGATTAGCTTTCAATAATTAGATTTATAGACAGGAAAAATCTATTTATTTGCTGGCTTCATTTCTTTGACCATGTTCTCCATCGCCAAGATGGCAGCTTTCGCTCCTCCATAGGACTGGATGGAAGACCCCAACTTCTGAGCCTGGACTGCCATCGATTCTCTCTCAGTGAACACACTATGGATCCAATTCGGTCTGAATTGATCTACTTCGCCCATCATTCCTGCCCCTAATTGCTGTACTCGTTGGGCGTTAAATCGGCGCTCAAAAATTGGACCTGGAAAAATGATTAAAGGAACTCCATGAATGAGTGATTGAATGATGGTATTTTGGCCTCCATGACAGAGCGTCCAATCACAATACGGCAATAATGCTTGTGCTGACACATACGGCCGAAATTCTACTGCCCCCACCCTTTCAACCTCAGTCAAACTTTGCGCGCCAACAATCGCCCTTAATGCCCCATCTTCAGGTAAACAACGTGGCAGGACTTCGTGGATTTGATCTAAAGAAACCGAACCGGTTCCCATATACACAAAAATATATCGCTTTCCAGGTTCCGGTACAAAATCTTTCGCTGTGTTGGCCTTTATCCCTCCTAACAATTGTCCGACATAGAGCAGGTCTGACCGGTGGCTATCCTCATCCTCCAATTCTGGTATGGAGGGGATAATTTTTAAAGTTTGATCGCCAAAAAACAGCCTTTCTACGCTTTCTTCTGCCAATCCATTCTTCTTGAGTACATGGTTAACCGCGGCATTCATACGCTTCCAGGCAAAGGTGTTGACGCCATGTTTCATCGCGGATTGGAAGGCGGAAGCGATGGGTAAACCGGTCAATCTTGCCAGTAAGAAAGCTCCAGGATCAAGATCAGTGAACAAAATATCAGGTTCAAACTGATCAACTGCTGATTTCTCAGCATCAACCACCTTGTGCAAGTATTCTCCGCTCGCCATTCCCGAAATCATTAATACCAACCAGATGCTACCGATTGATTTACCAGGCCGAACAGGCAGCGTTGTCGTTTGTGAGCGTTTCTCAATCCGCTTGGATATTGGTGCGGGCAAGCCTAAAAAAGTGGATGGCGGAGTCGAAAACACGCGAAATCCCCGCCCGCGGAGCGTCTGTTCCAAATAGCCAGAAGCGCAAAAAGCCACCTCGTGTCCCCTCTCTTTTGCTGCTTCAGTAATTGCGATTACCCGCGTTAACCCACCCCAGGTACCAGTTGACGGAGAAAATAACGGGATCAAAATTTTCATAAGTTCTTCTTTCTACTTAATGCTGTTTTGTGGTGTAACTCCTTATTAGAAATTTAATGGCCTCCATTATTGTAGTACCACTTTTCGCCAATCAATATACCCATTGGACCAGAAAAAATTAGTCCACTTTACCAGTCGAGCCAGATAATGACTGAAACCATCTTGACAAAACAATCATTGTGTATTTTAATGTGACTAATCAGTCACATGACCGACCAGTCACATCAGGAGTTGATATGCCAAAGGATACTTTTTTTAATCTACCTGCAGAAAAACGCGACAGCATCCTCAACCTTGCCATCGAGGAATTTGCCTGGAACGATTATAAGAACGCGTCGATCTCCAATATCGTCGCTCGCGCCGGTATTGCCAAAGGCAGTCTATACCAATACTTTAACGATAAACGCGATTTGTATTTATATCTGCTCCAATTGGCATGGGAAGAAAAGAAAAGGTTCCTGGAAACAAGTACTCCACCCGATCCGAGTATGCATCTCTTTGATTACCTGCGCTGGATGGTTCAGGAAGGTGCGCGATTTGAGCTTTCAAATCCATTACTGGCGCAGGTCGCATCGCGTGCCTTATTCAGTGACCGGCCTTTCGGAGATGAGCCCTTTAACCAGATGCGCAAGGCAACCCTGGAGTTCTATGATCAATTGATCCGTACCGGAATCGATCAGGGTGTTATCGATTCCACGATTGATACAGGTCTGGCTATTTTTCTTTTGAGCACCCTTTTCAACCACTTTGGTGAATACCTGATGGAAAGAGAACAGGTAGATATTCAACAAATTTCTGAAGGCGCAAAAGAATACCGAAACGTTGAGCTTCAGGAGTTAACAGAACAGCTTATCAGCATATTACAACGCGGTCTTGCTCCGCAAAATTAGATTCTTGGAGTTTAGGAAATGTTAAAAGTAGAAAATCTTTATCACGATTATGAAGGGCATGGACGTTTCGCCGTGCAGAACATTCATTTTGAAATCCGACCCGGTGAAATTTTCGGATTTTTAGGTCCCAGCGGAGCTGGAAAGAGCACGGTTCAAAATATCTTAACTGGACTGCTACCTTTACAAAAAGGTGAAGTCAGCTATGCTGGAATTTCGCTTCGAAACCTTGACGCAAAGTTCTTCAACCAACTTGGGGTCTCATTTGAACATCCGAATTTATATGGACGTCTGACTGGATTCGAAAATTTAAAGTTTTTTGCCGGTCTGTTCGATGTTCCCACCCTCGAACCAATGCAATTATTAGAAGCCGTGAAATTAACTGAAGCCGCTCACCGAAAAGCCAACGCGTACTCAAAGGGGATGCGCCAACGATTGGTTTTCGCGCGCGCGTTGATTAATAATCCCAAAATGCTTTTCCTGGATGAACCTACATCGGGATTAGATCCCAATACTGCCAATGTGATCAAGGACATCATCCTGCAGAAAAAACGCGAAGGCTGCACCATTTTCCTTACCACCCACACCATGACCATCGCGGATGAGCTTTGTGATCGAGTCGCGTTTATCAATGACGGCAAAATTGTCGCTCTGGATGCGCCTCGAAATTTAAAACTGCACCATGGACAACGCTCAGTGATTGTCGAGTTTAGCAATAATGGAAGCGTCGAGTCACGCCAATACTCATTGGATAACCAGCAGGATCATTTTGCGTTTATGAAGCTCCTTGAAACAGGAAGCGTACAAACCGTTCATTCACAAGAAGCGACATTAGAGCAAATCTTTATCAAACTTACCGGTCGAGGCCTATCATGAAGCGTTTCCTATCTACCTTGACACAGGATTTTGTCCTGGCATATCGGAGTGGTCATATCTTCATCACTGCCCTACTTCTGGTGATCATGGCAGCCTTGATCTTATTCTTACCGAAGGACCTCAAAACTCATAACGAATTGACCCTGGATACGACACTGGGAGGTGAACTAGCGTCCTACCTTCGGGAGCGTGGAATCAATGAAAAATATATATTTCAAGATCGCGACGCCTTTGACGAAGGCTTAAATAAAGACCCTGGCAAAGTAGGCGTGGTCTACTCTGGCAGTCTGCAATCTCCAGAATTTGAGATCATTACTCAAAATGAGATCAATGATGAAAACCTGAATCTCTTAATCGCTTCATTGGATCGAGCGATTCTTGAAATAAGAGGGGATGCAAGGGATCTATTAGAGGTTAGCTATTTACGCCCGCTTGTTGGTCAGATCCCTTTTAATCTCCAAATCATCCCTGTAGTGATTGTGTTTGAGGTGGTTCTGTTGGGATTCCTCATCGTCGCAGTCATGCTGTTCCAAGAAAAACAAGAAGCGACAATGCGGGCATACCGTATTACACCAGCTGGTGCGATTAACTATATCCTCTCGAAAACCGCTTTATTTATTTTCTTGAGCATCGCCTATGGATTACCTCTTTTGATTATTGGCTTTGGGTTATCCATTAATTATGGACTGGCGCTTTTAATGATCGTGCTTTCCAGCTGCATGATGACCCTTTTCAGCCTTGCCATCGCGGTCTATTTTCGGAGTTTATCGGAATGGTTCTTTGTAGGTGTGATCATACTGATCATCAACTTTCTGCCGATGATCTCATATTCACTGCCAAGTTTTGCACCGGGATGGTTAACCTGGATCCCCTCCTATCCTTTAGTATTCAGTGTAAGAGACATCCTTTTCTATAACGCCGGTTGGGTTCAAATCCAAAATACAGTGATTTACATGTCCATCCTGACCGTGATCGCTTTTTCGGCAGCTTTTTACTCGGTGAATTACATATTATTAAAGGAAGGGCGCCAATGATAAGAAGGATCTTCAATCTCATGCAACAAGATTGGGTCAATGCAATTAGAGACAATATCATTCTATATATGCTAATCGCACCCATTCTTCTCGCAATTGGCGCACGAGTGTTACTGCCCTCCTTAAACCAGGCTCAATATACATTTGCTGTCCAGGCTGGCCTTGAATCTGGTGTGATCGACAAAATTGATTCCATTGCAAATATTGAATTTTTTCCTGACCAAATTTCGGTAAAGGAACGTGTTCTGCGCAGCGATGATGTCCCAGGAGTGATTTTGCAAGATAACCAGCTGGAATTGATTATGGAAGGGAATGAAGGCGGCGAGGCGGATATTCTTCGCAGTGTTTTTGAGCAAGTACTGGTTGGAGACCCGGTTTCTTCGATTACTTTTACACGTTCAGAAGGCATGCGGTCATTGGTTAAAGAATATACCGCCATGTTGTTCATCATGGTTGGGTCTTTATTAGGCGCGCTTGTCATGGCATTTAATATCATAGAGGACAAAGAATCTAACGCATTGCGCGCACTGGGCGTATCCCCTCTATCCATGTTGGAGCTGACCCTGGCGCGAGGTTTGTTCGCACTGATCCTCAGCCTGGCAATTATCCTTGCCGCTACTCTCATTATTATGGGTACAACCATTAATTATGGATTGATGTTGATCGGTTTCCTTTTTTCCATCGGATTGCCCATCCTTACCGGTTATGCAATCGGCGGTTTTGCAGACAGCCAGCTTAAAGCAATCGCGATTCTTAAATTTTATATGTTAATTTACCTCACCATCCCGGCGGTATCCATTTTTGTACCGCGATCCTGGCATTGGCTTTTCTATGGGTTGCCAAATTATTGGATGTGGCACACATTTGAAAATGTGTTCATTGGTAATCTGGGTGAACCGGGTTTTTGGTGGTCGGGAATAATCACAATTGGATTAAGCCTCATTTTTTTGGGAATCGCCTTCCCAATACTTCGACGGCAAATGAAATTACGATAATCAATAGGAGACAAAAAAATGGAATGGTATTTGTGGGTTTTGATTGGAATCGCCGCGATCGGTATCGCCACTCTAAAATTGAAGTTCCTCGGAAAATGGATGGAAAACCGAAAAAAGCGAGAAACTCAATTCAAGGATGAAGATTAACACAAAATGCTCCCTTGTTGGGAGCATTTTTTTGTTCGGATTAATTATTCAGATCACGGGCAGCCAAACGAACGAGTCGCCAGGTTAAAACATACTTCCTGCCCACCCGGATTTTGCATTCGCACCAGATCAGGAGAAGCTTCCACAATATGCAGCGAGCCGCTGTTTTCATCCGCGGGATAGAATTCAGTATTTGATTGCACTAAGTCTGACTGCGTGATCACAACAACAACCAACCCTTGTTGAGGAATTTCACCGACTGCACCAGCAAACACCTGAATGTACTCCTCACCTATCTTTTCTTGCCAATAGTTTTCAATTAATGCCTGGCTGGGTTTGAACAATCCCTCATCCCCCGGGAATATCCCACTATTAAAGGGAAGTGGCTCACTTTCTCCACCAACCGCGCTAAAAGCATCTAATTGAGCGCCGGGTTGAGGCGTGGCAGCCGTTTGGGTAGCGATCCTGAGAGCCATATCCAACTTTTCCTGTAAACTGGCTCGAGTTTGTTCATCTAAATCGGGGTTGCTTAATTGTTGTTGCAAGAAAGCGATTTCTCCTTCATCCGCTGAAAAAACATTCCCCACATTTTCGGAAGCCTCCACAAGATCTGGAGTAGCGGTGAGTTGAATCCCACAGGCCGTTACCGAAAATGATAAACCGATGGCAATGATGATCATTAAAATTCTTTTTAATTGAATCATTTCACAAACCTTTACGTCAATATTTTCTCTTCTCATATTGATTATACCGAATTCCTCAAACGTGTGACAAAACTGGAGAATGAATGAAAGTATTCAATTATGGCATTTTTTTAAATTCATCCTTGACAAATCGAATAGAACGATGTATATTTTGTGAACATTGTTCACTTTATAAATGGAGTTCACAAATGGAGAAAAATCCTCGCCAACGGCGAAGCCAGAGAAACCGGCAAGAAATCATCGATGCCGCCCGCGAAATTTTGATTTCGCAAGGTGTTGAAGGAATTTCAATTCGTGCGGTAGCGGAAAAAGCGGATTACTCCCCCTCTGCCCTTTATCGCTATTTTGCCAGCAAAGAGGAAATTCTATCCGCATTAAGAGAAGAAGGACGACAACTCAACACCGAGATACAACGCCAAAACATTCGCCAAGATGTTTCAATTCACGATTTATTTATGAGCCTGGCATCCAGCTATTTAGAGTTTTCACGGCAATATCCGGCGCATTACCAGCTCATCATGAATCCATCAGATGATGTACCAGAAAATTTTGAAGCCCTTCGCAAAGATCCACAATTTACTGG
>ENA-ORXD01002120-ORXD01002120.1-sediment-metagenome-genome-assembly--contig:-NODE-2120-length-14044-cov-3.725353_pt1 | contig 14044 bp, 8 predicted proteins | sample MGYA00237862_ERZ511471 | MGnify/ENA metagenome assembly ERZ511471 | reverse complement strand
CAACCGGCGTGTCGGACTGCAGCCATCAGCGATCAACTGTGAGCTGAAATGCGCGGCTGAGGAATAGAGTTCGTCGGTGTATTCCTTGATCATCCGGCGGGCGCTGAAGCGTGGGGCTATGCACCGGATAGCCTCACGGACCATTTGGAGCCATGCCCGCGGGATACCCGCCGCGTCCCGGTCGTAGTAAAGGGGGATGATCTTGTCCTGCAATGTCTGATATAATGACAGGCCATCGGCGGCGTCCAGTGCTTGGGGGGTTGGGTAGTTGTATGTACTACCGATAGGCCATCCGCCGTGGCCGGCATAGGCCTCAGCCCACCAACCGTCGAGCTCCGAAAGGTTGAGCCCTCCGTTCACGAGCACTTTCATGCCGCTGGTGCCGCTTGCTTCCCACGGGCGCCGCGGGGTATTTATCCAAACATCTATGCCATGAACGAGATGCTCTGCTATCCCCATATCGTAATCCACGAGAAAGACCACATGGGGCCGGACATCGCAGCGTCGGATGAATTCCGTCCATTGTCTGATCATGGCCTTCCCGGCCGCGTCAGCAGGATGTGCCTTGCCCGATAGGACCAATTGGACTTTGCCTTCTCTCCCGCAAAGCAGTCGTTCTAAGCGGTCGGGGTCATGCAGCAGGAGATTCACCCTCTTGTAGCTCGTGAACCTACGAGCGAATCCCAAGGTAAGAACCTCGGGGTCGCAGAGACAGGTGATGTCGCTGCCGAGAGCCTCGAGGCTCCCCGCGACCGGTCCCTGACGAGTCACGTGTTCGCGCGCAACACTGATCAGCTTCCGACGACAAGCGGTCCGGAAAGCCCAAAGCTCCTCATCTTCTATGCCGCGTATCAGATCTCCCAATCCGGCCAGTCCTTTCAGCCAGCGTTCCTTGCCGCAATGCTTGGTCCAGAGAGCATCAGCCTCAGGGGAGTCCCATGAGGGGACGTGGACACCGTTGGTTACGTGGCCTACCGGCACTTCCGACCGCGGCCAGCGTGGATACAGCGGCTGAAAGAGATTGCGGCTGACCTCTCCATGGAGCTTGCTGACTCCATTAATCGCTCCGCTCCCCCGAATGGCCAGGTAGGCCATGTTGAAAGCCTCGATCTCGCCCGCGGTAGTGCGACCAGGTGGGTTGCCGTCGATGTCTCCGGTACGCGCCCTGGGAGATCGCCCCAGCTCCAAAAACTCGTCGATGCTGATGCCGAGTTCGTCGGCATAGGCGGCGAGATACTGGGACACCAAAACGGGCGAGAAGCGGTCGAAGCCCGCGTCGACCGGCGTGTGAGTTGTGAACAGGTTGCCCGGCCGGGTTGCCGTGAGGGCCGCCCCGAAGGGGACTCCTCGATCGGTCATGTACCCCCGCGCACGCTCCAAGACGGCGAGGGCAGCATGCCCCTCGTTAAGGTGGCAGACATCCGGCTGAATACCCAGCTCGCGCAGCAGGCGCCATCCTCCGATGCCCAGAACGATCTCCTGCTGAATGCGCATCTCCGGCCCGCCGCCGTAGAGTTCACTCGTGATGCCGCGATCGGCAGGGCTGTTGAGGAGGTCGTTGGTATCGAGGAGATACAGTTTTACGCGCCCAGCGTTTACCTCCCACACGCGGAGGTTCACCTCTCGGCGGGGGAAAGCCAGCGACAGCCTAACCCATTCGCCCTCTTCGTCACGCAGGGGCATGATGGGAAGTTGGCCCGGATCATTGAAGGGGAAGAACTCGATCTGATTGCCGTGAGCGTCCAAAGCCTGCCGGAAATAGCCTTCTTGCCAGAGCAGTCCCACGCCGACCACGGGTATGCCCAGATCGCTGGCTGCCTTGAGGAAGTCTCCCGCGAGTATTCCGAGGCCCCCGCTGTAGATTGGAAGTGCCTCACTCAGTCCAAATTCCATGCTGAAATAGGCGACAGGCTCGAGCGGCGCAGCGGGGCCCTTATCCGCGTGCGAGGCTGAGATGACGGGGCTGCCGACCGAAGGCGGCGCGGTAGCGGTCCTGGAGGCTACGGTACCGGCGGCGGCACGACTGGGAGCTGCCTCAGGATGTGTTTGTTCAAACCAAGACACCGCTTCCAGAGACCCCCGCCGATCGCTGAGGTGCCTCTCGACCAATCGAGTGAACTCGGGGTCAGCCGCGAACTCATCGAGGGTTGTCTGGGCCATCGTCTGAAGGATGTGCCACGGGTTGTGCGTGACCTCCCAGAGTTCCGGCGCGAGGCGAGCCCATAGCACGTCGGCGGAGTGGCTCCAGGACCAGCGCAGGTCGAGGGCCAATTCGACCAGTCCCTGCAAGGCGGTGGGAACGACCGGTAATGCGTACCGAGGCTGGGCTGCCACTGTGAATCTCCTCGAATCCCACGGGTCAAGAACGGCGCGTCAAACCGATTGTTACCCTGGACTGCTACTCTCAATCCAGGCTTATAAACCGCAGATCCAAGAGGGGCGATTGCCCCCCCGGCCTCCGGCAGCTAGACTCCTGACACCATGATGGTAACTCATCAGTCGGAGAGGGTTTCTGCTCATCGCGCCATCGAGGAACTCGCTGAGCTCTACGGAGTTCAATGGCGATACCGAGACTCGAAAGGCGACGTGCGCGAGTCGCCTCTGGGCGCGGTGCTGTCCGTGCTGCGTTCCATGGGCGCACAAATCCGTGAATCTGACGGTTTCCCGAAGAAGACCACGGCCCGCGATCGACTCGACTTGCCGGACACGGGGGAAGCGGTCGAGGCACGGCGACGTGAGATCTGGGAATGCCTGGTTGATCCTGTGGCGATTGCCTGGGGGGGCGCACTTCCGGTCTTCATCCTCCGTTTACCTCACAAGGCGGCCACAGCGCTGATGGGAGCGGACGGTCGCTCCGCTTTTGAGATTGCCTTGTTGCGGGCAGACGGGCGGGAGGAATGGGCAAAGGTTCCGGATGCCGCCATCGCTCTTTGTGGCGAGGCGGAGGTAGCCGGCAGGCGGTACTCGGCGTATCGAGTGGATCTTCGCGAGCGAGGACGATCGAGCTCCACTCGCCGGCTCCCCTTCGGCTATCACCGCCTGATGGTTAGGGCCGGGAGCTTGACCGGCGAATGCACCATCATCTCCGCGCCTCGACGGTGCTGGTCTCTCGAGGACACCTTTCCCCCCGAGATCACCGACGCTGGGTGGGGAGTGTTCTCACCTCTCTACGCGCTGAGAAGCGATCAGAACTGGGGCGTAGGAGATTTCGGAGATCTCGGTTGGCTTTCGGAGACCGTGGGGGGCGAGGGCGGGAGCATCGTCGGGACTCTTCCCCTGCTCAGTGCTTACCTTCGTGAACCCTTTGAACCCGGCCCCTACCGGCCCGTCAGCCGTCTCTTCTGGAATGAGCTGTACCTGGAGGTCGAGGGTCTCGAGGGATGGGACGGCTCTCCGAAGGCAAAAACCTTGTGGGCATCTGGCGATGTGCAGGCGAGATTGAGGTCTTTGCGTTCGCAAGATCTTGTGGACTATCGCGGGGTGGCACGGCTCAAGAGACAGGTGATCGAATCCCTGGCCGAGGATTTCTTCCCGGCTGACGGCGAGGATCAGGATGGAGTCGCGCTTGAGCCGGCACGGCGAGGTCTGAGCGCCTTTGTTGATGGCAATCCCGAGGTGGAATGCTACGCGTCCTTCATGGCGGAGGTTGAGCTGCAGGGGGCGGATTGGAGAAGCTGGAAACGAGTGGGCACCGCGTCCTCGCCGGTTCTGAGTGGCGCCGACAGAGTGGACCGTCCCAAATCGTGGAGAGCCGCTCGGCGGTATCACCTCTATTGCCAGTGGCAGGCCGAAGAACAGATGCGGCGGCTTGCCGCTAGTCGCACAAGCGCCCGTTTGCTGCTCGACCTACCACTTGGGGTCCATCCAGGCGGGTTTGATGCTTGGCGCTGGAGAGATTTGTTCGCGCCTGATGTGTCCATCGGGGCACCCCCGGATTCCTTTTTTGCCCGGGGTCAGAATTGGGAGTTACCCGCGCCTCAGCCGGATAGGATGAGAGGGGATGCATATTCCTATTTCGCGTCTGGGCTGCGCCGGCAGATGGAACACGCCGCGTGCGTCAGATTCGATCACGTCATGTCGCTCCACCGCCTCTACTGGATCCCCGACGGTTACGGGCCGGCGGAGGGCGTGTATGTCGGCTATCCAGCGGAGGAGCTCTACGCCGTTCTGGCACTGGAATCCCATCTGACACAGACCGCGGTCGTCGGGGAAGATCTCGGGACGGTTCCCGACGGTGTTCGGTCGGCCATGAATCGGCACGGGGTGCTTCACTCGTGGGTTCTCCAAACCGCGGTGACGCCACGGGGCAGAGCGCCCGTGGGCCGCGTTCCCGCTCGATGCGCTGCGGCTTTGAATACTCACGACATGTTCCCGTTCGCCGGATTCATCCGCGGCGATGATATTCAGGCGCGCCTGGAGACGGGGCAAGTAGATGAGGGCGGCGCGCGGCGCGAATGCGCCGCGCGCCGCAGGCTGGTCGAACGTTTGCAGGAGTGGCTTCCCCAGATTGGCCAGGGCCCGGGGCTGCGGCCGGCCGGCGCGGGCGACCCTAGCGGGCAGGAGTTGGTTTGGCGCGCCCTCGCCTATCTGGCGGCAGGGGAAGCGGAACTCGTTCTCGCGACTGTCGAGGACCTTCTCCATGAGACAAGACCGCAGAATTTGCCTGGCACAGGAAGTGGTCAGCTCAACTGGCGCCGGAGAATGGCGGCCGGTACGCCCGAGGTGGAGCAGGCCGTGCGGACGCTCGCGGAGCTGTTCGAGACACTCGGTGGGGGCGCACCTGCTAAGGAAAAGGGCAGGTATGTCGGCACGTGACTTATCCGATGCACTCACGTACACTCAACGACGATGCCGGCCGGGCCAGCACGACTGGTGCGCGTCGCTCAGAAGGAGCGGCACGGCCCCTGATATTCGCCGTGGAGGCGAGAATGCATGAGAGGCAGTGAGCACATACGACCGCTGCGCCGGCGTGCGCCGGAGACCAAGGCCGCCATCATCCAGTGGGACGTGGGCACGTGGAGTCAAGCCTTGTCCTTCTGGGAGCAACGGTCGGGCGAGCTCGCCGGCAGGCTTGGGCTTGACATCGGGAGTCGCGACGGCGGCCTATCTCTGTTCATGGCTCTAAGAGACTGCCGGATGGTTTGTTCCGATGTGGACGGTCCCACGCCTGAGGCGAAGAGGCTTCACGAGCAGCACGGTGTCGCCGACCTCGTCTCATACGAACAGGTCGACGCGATGAGAATCCCCTTCCCCGCCGAGGTTTTCGACGTGGTCATACTCAAGTCGGTCCTTGGAGCCCTTGATGCGGAAGAGGGTGGGCTGACGACCCAGTACAAGGCGGTGGGCGAGATTCTGCGCGTTCTCAAACCCGGGGGCCGTTTTCTCTTCGCGGAAAACATGACCGGCTCCGCGATGCACCGCCTGCTGCGCAAATGGTTCATCCCATGGGGCAAGGATTGGCATTACTTCACCATTCCCGAGATCAAGGACCTCATGTCCGGCTTCGGAACCGTGGATCTGGCGTTTGCCGGCTTCGTGGCCACCCTTGGCAGGCGCGAGTGGCAGCGCGGTCTTCTCCATCTGCTCGATCTGGGAATCGTTCCGTTCTTGCCCAAGCGGATGCGCTACGCGGTGTTTGGGGTTGCGACCAAGTGAGCAAAACGCGGAAGGCATGGGCCCAGCTTAAGGATTCACCTACGGCCTGCCGAAATAGAATGTCGAATAGTACGCGCAAGATCGGCGCTTGAGGGGCGTCTGGGAAGACTATGGAGAGAACATCAAGCGCTAACCAGACGAACAATTCTCTGGAGCCTTCATCGGCTCGTGATTTTCTCCGGATACTTCTTCAACGCAAGTGGTGGTTTATCGGCACCTTCATAGTCGTTGTCGGGTTGGCCATCACGTACATCACGCTGGCGACCCCGCTCTACCGCGCGGAGACCCTTCTCCTGCGTCAGACCACCAACTTCGATCAGGCGTTGTTCCAGACGCAGGTGTTCGAGTTCACCGACCCGCAGCGCGACTTACAGACCGGCGCCGACCTCGTCAAGCTAGACGTTGTGGCCGCGATGGCCAAGGAGAAGCTCGGGACTTCTCGTTCGGTTCGTCAACTCTCGAGTATGGTCCAGGTCACGCCGAACGGGGCCACGGACATCATTGCCGTAACGGCTACCGGCCCCAATCCCGAGGAGGCCGCCCAAGTGTCGGATGCGTTTGCCGACGAGTTCATCACGTACCGTCGTGAGGCCGATCGATCGATCATCGGCGGCGCGCGCCAGAAGTTGCTCGACCAATTGTCTGCGATGACCGAGGAAGAGAAGACCTCGGATCAGGGAAAGATCCTCGTTCAGCGCGCCGAGGATCTCGGCATCCTGGAGTCTATGCAGACTGGTGGGTACGAGGTGGTTCAGCGGGCCAGCGTCCCCACGACGACCGCGGCCCCGCGGACCGTCTTCATCACCGGACTTTCGGTGATTATCGGGTTGGTGGCCGGGCTCGCCCTGGCTTTCGCGGTCCATTTCCTCAACAGGCGGATACGGGACGAAGACACCTTGGAGGCCGAGTTTGGGTCTCCCGTCCTAGCCAGCGTGCCGGTGATGGGCAGACGTTGGCGCCGTCGGGAACTCGGTCTGCCTGAGGGCGTCGTCGGTTTTCCGGATGCTCGCTCGCCTCTCTTGGAACCCTTCCGACATTTACGGTCGAATCTCAAATACTTTGGGATCGATAGGCGGATGGAGTCGATTCTGATCACGAGCGGCATGCCCCAAGAAGGCAAGACCGTGACTTCGATCAACCTCGCCCTCAGCCTTGCGTTGTCAGGCACCAGAGTCATCCTGATAGAGGCTGATCTTCGTCGACCGCGTCTCCACAGCTACCTCGGACTCGACAACAAAGTGGGGCTCTCCAATATTCTGGTGGGCACGCATTCCTTCGCCGACGTAGCGCAGGTCGTCAAACTGGAGAAATACGTTGCGCGGGAGATCCTCGGCAAGCCCGGAGCGCCCGACGAGGCCACGTTGCGAAAGAATCTGCTCTGCATCACGTCCGGCCCGTTGCCACCGAACCCGGCTGAACTGCTCGAATCTCAGCGAATGGTCAACCTCATCAAGGAAGCATCGAGCGTCACAGAGTATCTTCTCATCGATTCCCCGCCGCTTCTTCTTGTCTCCGATGCCCTCTCCCTGGTGCCGCACGTTGACGGCGTCATTGTCTCGACCCGCATCAACGGCACCCGCCTGGACGAGGCACGGGCGGTCCGCACATTGCTCGACCGCTCGGGTGCCAACCTGATAGGCGTAGTCGCTGGGGGTGTCAAGCGCAAGAAGAAGTTCTACCGAGGATACGAGTACGGCTACTACTCGGCTGCCACTCGGTCCTAGTCCCGCACGCTTGAGCAGGTTGCCGGCGCGCGTTTTGGTGCCACTAGCGGTCGCGGCTGCCTGCATGCTCACTCCATTTGGGTGTTCAGAAGAGGTCCCAAGTAGCTCTTCCACCACCATCACGAGTCAGACTCAACCCTCCGAGCCCAGCATCGAGACGCAACTTGGCCGGATGCTCGATGAGGCTCTCGAAGCGCATCAGTTGCCTGGCGTGGTTCTCGGCGTATTTGCAGAGGACCAGGAGCCGCTCCTGGTTGCCAGGGGATCGGCGGACGGTTCCGTCGATGCCCCCTTGTCTCCCGATGCGTCCTTCCGGGCCGGCAGCGTGACCAAGATGTTCATAGCCACCGTCGTCCTCCAGTTGGTCTCTGAGGGAAGGCTGGACTTGGACGATCCGCTTGGCTCACATCTCCCGGAACCGGCGGGCTACGGTGAAATAACCATCAGACAGCTTCTGAATCACACGAGCGGCATTTTTGACTACACCGATGACGAGAGCGTCAAGAAGGCAATCGATGCGGACCCGCTTCGAAAGTGGTCAACAGAGGAGATTCTCGAGGTGATCAGTGAACGGCCAGGGTCCTTTGCCGCCGGCGAGGGCTGGGCGTATTCCAACACCAACTACATCATCCTGGGAATGCTGATAGAGAAGATCACGCGGGGCAGCCTCGACGATGAGCTGGCCGCCCGCATCTGCGTTCCGCTGCATCTGACCGACACCTTTCTCCCGTCCGGACCCGACCTCCCCGATAACGCCGCCCACGGATTTGCCGACAAGGATGGTGACGGAATTTTCGAGGATGTCACACTCCTCGATCCGTCTATCGCCGGCCCGGCGGGGGCATTGGTCACGACGGCGGCAGATGTCGCCTGCTTTCTCGAGGCCCTCATGGACGGCGAGCTGATCAATGCCGCCCTCCTCGACGAGATGACAGCATGGATAGACTACGGCAAGAACATCGACCCACCGGAGGCCTACGGGCTCGGTCTCGCCCGAATGGGAGATCTAATAGGCCATGGGGGAGAGATAGTCGGTTTTGAGAGCTCGGTCTACTATGTGCCCGGTCAAGACACGGTTCTGGTGGTCTGGTTCAATCGTTCGGGGAGCGGCAGATTCGCCGACACGCTCCTGAAGGAAGCCGCCAGGGTCCGCTTTCCGGCTGGGGGCTAGGGCTTATTCAGCAGGCCAATGATGTCGTCAGCCATCTGTTTGGTCACAAAGGAATGCGCCGGCAGGTTCAGGAGACCATTGACGAATCCCTCCGTCTCGACGGCTCCGCTCCCCCTGCGCACGACATTCTGCAGCCGCCTCATGGAACAGAGCGCGTCAGGCCACATCCAGGGAAAGATGTCGATCTCGAGTTCGCGTGTCGCCCTTACAACAAGCTGGTCCCTCGGGATGCGCCCTCGCCTCGCGCGTGCGGCGACTGGAACGGCGACAGGGTAGGGTGCGCCCACGCCGACAATCCATCTCTCCGGATCCAGCCATTCGGAGTACCGGGTAGCCAGCTCACATCTGCGCCGGGTGAATGATCCCGCCTTCAGGTATCGCCTCTGGGTGGCCAACAGGACGGCGCACAAACCCCCGTCGCGAAGGGTCTCGCCCAACAGAGCATCTGGGTCCGGTGCTGTCGTCAGTGGCTGCTTGGGTCTGTACGAACGGGAACTCAAGTAACGTAGGGGCACTTTCATGCGCGGGGTGAGGTACCGGTTCACGGAGGTCTTCCTGAGGATGGATTGCCCGCTGCACCAGGCCTCCAACCGGCGCGCGCCATCCTCGCTTGTCGCCAACTTCAGGATCTCGTCGGCGTGCTCACAGGCGAAGGGAAAGCAGAAATCCAAGCAGAAGGGAGCCTTTGGGGTGTACGGAAAGTCCGCTTTGCCGGCCGAAGTTGTGCGGGCCAGTCCGGTGGCGGCACACGCGAGCAGGAAGCCCGCAGCTATCTGACGATCACGCTCCTCGCTCATCGGCCGGGTGGGCGGCTCGCCCACTTGCGCCAGCAGAGCGGCCGTCAGGCCTATCGCGCCTCCCCATCCCACGGACGCGGGCTTCGCAACGTTGTAACTGAGAACCAGGCAGTCTCCTCGAGCGACATCGACGGGGGCTTCCATTGGTTGCAGGTGGGCGGCATCCTCAATCAAGAGGAGGCCCCGCTCGTCTGCCAGTTGTCGGAAGGGTGCCATGGAAACCTGGATGCCGAAAAGATGCGGCACAAGCATGGCCCGAGTCGCAGGGGATATAGTGGCCTTATAGGCCTCTACGGAGGGAACGAATCCCCCCGCTTCAAGGCCGCAGACTGCCACGCGCGCTCCGACTTTGGTCACGGCGTCGGCCATGGCCGGGCACTCCAGGGCAGGCATTATCACCTCGTCGCCCGGCCCCACGCCGGTCCTGCGCAAGACCCAAGAAAGACCGTCTCGCGCCCGTGAGACAGGCGAGAATTGAAGCCCGGTAGCCGGCCATGTCTCGTCGCTCGTCCTGCCTTCAAGGACGGCTGCGAAGCCGCGTACTGCGTCGCAGAATTCGTCGATTCCCACATCCGGGCGCTCAAGAATCAGCATGTGCTTCGGCAGCGGTTCTGCCGGTGAGGCGGTAGTAGGACAGCGGCCGGGCGTGCTTGAGGAGGGACAGTGCCGGGGGGATCATCCACAACCGCGAGGGTACAGGGACGACCTCGAACCCAAGTCTCTCCTTAAACTGCATGAGACTGGGGTTCTCGGGAGTGTGCGGACCGTTCACCATCGAAGTGACTTTTCCGGTCCGACGAAAAGCCTGGACAGTTTCGAACTGAAGGCCGATGGTGACGTTGAGTGACAGGTACTGCGTACCCACGTAGACGTTCCAACCATACCCGTAGCCGTCGACAGCAGTTGCGTCGCAGTAACCGGCAAGACGGTTCCCTACGAGGGCGCCCACGACGAGCCTTCGGGGGTCGTCGGCAAAGCCCTTCAAGCGATCGAGGTACTGATCCCTTCCTCGAACGCCGGCGCTCCCTATCCTCTTGCTCGCCGACTGATAGATCTCGTGACCCTGCTCCCGCAGGAGCTCAGAATTGGTCAACCGGACGTACCGCGCATTCCGTCGACCTTTGTTGAGATCCTGCCGCACCGACCGACGCAGTGCCGATTCATCGTAGTCGGCCAGATTCCTCAGAATGCACAGCGGACGGGCGGCGTTGGCCGTTCCGGCATCCTCACCCCTCAGGCTGGTCCGGAATCCCCAACAGCGTAGCGTGGGCCGATGAGCCTCCTCATGACTCAGGCATGCCATGTAATGCAGGCACTGATAGAAGCCCGGCGAAGTCTCATGCCAAAAGCGGCCCCGCGATTCAACCACGTGTTGACCGCCTTCCGTGTGCCACTCGGCAAGCTGCGCCTCGGTCAGCACAATGGGTACGGCTTCGGTGATATCTGTGTGCTCATGCATCGGCACGGCTCAGCCTCTTCCTCCTATCTTGCCGGCTCGCTTCAAGTACGTTCTCCTTGCGGCGACCGTCGCCTTGACTACGGGGCCGGGCAGAAGTGACAGTCCTGTGAGTGCCACCGGCCTTCGTCCTACCGAACGAAGCTCTGCCCGCGCTTCGCGCGTCAATCCCGCCCTAAGCAATTGGCGCGCCAGGAGAATTCGGGTGCGGTCGACCTTCGCTTCGTACTCGGTAATGTTTCCAGCCAGAAAAGCCCGGTCGGCGCCCCACACACGTTGCAGCACCAGCAGGGCGGTTTCCACCTGATAGAGAAAACGGCTATTGATGAGTTGCGGCATCCCATGTTGAAGGTGAATGGCGACGCCGTCGCGTGCCATGAACGCAGCGGGACCCGTGGCCGCCAGCCTCCCAAAGAATTCCCAGTCCTCGCTCCAGTTGATGTCTTCTGGGAATCTCTGGTATTCACCCGAGGCGGGACGCCGGATCATGGACGTCTGGGTGTAAACTGCCGGTTGCTGCATGAGTCGAGGATAGATGTCTCCGACGTAAACGAAAAAGTCCTGCTCACCGGACGGCAGAGAACAGATCGAAGAGAAGGCCTCAGGTTCACCTAGCAAGTACCTTCCCGCGTCATCGACGCCCAAGATGTAGCCGGTTCTGTTGTGCTCTATCTTTCCTACCGACCAGTAGTGGGCGATGTCGCACCAGCAGAACGCCAACTCCGGTCTGGCGGCCATGAGCTTTCGCTGCAGTTCCAACTTGCCGGGCAGCCACTCGTCGTCAGAATCGAGAAAAGCCGCCAGCGAGTGCTTGGCGAGGGCAAGACCGGTGTTACGGGCGTGGCCGACCCCTCCGTTTGCCGTCCGACGGTAGGTTATGCGGTTGCCAAAGGGACCAAGGACGTCGGCGGTATTGTCCGTGGACCCGTCATCGATGACGATCACCTCATCGCTAGGGGAGACCTGGGCCAGGACGGAAGAAACGGCTCGCTCGACAAGCGGCGCACGGTTGTAGGTCGGGATGACCACCGACACCGGCGGATACTTCTCGTTATCGGGGTATCGGTCCTCTGTCATCGCCGGGGTCTTCTTGGGTCGCGATTCATGTTTTGTCCGCCCGTGTCCGACTTCCATCATGTGTAGCTATCGGCCGTTCCGCGCATTGTCCATAGAGCCGTTGAAGAACCGCCGCAAAGGACTGAGGCCGCGAGACACGAAAGATAGCCAGGGCTCGGTCTACCAGAGAAACTGGAGGTGGAAGCGTTGACGATTCTCGTTACCGGAGCAGCCGGCTTCATTGCGTCACGTGTCGCTCACCAGCTCGTCCGAGATGGCAGGCGGGTTGTGGGGTTGGACAACATGAATAACGCATACGACACGCGTCTCAAAGAATACCGCCTGACCACTTTGACTCCCGAACCACTGTTCACGTTCGTACGAGCGGACATATGCGATGCCGACGCCCTATCTGCTGCCTGGGAGAAATATGGGCCATTCGAAGCCGTGATAAACCTCGCTGCAAGGGCTGGAGTACGTTTCAGCATGATCGACCCCTGGGTCTACGTCAATACAAATATCATTGGAACATTGAATCTCCTTCATCTCTGCCGGCGTTCCGCGACCAGGAAGTTCGTTCTGGCCTCGACATCGAGCCTCTACGGAGCAAGCACGGCCCTTCCCTATGTTGAGACCGGAGATACTGAGCGGCCGCTTTCCCCCTACGCGGCTTCCAAGAAGGGCGCTGAGGCCCTCTGTCACTCGTATTATCATCTCTATGGGATTGACGTCACCATCCTTCGCTATTTCACTGTCTACGGGCCCGCGGGCAGGCCTGACATGAGCCCGTTCCGTTTCGTTCAGTGGATAGCCGAGGGTAAGCCGGTCACGATCTATGGAGATGGAAGTCAATCTCGCGACTTCACCTACGTCGACGACATTGCTCGGGGAACCTGTGCTGCTCTCCGTCCAGTAGGCTTCGAAATCATCAACCTGGGCGGCGACCGCCCGGCGACGATTGCCTCATTGGTGCAGCTCGTTGAAAAGAAAGTGGGCCTCAAGGCAGTGCTCACTCATCTGGCGGCCCATCCGACCGACGTTCCGGCCACCTGGGCCGACATCAAGAAGGCCAAGGATCTGCTTCAGTGGACCCCCGCGGTGAACCTCGACGAGGGTATCGGGCGCACTGTCGAGTGGTACCTAGAGAACCGCGATTGGGCCGCGGCCGTGGACACGGCGTAGCCGCCCCCCGTCATCCCCGCTGATCGGCCGGCCGCCCGCTCAGTCGTCTCGGAAATGGGCCGATACAGGCTGATTCAAAAAAACGCTCAAGTATGGCAGTTGCCTGACCGATAAATTTCGTGTCAGTGTAACTGCTTGCCGGACGCGAAAAGGGCAAACTCGCCGCGAGGCGGGGACGCAAAGCCACGGGACTCCTCGAGTCAGCCGGGTTGCCGCAGTCTCTGGGTCTTTCCCGGAGTGCCGCCTAATCGGGTCGGGCCGTGCCTTCGGAGGTACTGATGAAGAGACGGGTCCATTCAAGCGCGAGAAACCGACGCCTCACTTTCCCCATGGTAGCCTTGTTGGCCATTGTGGGGTTTCTGTTCTTTTCGGTGGCGGATTCTCCAGCGCAGGCAGCCTCGCTCACTAGGTTTGAAGAAAGCGACGGACGTTTGGCGTACCAGGGAACCTGGAAGACCTCGGTTTCCAGCGCCTTTTCTGCGCGTACTCTTCGGTCTTCACCGACATCCGGATCGGCGGTCACTGTTCGATTTGAAGGAACAAGCCTCAACATGGTTGCCCGAACCGGTCCAAACTACGGCAAGGTTCGACTGACAATAGACGGGGGCACTTCTGTGCTGGTCGATCTCTACAGCCGATTCAGCTCCTCGAAGAGAACCGTTTACAGTACCGGAACGCTGCGGTCGGGGACCCACTCTGTGAAGATCGAATGGACCGGTCAACGAAACTCCCGTGCCACGGGATCCACCGTCAATCTCGATGCCTTCGACATAAACGGGACGGTACTTGACGCAACCGTATCTCCGCCCACCACCGCGACCTCGTCGACCACAACGGCTCCTCCCACCACCGTCGGGTCCACGACGACCACCGTCCGGGTGACAACCACAACGACCGCGTCGACTACTACCACTACCGTCCCTCGCACCACGACAACCCTGGCGCGGACGACCACGACCACGGCGCCTACGACGACGAGCTCAACGGTCGCTTCCAACTACAC
>ENA-ORXD01002119-ORXD01002119.1-sediment-metagenome-genome-assembly--contig:-NODE-2119-length-14079-cov-4.389159_pt1 | contig 14079 bp, 19 predicted proteins | sample MGYA00237862_ERZ511471 | MGnify/ENA metagenome assembly ERZ511471 | reverse complement strand
TTCGGCCGGATTAATTCTTCTGGTGACCGTTCTATACCTGCTTTTCAGGCGTTTCAAGGCGCCGTACCGGGACATATCGGTGCCGGAGGATTACCTGCTGCTGCTGCTGATACTCCTGATCATCATGCTGGGAGACCACCTGCGCTTCTTTGCCCACTTCGATGTTGCTGATTATCAGGCGTACATGAAATCACTGCTAACATTCAGTCCGGCTTTTCCGGCAGCGATCGCCGAATCGGGAGCCAGGTGGGTACTGGCATCTCATGTATTTACCGCCAGTCTGCTGGCAATATATTTCCCTTTCTCGAAACTGGTGCATTTTGCAGGCAGCTTTGCGGCAAACCTGGTAAGGAGCGACTGATATGGCTGAAAAAACAAGTAACCGCGAACTGGCGAGTGTTATCAACGTCCGCCTTAACCGCCAGCTCCTGTATTACATCGATATATGCACCCGTTGCGGCCTGTGTAAAGACGCCTGTCACCAGTACGTGGCTACCGGTGATGTAACTTACCTGCCGGCTTACCGCGCCGAACTGATCCGGCGCGTGTATAAAAAATATTTCACCCGCACCGGCCGTTTCATGCCTTCGCTGGTAGAAGGCCGTGAGCCGGACGACAGGTTGCTGGATGAGCTTTACCGGACCACCTATGCCTGCACCGGCTGCCGGCGCTGCATGTATTACTGCCCGTTTTCTATTGATACCACCTGGCTGCTGGGGGTCGCCAAAGCCTTGCTGCTTGAGGCCGGGCGGGGTTCTCCCATCCTTACCGAGCTTGCCGGAGCCGCGGTGATGAAAGGCGAAAACATCGACCTTTTCAAGGACGTAATCCTCGAATCCCTCAAGGATACCGAAAAGGAGGTTCAACACATAACCGGCGATGCTTCCGCTCAAATCCCGGTGGAAAAAACCGGCGCCCAGACAATGTATGTAGCCCTGGCCGGTACCCACACTATTCTGCCGGTAGCGGTAATTTTCCATCATGCCCGCCTCAACTGGACCCTTTCATTCTTCGAGGCGGCCAATTATGGCTACTTCCTGGGGGATAACAAACTGGCTAAAACCATTGCCGATCGTATCGTAAACGAAGCCAAACGCCTGCAAGTCAAACAAATTATCCTCAGCGAATGCGGTCATGCCTACCGTGTAATGAAGTTTTTATATGAAGCCTGGGCCAGGGAAAAACTGCCTTTCGAAGTCAAGGGTATCGTAGAGGTCATGTATGAACTGGTTGAGAGCGGAAAAATCAAACTTAAAAAAGGCAATATCGGCGAAGCCGTCACCTACCACGACCCTTGCCAGGTTGGGCGCAACGCCGGCTTTTACGAAGAACCGAGGAACCTGGTAAAGGCCGTCAGCCGGGATTACCGCGAGATGACGCCCAACCGGGAAAAGAACTGGTGCTGCGGCGGCGGCGGCGGCGTGGTTGCCGAACCGGCTATGGACGAATTCAGGCTGAAAACCGGCATGAAGAAAGTAGAGCAAATCCGCGCTACCGGAGCCAGGGTGGTGGTCAGCCCGTGTGAAAACTGCCGCCTCCAGCTGGATGGCCTAAACGAAAAGTACAACCTGGATATCAAAATTACTTCACTCATGGACCTGGTAGCCGACAACCTGGAAACGGACCAGTAGCCTAAATTTACATTGCTGAATATGTTTAAGCCGGCCAGAACGCCGGCTTAAACATATTCAAGCGCCCGGGTTAAATTCCGGGTGCATATTTTTCAACCATTCGACAAACAAGCCCTGCAACCGGTCGGCCAGTTGCAGCATCTCAGGTGCTGCGTGCCCGGGAACCGCCCCCGCTGGTCCGGCCGGCGGCAGTTGCAAACAGGAATAATATTTACTCCTGTTGCGGTATAAAATCATCCAGCGCTTTCAGCACCAGCTGCATCTGCATCAAAGCCGGACTGCCTCCCATCAGGACCGCTACCCACCCCGCTTCCAGAATTTCTTCCCGGTTGGCACCGCTGTCCAGGGCGTTCTTTACGTGATAGGCTATACACCACTGGCAACGTTCAACTATGGCAAGGCCAATTGCGATAAGCGATTTGGTTTTCACATCCAGTTTCCCGGGGCCGTCGATAACCTTGAGCATCCTCCCGAAAGCCTCATGCTGGGCCGGAGTCTGGCCGGCAAAAGCTTTAAAAGAGGAGTTAATCTGGTTTAATAGTTCACGCGAGTCTTCCATAGGGCCCTCCTGAACGCAGTAGAATTTACCCCAATACCATTTTCTGGTAGTCCTCATCCGAAAGCAGCGATTCCAGCTCTTCGGGCCGGTCAAGCTCGATTTCTGCCAGCCAGCCTTCCCCCATCGGTTCCCGGTTGATGAGCCCTGGATCCCGGATTGCTGCCGAATTCACCAGGTTCACAGTGCCGGAAACGGGTGACGGCAAATCGACGGCTGCCTTTGAAGATTCCAGGGTTGCCAGCGTGTCTTCCCGGTTGAGCCGGCTGCCTGCCGCAGAAATCTCGACGATACGGATAGTGGCCAGTTTGTCCAGGTAGTGGTGGGTTACCCCAACCCGGCAATGCCTGTCATCTTTGGGCTCAATCCACAGGTGTTGATCGGTATACAAAATTTTCGTGCTTGCCATAGGTTTTGTTGTACCTCGCTGTAAATACTGTTTGCATTTTATCACAACCGAAACGCCTGTCATATCATGACTGACCGCAACGGTTTAATACACGGTTGTATTTGTGATATGCTATTAAATGGTTTCATAATGTCGACCGAAAGGTATTCAAGCATCCATGAAATTCGGCCTTGGCGAAATAATTCTTATTTTAATAATTACCTTCATCGTGCTTCTGGCAGTGCGCATAATGAAAATGGCTCAAACCTCCTCCCCGGCCGGGGAAGAGGAATACACGAGCGACGAAGACTACGAAGAGCCCGCCGGTGAACCGCAGACAAAGTCACGTACCCGCGGCATTATCGTCGGTGCTGCCATCGCAGTTCTGGGAATAATAATCCTGGTATCCAGCCTGAGCCTGGTCAAGTGGGTCATGTGGGGTTCTGTCGGCTCGGTTATCGCCATACTGGCCGGCGCTGCCATAATCGTGATTGCGCGTCGGAGCTAAAAGGATATGCCTTCCCACCTGAATACGAGGACGATATATTGAAGACTGTCGGAGTTGTTTACCACCCCAAAAACCAGGCGGCGCCGGTAATGGCTGAAAAAGTAGTTACCCTTTTGAAAAGCCTCGGTGTTGACACCTGGCTTACTTCGGCCTGGAAATCGGATGAAGTGCGCTGCAACGCGCGTTCAAGCGATCTGGTCGTTACCGTAGGTGGTGACGGCACAATCCTGCGGACCGCCCATGCCATTATTCCCGGCTCAACGCCCATCACCGGTATAAACCTGGGCAGACTGGGATTTCTAACCGAGATAAGCGCCGAGGACACGGGAGAGAAAATCCCCGAGATCATCCGGGGTGAAAGCTGGCTGGACGATAGAGCCCTGCTCGAAGCTGAACTCGAGCTTGCCGGGGATACCGGCGAGCTGTCCCAGCACCATTTCTGGGCGCTTAACGATGTAGTGGTGGCCAGAGGCGAGGTAGCCCGGATAATACATGTGGACACGTCTATCGACGGAGAGAAGCTGACTACCTACCGGGCAGACGGGGTGGTTCTGGCAACCGCCACCGGTTCAACCGGTTACGCCCTGGCAGCCGGCGGGCCGATAATGCACCCTCAGGCGGAAGAGTTCATGCTGGTACCCATCGTTGCTCACCTGGGGCTGAGGTACAACCTGGTCCTGCCACGGTCTTCGGTGGTAAAGCTCAAAATATCCAATACCCATCTGGCTACTCTCAACGTCGACGGGCACACCTCTCTGTCCCTTCCGGACGGCGCTTCGGTTACGGTCAAACACAGCCCCCACAAAATACGTTTTTTAAGGACACTGCCGCGGGTTTCATTTTTTACTACACTTGAGAAAAGGCTCAGAATATAAATGAACATCGAAAAAGCTACTATTCAGGATGCCGCCCGGATCCACCGGATGATCAACGATTTCGCCCGCCAGGGCAAGATGCTGCCCAGGTCGCTGTCCGAAATTTACGAAAACATCCGGGATTTTTATGTAATCCGTGAAAACAACCGGGTTATCGCCTGTGGCGCCCTGCATGTAATATGGGAGGACCTGGCAGAGGTAAAATCCCTGGCGGTGACACAGGATCACCAAAAACAGGGTTGGGGAGAAAAGCTGGTGCGCAAATGCCTCGACGAGGCATCAGTACTGGGAATACCCAGGGTATTCTGCCTGACCTATACGCCGGATTTTTTTTCCAAATGCGGTTTCAAGAAAGTTCCCAAGGAAGAACTGCCGCAGAAAATCTGGGGGGAATGCTTCAAGTGCCCCAAGTTTCCCGATTGTGACGAAACGGCCCTGACGTATTCTTTCGGTGAGGCATAAAATTGGCAGAACGCGTCGCGCACAGCCGTGAGTTGTACAGAGGTAAAATACTTACCCTTAGAGAAGATACCGTATGCCTGGAAAACGGCGAGACAGCCAGCCGCGAGGTTGTCGAACATGTGGATTCCGTTGGCATTATCGCCCTGGATGGGGCAGGCAATCTCCTTCTGGTGGACCAGTTCCGCCTGCCGGCAGGCAAAACGCTGCTGGAAATTCCGGCAGGCTGTGTGGAACCCGGTGAAGAACCTGAAGCCACCGTTATCCGGGAACTCAGGGAGGAAACCGGCTACAGCCCCGGCTCGGTAGAGCGGCTGGGAGGTTTTTACCTGGCTCCCGGTTATGCCACCGAGTATATGCATATATTTGTGGCAAGGGAGCTGGCATACTCCCCGCTGGTGGCCGAGGACACGGCCGAAATCGAACTCATCCGCAAACCGTTACGTTATGTGGTTAAACTTATTTTGTCCGGCCGTATCCAGGACTGTAAATCAATCGCCGCCGTACTCATGTACCTGCAATCGGATTACGCCTAACCCAGATCCCCGGAAAGCTGCCTGCCGCCCAGAATATGCCAGTGCAAGTGGTTGACTACCTGGCCGCCTTCCCGGCCGCTGTTGGTAACCAGCCTGTAGCCTTTATCCGCAATGCCAGCAGCCACAGCCATGCGGACAGCCGTGTTGACCATTTGGCCCACCAGCCCGATATCCGCATCCGTCATTTCCGAAATCGAGGTTATGTGTTTCTTGGGTATCACCAGGTAATGCACCGGCGCCTGCGGGTGGATATCTCTGAAAACCAGTATTTGATTATCCTCATAGACCTTGTCCGAGGGGATCTGCCCCTTGACGATCTTGCAGAAAACACACTCTTGCATAACTGTCTCCTTTGTTTTGTTCAAATCTATCGCATTCTGCTTCATATTGCCGAGCGAGCACTGAAGATGTCTCCGCCATGAATGTCATAAGCGCATATCACCGGGAAGTCCTCCACCTCCAGGCGCATTACCGCCTCTGTCATCAGTTCAGGGTAACAGATTGTATCCGCTTTTTTTACCCGTGCGGCCAGCAGCGCTCCCGCACCGCCCAGCGTAACCAGGTAAACGGCTCCGTGGTTTTCAATGTCCCGCTTCGTTTCCGGTGAACGTTCCCCCTTGCCTATCATGGCTTTTATTCCCCGCTTGAGCAGGGGCAGCGTATAACGGTCCATACGCCGGCTGGTAGTCGGGCCGCAGGCTCCTATAACCCGGCCGGGCGGAGCGGGTGAAGGCCCCATGTAATACAATGTCTGCCCGGCAAGGTCCACCGGCAGGGTCAATCCTTTTTCCAGTGATTCCACCCAGCGCCGGTGAGCTGCATCCCGTGCCGCGTATATAACTCCGCTCAGGAGGAGGCTGTCACCGGCCTTGAAGCCGAGAATGTCCCCGGCGCTGAACGGGGTATGCACCTGCCGGTTTTGCATCAAATCACCGTCCCGGCATGGCGGGCACTGTGGCATTGAAGGTTTACTGCCACCGGCAGGCTGGCGATGTGGCAGGGCAAAACGACCGCATGCACCGCCAGAGCGGTAACGCTCCCGCCCATACCCAGCGGCCCTATGCCCAGCTTGTTTACAGCAGCCAGGATCCGCTGTTCCATTCCGGCGACTTCTTCGTCCGGACTGGGATCGCCAACAGGGCGCATCAGGGCTTTCTTGGCCATAACGGCTGCTTTATCCAGAGTGGCTCCGACTCCCAGGCCGATGACAAGCGGCGGGCAGGCGGCTCCTCCGGCTTCCTTTACCACTGCTGACACCACACCGGTTATCGCTGCCTCGCCGTCACCGGGTTTAAGCATGACCAGGCGGCTCATGTTTTCCGCTCCGCCTCCCTTGGGCATAACGTTAATCTTGATATTGCTGCCCGGCACCACGTCATAATAAATCACCGGAGGGGTATTGTCCCCTGAGTTCTCTCTGGCAGAATAAGGTCTTTTAACCACGGACTTTCTCAGGTAACCCTGCGCGTAACCCTGCCGGACACCCTCTTCGATGGCGTCATTCAGGTTGCCTCCGGCAACATGCACATCCTGACCAAGTTCGACAAATACCAGCGCCGTACCGCAATCCTGGCACAGCGGCAGGTTGTCCCTCCCGGCGATGACGGCGTTATCCAGCAGCGCACTCAGAATTTGCCTGCCGGTTGAGGAGGTCTCATTTTCAACTGCGGCTTCAAGGGCGTCGATAACGTCCCGGCCCAGGTTGAAATTAGCCTTCATGCAAAGCCGCGCCACCACCTCTGATACCCGGCTGGCATCTATTTCTCTTATCGGCATACTCCAATTTTAACATCACCGGATGCGGATTTACTAATGTTCCGGGTGTTGTTTTGCCCCGGCAGATGGATACAGGTATAATCTTTAGGCATTATGACAAATACACAAAATACCCCCCAGGACCAGGAACTGAACCTTTTTGAAACCCTGGTTGGCATCATTGCCCGCCTTCGTTCTCCCGGTGGTTGCCCCTGGGACCTGAGACAGACACACCAGTCCATCCGTGATTCCCTGCTGGAAGAAACTTACGAGGTGCTGCAGGCTATCGACGGCAACCAGCCTCAAAATCTCAGGGAAGAACTGGGGGATCTGCTTCTCCAGGTGGTGCTGCACGCCCAGATCGCCCGGGACTCCGGGAATTTCGACATAAGCCAGGTGATCCGTCTTGTAAATGAAAAACTGATCCGCCGCCACCCGCATGTTTTCGGCAACATCCAGGCCGAAGGCGTGGAACAGGTGCTGGCCAACTGGGAGGAAATCAAGAAAACCGAACGTTGCCGGGGCAGTTCCATGCTTGATGGCGTACCTGCAACCCTGCCGTCACTCAGTTACAGCCAGGCGGTTCAAAAAAGGGTTGCCCGGGTGGGTTTTGACTGGAAGGAAGACGACGGCGTTATTCAAAAGGTTGCCGAGGAAGCTGAAGAAATCAGCCGGGCGCACGACCGGGAGGATAAAGAAAAGGAATACGGAGACCTGTTGTTTACCCTGGCCAACCTCGCCAGGCACCAGGATATCGATCTGGAATCAGCCCTGCGAGGCGCCAACCGGCGCTTCTATGAACGGTTTAACACCATGGAGAGGTTGTGCGAGCAACGCGGGATGGATCTGGGAGCACTGGATTTCAACACTCAAAACCAATTATGGGAGGAAGCTAAAAAACTGCTTGGGTAAAATCGGGGCGAGTGGATTCGAACCACCGACCTCAGCGTCCCGAACGCTGCGCGCTAACCAGGCTGCGCTACGCCCCGTAAATTACTTACTATTATAGAAGCAAGAGCAATTTTAAAGCAAACTTGTAGATGAAATACGCAGTGCTTATCGTGGACGGTGCCGCCGGCTTGCCTGTACCCGGTATGGGTGGTAAAACCTGCCTCGAAATGGCCTATACGCCCAATCTGGACCGGCTGGCAGGAGAAGGCCGGGTCGGCCTTGCCCGCACAGTGCCAGCCGGCATGGAACCATCCAGTGCCTGTGCCTGCATGTCGGTAATGGGTTATGACCCGGTATTATATTACAAGGGACGAGCCGCTATCGAAGCAGTCAGCCTCGGTATACCCATTGAAGCCAGTGATGTGGTATTCCGTTGCAACCTGGTTAATACCGACGGCGGTATCATGCAGAGTTATTGCGCCGGGCATATATCGACACCCGAAGCTGCTGAAATCATAGAGTCGCTGAACCGGCATGTCGGCAATGAAAATATCCGCTTTTACCCCGGTGTCGGTTACCGCCATATTCTCAAACTCAAAGGCCGCTCCGAGGTACTGGAAGCTATTACTACCCCGCCCCACGACATCTCGACCCGTCCGGTTGCCGGTTATCTGCCGCGCGGCAGGGGCAGCCGGTTGCTGTTAGAATTGATGGATCTGTCCAGAGGCGTCCTCGCCGGCCACCCGGTCAACATCGAGCGGGCCCGGCAGGGTAAAATGCCGGCCACCGGCATATGGCTTACATGGGGTTCGGGGCCGCCGCCGTTCATACCGCCTTTTGTTGAAGCCCACGGGGTCCGGGCTGCCATGACTTCGGGAGTTGACCTCTTGAAAGGACTGGGCAAAATGATGTCGATGGAAATACTTGACATCCCGGGGGTGACCGACGGGCAGGATAATGACTGCGCAGCCCAGGTAGATGGAGCTATCAAATCCCTGGACCGCAACGACCTGGTAGTAATACACTTCGAAGCTCCGGATGAAGCCGGCCACGCCGGGCGCCCGGACCAGAAAATTTACGCTATTGAAAAGGCCGACCGCGAAATGGCTTCCCGCCTGGCAGGTCACCTGCAGGGTAAAGGGCGCCTGCTGGTCATGCCGGACCATCCGACACCCGTTGCTCTGCTGACTCACACTCCGGACCCGGTGCCTTTTCTGTTATGGGGCAGCGGCATAAAACCGGACGCCGCCGCGAGATTCACCGAAGCCGGGGGCCTGGGGAGCGGTACGGTTATCGACCCCGGGTGGAGACTGATGCATATGCTGGTCGGGAAATAACCCCTATGCCCAGGCGGGAAGACGAATACTACCGGGAAAAGTATTACAGCGGTCATCCGCCAGCCTGCACCTGTGTCAAGTGTACCCGGCAGAGGCTGTCGGGGCTGAGGCACGAGCGCAAATCGGACAGGGCCTGGTTGTATATTCTGATTTCGGTGTGCATAATATCGACGGGTTTTATCGCTGCCGGGTTGATCGGGCAAAGTATTGAGATGCCTGCCGGTATCGTGGTTGCCGCCGGCATCCTGGGCATACTTGTCTGGGCGCTGGCCAGCCTGAAACAACCCTGGAGCAGTTTTCGCTCCGGACTGCTGTCGCTGATAGTCGCTTTGGTTGCCCTGCTGGTTATACTGGCCGGCTGATCGGCTCCCTGCAGAGGTTTATACGCGTTCGAACCGCCGCTTGCCTGCCAGCTTTCGCCAGGCCCGTGCCCCCTGAGTGAAAAGAATGGCGCTCAACAGCCTGGCAACGATAATGAAAAAGATGTAACCACCCACAATGGTAGACAGGACTGCGGAATGTTCCACCATCGAGTGGTTTATACCGATAGAGGTGTGGAAATACTGGAGCTCTTCATCGGGAATATCGCCCCGGCGGCATTCCTCGATGATAACTGCCGAACCGATGGTGACTCCTCCGAATATGGCTACCAGCCAGGGAACCAGCGCCTGTGAGGAAAGCCCCATCAGCCTCATCACCGGTGAAAGCGCTTTCCTGCCTTTTTCAATCAACCCGAATGAAACGGCAATCTCCTGAAGTATCAGGATGAGCATGACCACCATCACGATCTGAACTGAAAGCAGTGATATATCGGCCAGCCAGTCTCCCAAAACCTGCCGGAAAGTGGGACGCTCCAAAAAACCTGCCGCCTGGAAGCTTCGTTCGGTCCCGTCGAAAGCCAGTGAAACCAGGTATACGCTTATCACCGAAGCAGCCAGCCTTATTGCAGTTATTTTAAAGAAGTTGATGCCGCTGCGCCACTGGATGATACCTTCAATTATCAGCGAGTGGGATATTGCGGTAAAAAGAATCAGCAAAACCTGCTGCTGAACGGTAAACTCAAGCACCGCCATGACGGCTACTGCGCCGTATACGTCGGCAAATATGCCGGCTATTACCGGGAAAAAGGCCTCCGGAGGAAGATTTACCAAAGCCATTACCGGCCTGAAGGCCGGTTCCAGCCAGGCGACTACTCCCGCCCACTCGAGGAGAACCGCCAGTGCGGATACAGGGATAAACAGCTTCAATATCCACAGGGAACTGCCGAGGCCTTTTTTAGCGCCGGTTTTTATATCCCGCTTGAGTTTAACACTGTCGAAAGAAAACAAGTTATTCCTGCCTGGTTATTTAATTCATTATTGTACGGTTTTTGCCGGGAACCGGTCCACACTCCAGTTGCATACCCCACGGCTGGCCGTGCCCGGAGTGTTTGTGATTTTCTTGTCAGGCCTGGAAAGGCTGTAGTATACTAGGCTATCATAAATACCGGTTGGGAGGATGTACCGTGGAACTTTTTTGCTTTCCCAAGTGTCCGAAGTGCGGCGATAAAGAGGGGGTCCTGGTGCCATTATCTGATTTCGGTTCAAATGGCGCATCTTTGCTTTACAAAGCCTGGGTTTGCACCAACCCGGATTGCGGTTACAATTTAAAGATCAGAAACGGTGATATATACGTAAACGAGCCCATCATGAACGGGGCCGGCAATCACCGCGCCCGCCCTGTGGCCTGACCTGGCGTAATAAATACCGGCCAGGGGTACTTGCTATGCTGACCCATCTGGAAAATTTACACCGGATGGCGCTTGATCTTTTATTTCCGGCAAGATGTTTAAGCTGCGGCCGGGAGAAGGGTTATATCTGTCCGGGTTGCATGGACACCCTCGAGCGGCTGAAACCTCCGGTTTGCCCGGTGTGTAACATACCCCTGACAAATAACCGTCAGTGCGATTGCCGCTATTTTAAATCCCTCGATGGGCTGATTTCTCCCTTTGTTTTCCGGGGAACTATCCGCCAGGCAGTAATCCAGCTTAAATATCATAACCTTCGCGCCATTGCGCCGTTACTGGGAAGCCTGTTATGGGACTGCTGGTCGGCCAGGCCGGCGCCGGCCGACATTCTGGCAGCCGTACCTCTGCATAAAAAACGCCTGCGCCGCAGGGGCTACAACCAGTCTCAACTGCTCGTTAACCAGTTGAGCAGGTTAAGTGGAATACCCTGTGCCAAAAGCCTTGTGAAAATACAAAACACCCCCTCCCAGGTCGAGGCTCAACACACCCGCGCAAGACGGGTTAACGTAGAAAAAGCATTTCTGGTTGCCGGCGACGAGTTTCATGGTAAAAAAGTACTCATAGTCGATGATGTGGCTACCACCGGCGCTACCCTGGACAGCTGCGCCACGGCGCTTAAAGAGGCCGGGGCCTTAACGGTGCGCGGCCTTACCCTGGCAAGGGAAATATAGCAGAGAAAGGCAGGTTGAAGTATGGAGATTATTATCGGCAGCAAGAACATGGATTTACCCGGGAGAGCTAAAAATTACATCGAGAACAAACTGGGCAAGCTCAGCCGGCGCCTGGATGAAATCAGTGAAATCCGGGTAGATGTTTCCCGGGAAAACACCAGGTCGGATCAGGACCGGTTTATTGTGCGCATCGTGCTGGATTGCCAGTCTACTCTCATCCATACCGAAGAACGCGGTGAAACCATTCAGTCGGCTACCGACAAAGCCGTTCCGCTGATCGAAAGGCAGTTCGAACGCTGGAAGGGCAAACTGCAGGACAGGTCTAGAAACGCCCTCCCGACTGGCATTGCCATGGCCGAACCGGCGGAAAATGAAAGCCCGGCGTTCCTGGAACGCAAAGCTATCGTCAAAGTCAAGCGTTTCGCCATAAAACCGATGCCGGTGGAAGAAGCCGCCGACCAGATGGAAATATTGAAACATGATTTTTTCCTGTTTAACAATGCTGAAACAAGCAAGGTTAACCTGCTGTACCGTAGAAAGGATGGAAACTATGGACTTATCGAGCCCGATATTGATTAACCGGGGCTCGGCCTATGCGGCGGTAGGCACGTCATGGGGCTGGGCAGGGGTACTGGCAACTCCTGGGGGTATCCGGCGCCTGGCCCTGCCCCGGGCCAGCCGGAACCTTGCGCTTGAAGATCTCGGTGACTTGGGTGGTGCGGTTCATGATGAAGGCCGTTTTAACGAGTTTGCCCGTAAACTGCAGGCATATTTCGAAGCCGAACCGGTGATTTTCGATGAACCGCTGGATATGTCCGGGTATACGCCTTTCGCGTGCTCGGTGTGGCAGAGCGCCAGGCGGGTTGGCTACGGCGAAACAGCCAGCTATGCTGAAATAGCTTCGTCTGCGCTCAGGCCCCTTGCCTTTCGGGCGGTGGGCCAGGCAATGAAGCGTAATCCGGTCCCGCTGATAATACCCTGCCACCGCATAATCCTCTCAGACGGCTCAACGGGTGGATTTTTCGGCGGAGAGCAGATAAAACGAGATTTGCTCGAACTTGAAAGGCGCGGTTCCGGCCGGATCAGGCAGGCATGTTGAGCTTGATGTATTCAGCCTCGTAACGTTCGACAAGGCCCCTGGCGGAAAAGGAATAGTAGCCGTCACGAGTGACGATGACGTGGTCTAGCACCTTAAGCTGCATCAGTATCGCTCCAAAGACCAGGGTCCGGGTAAGGTTTTTATCCTCCGGACTCGGCTCCAGGCAGCCCGAAGGATGGTTATGGGCAAAAATCAAGCCGGTAGCGCCATACTTCAAGGCTTTGTGCATTACTTCGCGGGGATATACGGCGCTGCGGTTGACCGTGCCCGTAAACAGGTTTTCGATCTTTTCCAGCCGGTTACGGTTGTTCAGATACAGCACCTTGAATATTTCTACCGGCTGGTCGGACATCGATGCCTTCAGGTAATTGTAAACGTCATCGGCGCTGTTGAAATATTGCTCCGGATTGAAAGATGCCCTGGCCTTCTCCTGCAGCCATTTTTCGGCAACACTGCGAATGATCTGTATGGCAATTGTATTCTGCCTGCCGAGCCCCTCAATACTGGCCAGTTGTTCCGGAGATGCCTCCAGGACGCCTCTAAGGTTGCCGAATAACCTGATTGCCGCTTTTGCCTGGGATTTCACATCCTTGCGCGGCGTGCCCAGAGTCAACAGAAGCTCGATTATTTCGTATTCGGTAAGCGCATTGATCCCCTCGTTTGCAAAACGTTCCCTCAGCCGCCGGCGGTGGCCTTTATTGTCTTCCGGCTTACTGCGCAGCGCTGCCGGTTCCGTTTCCCCGCTCAACACTCACTCCTTTCCGGCCCAGGATTTCGACCAGTTTTTTATGCACCTGGGCAGAATAACTGACTTCGGTATCGGGCAGTTCCATACGGTAGATGCGGCTGCCATTGTTTACCACCAGCACAACCCGGTCGATACCCGGATACTTCTTTAGTACACCAATCAGCCGGTCCAGTTTCTCCAGGTCCTGGGTTTCGTCCTCGGTCTGGTCTATATGCAAAACAATACGTTTCGGCTCTTCTTGAATTTCAGGTTCATACCTGGCTGTGTTCCTCAAATCGGCTTCCTCCGGTTTTCTATTAAGTTCATAAACGCTGGCTCCCTCGGCTACAATCTGGACGTTATCGCCTCTCGCCTTTATGCGCCCCTGTACCAGCAAAATATTGCCTTCCTGCCATATCTCTTTGGATGCCGCATAAACCCGCGGCCAGGCAACCACTTCGACACTGCCGTCCATATCCTCCAGCACGACACTCACCGATGCTTTTCCATCCCGGGTTGTGAGCAGTCTGACGGAAGCAACCATCCCGGCCACGCGCGCAGTTTTGCCTTCCATTTCTTCATCGATTTGCCCGCACAGTACTATATCGCCTTCGGCATCTACCTGGCCGGCATACGGGCTGAAAGGATGCTGGGAAAGGTAAACCCCCATTAATTCCTTTTCCCAGCCCAGTTTTTCCTTGAGTGTTACCTCATCAGGTTCCAGGTCAAGGCTCGGCAGCGGCGTTTCCGAAGTATCGCCGAAAAGGTCGAACATGGTGGTTTGTCCGGTTGATTTCAATTTCTGCTGCCTTTCCGAGAGCGACATGATCCGCGGCAGGTTGGACAGCAGAGTAGATCGG
>ENA-ORXD01002118-ORXD01002118.1-sediment-metagenome-genome-assembly--contig:-NODE-2118-length-14080-cov-3.227166_pt1 | contig 14080 bp, 8 predicted proteins | sample MGYA00237862_ERZ511471 | MGnify/ENA metagenome assembly ERZ511471 | reverse complement strand
TCCAGACGTTCCCGAAAAAGCTCCATCCGATTGTCGTCTTTTTTGCTCGAAGGCCGCATTTCAAATCACCAGAAAATCGAAGGTTACGTGCAGTATTTCTGCAATTTATGGTGATATGAATATAACATATTAAATAATAATTTCAACATATTATGTGTTTTTCAGGACCGACTAATTAGCCCCATTTTCTCTAATTCCATCCAGCAAACAAAGTTGTGATATTCGCTTATTTTAACAGTAAAACTTCCTGTTCCAAACCAACTCCCCATCTGTCCATCAATTCAACGATAACATGAACCTGAGGATCATCGTTTTTCCTTAGCCTTGCGAGAATAGCGGTATTTTCGCTGACGAGTTCGCGCTTGCCATATCGGGAAAACAAATCCTCAAGGTCAGGGGGGATGTAAATCTCTGCCCTGCCGAGACAGGCTGTCTTCAGACGCAAAAATTCATCCAGACCGACAGGATCATAGTCTCCACAATGTATTATCCTGGCTTTCTGCATTGGCGGGGAGGCAAGCCATTCAATAACTTTACTGTTCAGCCTGCCCTGGGCGTAAAGAGCAATATCGGCTCCTGTTTTAAGATTTTCAAAATTCCAGAAAACTTCAAGATTTTCCACCACGGCAATATGCCCGGAAAATCCCCACTGCGTTTCCCCATCGAGGCGGAGAGCGGCAACCCCGGCCATTTCAGTCCAGCCGGCAACCGGCAGAACCTTATTGCCGAAGTGCAGCGCACTGTCATGAAATCCACGCAACAGAACAGTAAGCGGTTGTGCAACTCGTGCTTTTTTTGAATCCCGCAGCTCGGCAACGGCCTTGCTGCGAGATGGTATTTGAATATTTATTCCCTGCAGGCCGGATGGGTACGTTCTGGCAATAAATGATTCAAGAGCGTCAGCATCCCGAAGAACTATCCGCCTTCCTGCCCCACTGCGTTCTGCCTGCAGAACTCCTGCATCAAACAAACTCTGCAGGCAGGATCTGTCCCTGGCGCTCAACCGGCTTTCCGCGAGATATCCTTGTGCCTGCAGCAGCATGAGTTTTTCTGCAAGGGAATCAACCGCCATCTTCTTTTTTCCTTTCAATGCGCACCAGAGAGGTTTTGGGATCGAGCATAATCCGGCCCTTTTTTTCACGGAGAAAATAGAGGGAATCAGCCGCTTCCATCGCTTCAGGGCTTGCCAGTACAGCGACAAAGCCCATTTTTCCGGCTTCTTGAACAATTGCTGCCAGATTTTCCCGGTCAAGGCTGGAAGCTTCATCCAGATAGAAAGGAATAGTAACCTCCCTGTCGCCCAATAAACCTCTAAGGAGCAACAGATTAATCAGGACCTTGATGGTGATTGTCGTTCCATTCGATTCAATGGAATCAAGGTGGGCGTATCGCCGGATCAGTCCATCAGAGCTGGTCACTTCGAAATGCAGGTCAAAAAGTTCGGCAAGCTCCACCCGAGGGTGCTTCTTGAGCAGTTCGCCCAGCTGGCCGTGCGCTTCGCTGACAGCCTCTTTATCGGCAAACAGGGGGGAAATTTCAGCATCGACCATGGTCTTGATTCTTTTGGTCCATTCAGGATGCTCACGCGGGATGAGGCGGAGCCGTGCCAGGTTTGAAATGGAGATACGCCCCAGCCGGCGATTGAGTTCATCTATCCGGGTGATAAGTGTTTGCAGATCCCGGTTCAGACCTTTAAAGGAGCTCTGAAGACCTGCAACCAGGCTCTTCCAGAGTTCCTGCACAGCATTTTCCCGTTCTTCGATGGCATCGATTTCAGCACGAAGATTGGCTAATGTGTCGGATTCGTCTTCTCCAAGGTATTTATCATAGGTGCGCTGATTAATACCCTGGAAATATTCGCTGAAGCGCTGCGAGATTTCATATTGCTCTCTGCTTTTCTGCTCATATAATTCAAGAAGCGATTCAAGGTCCCGGTCTTCAGCGGCAAAGGGCTCAAGTGACCATGAAGAATCCGGCCTGGTCAGTTTCCTGAGCCTGTGCACAAGAGTTTCGCTCTTTGCCTGGATTGTTTTCAGGCCTTGGCCAAGGGAGCGCTCTTCATCTCTCAATGACGTTTGCAGCTCCTTGAGCTTCTTCATCGATCCATTCAGTTCTTCCAGCCGATTATTGAGAGCACCCAGGGTTTTTATGTTCTCTTCGAACTCAGGTTGCTCTCGCTGGAAGTTTTTATACCGGGTCAGTCGACCGGCAATTTCCTGCCACTCTTTTTGCAGTTCCTGTTTCTTTCTTTTTGCTGGCTCTAAATTTTCTGCAGCTTCATAAAGAAGCTTCTCCCGGGCAAGAGCCGTTTTCTGTTCCTCAATACGTGTAGCGAGTATATCGGCATCACGATACAGAGAAATATCAGGCGGATTCAAGGTGGAGAGAACAAGGCGGATCCGACTGTCCTGATAGACGCCTTCCCGTACGTGTCCAAGAACATGTTCCAAACCGTCCTTTATCTTTTGTTCATCCAGGAGTTCTATTTCATCTTCACCTTGCGTTAATCCTAACAAATCCGGGTTGATCAGCTTGAAAGCACTTTGTATATCCTCTTCGGGAAGCATCGGGAGAATCCTGGCGGCGGCCAGACGGGAAAACTGGTCACGTTGCTTTTCCAGCCCAGACAATTCCGCCTGCATTCTGGATATTCTGGCTTGCATCCGGGGCAGGGAAATATCCGATGCCTGTCCCAGAGACGCATCGAGCTGTCCCAGTTTCTTTTCCAAAAGATTGCGCTTGGACTCTTCAAAATCGACCAGGTAATTGTGAAATTCTTCCGCTTCCTTCTGGTGTCGTTCAATTGCGCCCAGGATTTTCCCGATGGATTGATTGACTTGTTGCTGTTCCCGATCGCCGTCTTCGATCTTTTTAACAATTGATTGTTTTTCATCTATGAGCTGATCAAGGCGGTCCTTGATTTTCTTTTCCTGCCTGGAAAATTCATCCTCTTTCAGAGAATAGACGCGAGTTATTTCCTGCCAGAGACCTGGAAGCAGGCAGCGCAGATTGTCACGCGCTGATGCGAGTTCAAGAACGCGCCGTACATCGTCGGCAATTGTTCTCAGTTCCATCAATTCCCTGGCTTCCCGGCAGACCTTGTTATATTGGCTTGAATACCCTGTTTCCAGATCGATGGCCCGCTGTTGAAATTCACCCTGGTGGATTTCCAGGAGAAATTCTTTCAGTTCATTCTGGCGAAGGTGGGCAAGCCGCAGCAGATTGCCAAATACAGCCCGAAATCGTTCATAGTGATCGCGCTGCCGGATCGGCACCAATCCAAGGTTTACACCACGATTCTCCCCTAATCCGGTGAGAGCGGCTCGCAAATGGCGCGGTTCGAGCAACCGGAAATCCCTAGCAGCGAGACGGGACCGTATTTCATCCGAAGGGCGGATGCACCGTGCCTCATCAAGATAATCGGCGGGATCATACATTCCCTGATAGGCATAGCGTTGAAATTCATACCCGCGGATTGGTCCCAGTCCCTGGACACCGACTACCTGATAACCGGTTCCAGTCAAACATTCGAACAGGATGTAACTGTTCTGATCGGGGAAGTAGTATTTTCTCGTCTCGGACATTTCCCGGGAAAAATGCATGCTGCGCTGGTCATCTATGTAGAGAAACTGGAGGACGGCAATCAGGGAGGTTTTCCCGACGTTGTTAGGACCGATCAAATGTAGCGGATGAATCAATTCGATCTCGCCATAATCGTATTTGCCGGAGCGCAGAAGTATCAGTCTTGATGGGCCGATTATGTTCACGTCTTCTGCTCCTCGTTCTGCGAAACCTCATTCTGTTTCAACATTTCCAGACAGAGGTCGAAGAAGCGATACGCCGGCGCCCGGAAACGGAATGTATTATCCGTGAGGCGTTGGCAAAAACCGAAACGATCCAGTTGCCGGACTATGACGCGTAAGCCGTCCTCATCAATGATGCCGGATTCCTTGAGATAGGTCCGAAAGCGGGCCGTCTTGTGATGCGGCAGATCGGTAACGGCAAAGGTCTGCGTCATGAGTGTGTCCACAATCGGCCGGCCCTGATCGGCGAGAGACTCGATGAGGATAAGAACAAACAATGCCATGCGGGAGGCTTGAGGACTCAGACTGTCCTTGCCGCGGAAATAAAAAAAATCACGGGGATGCTGCTCCAGCCGGAAACCAAGATGCTTGAAAAGATCATGATAGGCATCCAGATTCTCCCGCAGGGACAGATATGGCCCGCCGTCTTCGGCACACAGGTGCCGCCCTCGTCGCAGGGCATCGAAAATTTCACTCAGATACGGCAGCGCAAATGGACTGTTCTGGCTCATAATCGTTTTTCTATTCGAAGAGGCCTAGCGACCAGGAAAATGTCGGAAAGGTCGTATCGCCGCTCCTCTTCAGCAAACTGCATTTCCCCCGTATCAGCAAGATATATACGACCGTACGCTTTCACTAATTCTCCAGCTCCCGCTTCAGGGTACTGCTCCAATAACCAGGCAATAAGGTCGGGAATCGGCAGGGAGGACTCCAATTGAGTAAACAAATCAGACGACGTAATGAACTCCTGGACTGGTATTTTGTCAGGTTCGAGGAGAGGTTCGGGCGCTGATGGTTCGTATCCATGCACACCGTGGAAAAACGCCTCCAGAGATGTATCGGAAAAAGTTCCTTCAATCCTCCAGATCGGGATGGCAAACAAGGTATCAAGCCGCAGGCTTGCAAGCCCTGCACGGTCGATTCTTTCCAGGGCAAGGGATGCCCCTCTCACCAGCTCGCTGTCACGTTTGAGTGAAACATAGAGGGGTTCCACCTCTCGCATCGATTCATAAAAATCCTGGGCAACCTCTCGGCGCAATCGCAGTAATCTCGCTCGGCAGCGAGAAAATTCACGGTAAAGAGCGCCGTCGAGAATGAACGTTTTGGTGTTCGTCAGCAAGCTGCGCTCCAAGTCATCAAGGCTCGCATCCATGGCCTTTTTAACATCGATCAAGTCACGCAGCGGCTCAAGGTGACGGCTCCATAATCGATTTATGATCTCAAAACGCTCCCGGATACTTCGTTGATCCCGATTGGATTTGAGCTTGAGAACTTCGACAATTATTGCCTCGCGATTCGCGTGGGAATCCTGACGGATGCGCTCAATCACCTGTGAGATGTCAGCCAGCGCCCGTGCCGCCTGATTGTTCAACTTCTGGAGGGACGCACTATCCAATTCGCTGCGCAGGTCCTCCATATCTGTCAGGTATCCCTGAATGACTTTGGCGGAGGTGAGGCGGTGCTCACGAAGAAGAAATGACAGAAGCGCACGAATAGGGGAGGTCAGCTCGAAAGTGGCGGTGGCATCAGGGACTGGCTCAATGATGCCGAGGGATATAAGTTGATTGATGACCGTCGCGGAACCTGGATCGCCTTCAGCGCGGGAAGCCTCAATCAAATCCCGCAGATCCGCTTCCGTCAGCCCGGTGCTGCGGTAGAAAAGATAGATCAACAGAGAATAATGTCGATCAGCAAAACGGAAGAAACTTTGAGGATTTGTAGCCATGCAGCTGTTTTAAATATTGATAAGAAACCTAATCAAGTCAAGAGCTTTATTGGGCTCTTGGCATCTTTATTTTTGCAAGTATTCACTCGATAGAACTTTATTGCTCGCGAGCATTAAAATGAGCATTAATGGCATCCGAATGCTCAGGTAGCATTGAATGAGAATTCATTGTTTGTCATTCTCGATAAGCATATCTAGCAGATTTGCCTTTTCCTAGTGGCTGGATTCGCGGATTTTCTTGCATCAGTTCTGTCATCAATCGGAAAACTTGGTTTCGGTCAAAATGAGTAACTTGCCTGATGTCCTGATTGCTTAAGCCGGGTTCAACGACTCCCAGCATCAGCTTGATGAAAAATAATTCCGTCCCGGTTTTTGCCTACAAAGTGCGTTGAATCGAAAGGGGAGTCTCCCATTTGCAGACGGAGGGGTCTTGCAAGAATGCTACTTCTTCTTACGTCCGGAGGAAAACAATGATCTCTGTTCAGCCTTCTTACTAGGAGTCTCAGAAATGAGGAGATTCTTGTAAGTCTCGCAAAGACGCTCGATTTGCTCCCCCATTGTTGAAAGTATTTCCCGCTCCCGCGATTCTCGACTTTTAGAGTCGATAGGGGTTTTTGAAACAAAATTGACCGAAGTGCAAACGTCTGGCAGCAATTCTACATTAGCAGATCCTTGGGTTGTCTTGATGAGGCCTTCAAGAGGGTCTTCGCTGGTGCGTGAAAGTGCGAGCAATTCCAGATAGCCGATATCGCACGAAGGGATACTCAAGACCGATTCTGCTCGAAGAAGTTCCCGGGTAACCCTTCTAGCACTTAATGGAAAATCGACGCTCCATCTCTGAAAGGAATTTTTTGTATCAGCGAATCCGGAGCAAAATCCATACCAAAGCATGGCAGTCGGATAACGGGAAGTAACTTGACCCAAGACACTTGAATGCCTGATCGTCCCAGGGGCTATTCGGCTGGCAAGATACCCTACCATGAACGACATTATTTCCGGTTCAATTGTTGGACTATTAGCAATTATCTTGAGGAATTTTTCAAAGGCAACCACCCTGTCTTCCCGTGAACCGTGCATCATATGTTCAGTATCATCAAAAATGCTGCTTATTGAGAATATTGGAGGAGCATTATTAGGTGACTTAATTAAGTGCTGGCAAGCTTCACGTACTTCCTTGTCTCTTGTGGTAATAATATTCGATACTCCCTTGAGACCCATGGCCTCAATTATAATAGCGCAGACACGAGCTATATCAGAAGTTTCAACCGACCTAACCCGTTGGTTGGTTATCTCCCTGGTGGACTCCCACGACTTTACAAGAGATATCCATTCTTTAAAGTGAGGATACATTGCTGCCGCTCGCAGCATAACGTAAGATAAAGTACTCGTAAAAGCTGTAGCCGGTAATGTGTCCAAAGACTTATCCGGTAAGCCCGATGCCCCTAGGACTTCTCCGAGAATGAGTCCAGCTGCTGGCCACGTGAGTACACCCAATTCAGGCGCTGGTGCCTTTTTTTCGATCCATTGAAAATCGCTGTAGGGCATTAACCGCATGTATGCACTAAATGGACGTATTTTTGCGGCAAAAGTAGTTATCCATGCAGACCAATCGTCCTGCGTGCCATCTTTGCAAATTAATAACTGGGGTAGCTGTGGATTTTTTTGAGGATAATTTGACCACAAAGCTAATACTTGATTGCCATCTAACGGAAGCTTAGGAAACTTATTTTTCGGCTCCGAAACTACATTGAGGCGCGATAATTTTTCTTCCGCAATGAGATCCCCAAAGTCGCGCCGAGCAACCAACGAATAGTAATATGAACTCATTTCTTGCCTTTTTTCTTAGGAAAAAGATCCTCCAATTGAGGTCTTGGCTTGGGTGGTTCGACCACCACTTGGGCTTGCTCTAGATAACCAGGGATTTTGTCAGTGAAATAGACTGAAACGGTTGTTTTTGCCCTAGTGATTGCGGTATAAGCAATCCTTTTTTGATTCTCTCTTAAACGATGCAGATATTGCATGAGAGCAAGGTGAATTGTACGGAATTCCAATCCTTTGATTTCGAGCAGATGAGCTATGTATATCCTCTGGTTAAGGTCGTCCCCTCCTGATCGCCGATGAGGTAGAATGAGCGGTGCAAGTTCGGTGCTTTCAAGCATGTCTCTTAAATAATCCCGATCGGCCTTGCGGGGACCAGCTACGGCAAGAAGTTCCTCAGGGTAAGCCGTCAACTGGACCTTTAATGCCTCGGTTATTTTTCGAATTTGTTCTTCATCTGTTTTGCATTTCAAAAACTGCGCTTTTGATTCTGGCCCTCTATAGTTACAAGTATCCAGAATTGGAAACAAACCTGCAGAACTGCCAACAGCATCTGCAACCCGGCAAACCTCATGGCCGATGCGGTAATGTGTTCTAAGCTCAATCGTTTCTACCCTGTCCTGAATAAATGGAACCACTTCGCGGCTGCTATATATTCTTTGAGCATTATCGCCAGCAAAGCAAACATGCTTTGAGCATTTAAAAAAAACTTCTATCTCCTCAGGAATGCAGTCTTGTACTTCATCTACCAGCAAGCATTCTATATGCTGTTCCAGCATTGGGTTGCGTTCAATTAATTCTAGGACCTTGTTTGCTAATAATTTCCTTCTTTCGAATAAATCCTCTTCGGTGATATCATCAAAGGGAACGCCATGCTCCCGTAATAAAGTGATTTCCCAAGAAAGCATCTTTCTGATCTTGTTGGCAGGGACTTCATATTGGACACCCCCGCGGACAACAAAGTCGTGTAGCGGCTCATTAAACATTAACACAAACAAATTAGGGTAGCCCGTCCTAATCAGGTACTCGGCCCGGATCAATAACAGGTTAGTTTTGCCTGAGCCAGGAGGACCGAGTATAAGATAATTACCTGCTGGCGGTAATTCAATGATGCTTTTTTGGTCTTCATCCAAATCGGTTATGTCGAGCCACCAACTCATCCCTCTCCCCCAACGTTGAGCCACTGAATGGCCTTGTGATCTTTTGTGCTGAGGTCAAGTGCTTCAGCATAAGCAAACACCAGAGATTCATGAATATTCAATCTAATATCTTGTTCGATGAGTGCGCCCTCAATTTTCCTTCTACTTTCAGGAACGCTATAATCGGGTTCCGATGGGATGGCTTTCTTGGTGGTACTGCCGCATGCCCAAATAGAAAGTTCGCAGAAGTTTGCCACGGGGTCAAGGACTACTCCTTGGCAATATAGTGCGAAATAACACATTAAACCGTCTTTTTCAGATGGTTCGAAAAGTGTTCTCAGCAAATAGGTGTTACTCGACAATCCCCGTGGTATTTTTGTGGTATAGCGTGGTAAGCTCTCTATTTTGATTGTATTTACTACTGCGGAAAAGATTCGAGTTTTTAGGGTGAATATTTGGTTGCTGAGTAAATCTTCTCTATCCGTTTGTTTCTTTGTCACTTGAGTTGCTGCCACCCTATGTTGAGCGATTCTTCTTCGCGCTCCCTCAATCGGGTCAGTGACCTCTGTTTTTGAGAAATCCTCCCATTTAACCGTTTCGAGCCGGTGGTTAGAAGATTTAGCTAGACAATTCTGTGCAAGCAAACGGAGATCCGCATCGGCTGTTGTGTCGCGGAAGAGAGGGATTTCTTTTTCCACAGCTCGAACGAGCCTAGCGTAAGGGTTTTTAAATTCCTCAAATAAAGGCTTCCGCGTCAATAGGTCATGCAATACTGCACCAATTTGATAGAATGTAATCGCCCGCCATGCGGCAATAGATTGATCTTCTTCGCGAAAGAGAAGCTCCGGGGGGCTGTATTGTAAGGTTCCAATAAAATGCAGCTGGTCTCCCTCATCGGTCACATTGCTAATGTCAAAAGGGCGGAGTACTCCAAAATCTAATAATTTGATAATTTTCATATCCGGAGATATGCCTATATTTTCCGGCTTAATGTCCCTGTGAGCAAAAGAGGCATCTTCTAGAAATTTTGCTGCTGAAGCTATTTGCGAAATAATAGACCTTATCTCCGACTTTGGAATATCCAATAGGGATTCCGCAAGGTTATTTCCATCAAAATATTCCATTACTACAAAGATATACCCATCATCTTCCCCTGTATCATACACACAAATGAGATTGGGATGGTTCTTACCAATGAGTGAACGTTCACGTTCAATTCGCTGCCGTTGCGCATCCCTCCCATATCGATCAATGATTTCCGGGTCAAACACCTTGAGTGCCGCATTCTGCCCCTCTTTGGAGGCATAAAAAACGACAGCAGATTTCCCATGATCGATGTATTTGTTAAGCAGCCACCCCCCTAATTTCTTATTAAGGAGTTTTTTGCATAATTGTTCCGCTGAGTGCTTATCCATGGGCATAACGTTCACACTCGCAATTTGTTATGGCGATAGTTCCTTGGGGTGCATCCCATTTGTCACCAATTGCCCCGGACTTTCGATCCGGATACTTTCCTGCACGGTTTGCTCTTGTTAGAAAATCTAGAGAAGAAATTTTTTCTTTATTTGTGCTAACCTATCAAAGTTATCTCGATAATAAAATACCCGATTGATATCTTGTATTCAACATCCGTTTTACTGGATGTCTTGCGGTGTAAAGCAGGTTAGAGTGGCAATGGGGGCCGACGGCAGTCAATCAAATGCACGCTTGCAGCTAAAGGAGAGGAAAGGCGCGAAAGCAACACCGGCCTGGCGATTAGGATCGCTATAGTGGGTATATAGCTATACTGGCTAGGCTCGCAATAATATCGAAAGGAGTTGAGAGGAAGTTCTTTTAGAACCAGCGTCCCTTTCATTTTTCTAGCACGATGGGAGCTTCCTCACTAAATATTCTTTCACCTCATTTGCTTGATCAAGTTTCATTTTGTTTATTCTGCCTCTTCCGATTGATCGAACATTGAAATCTGCTTTTGGATAGGAGGGTTTATCAGCAAGCGGCCAAACAACATTTTCGACTGTGGGTGGGCTTCAAGACGTTGGCAGATAGCTGGTTCCAACTCATCCGGCGGTCTGCTTGTGGTTGTGACGATATATTGGAATGGTGCTTGTTCCTTGCCGCCATATTCATTGGTCAGTTCCCACATGGAGCGCAGATAGCGGTCATAAATATGACGGTCAAGATCGGCCTCCCGAGGGCTATCGTGCAGGAGGAAGCGTGGATGATGGCCGATGCCCTTGCAGGAACATATCATCGCCGCCACGTCGGCCAGCACCAAGGCCAAGGTCTCGACAGCTTCACCCGTCAGGCCGGCTTCCTCCTCAATGTCGAACCTCAATTCCCCTTTCGGCATGCGCAGAGCACCGGAATATGTATCCGACAATGCGGCTTTTATGAGACCATCATAAACTTCACCGATGGCTTTCAGCCGATACTTATTGGCCTCCTGTGTTTTCAGCAGTTCTTTCTTTTGCCCTTCAATGCTTTCGCGGAGGTCATTAACTTTAACGGTTTCCTGCTGGAGTTCAGTGTTTGGGGTTCGACCTTCAAGCAAATCAAGGGCTTTTTGGAATTGTTCAAGAAGGTTGTCAAGACGTTGCAGTTTTTCGCGGTATCCTGCCAACTCGATTTCCTTTCTTCTCTTCTCAGCGATATCCTTGTTTAATTTCTGGCGCAGTTCATTGAGGAGAGCCACTATCTGGTCATGGTCTTTTCGCTGCTGTTCGATTGTGCTGAGCCGCTTTTCTGTTTCGGTCGCAACCCGCTTATCTTCGCGAGCTTTCCGAAGATCAATAATTTTGTCCGCTTTCTCCAGTCGCCCTTTTACGTATGAGCACTGCAGAAAGGGCACATCTCCATATGTACAATCCCTTCCGCAGAGTTCCCGCAGTTTTTGAATAGTATCATCTTCCGGTTCTTCTTTCTCCCGGGATTCAGTTCCTTCCTGGGTAGCGGAGATCACAGCCAGAAAGACATGGCGTTGTTCGTCATACGAGGCCAACCATATACGCTTTTGTGATATTTTCCGGTCAAATGCCTCGATTTCATCTTGAATTCTGGAAATATTGCCTTTTATCTTCGTGAGAACGGTAAATACCGGCGAAGTAAGGTTATATTTATCAGCATTCAACACGTCATTCGGTGATAAATCGAGAAATCGTTTAATAGCGTTTTCCTGTTCATTAAAGCTATACTGGGGCGCACGCCGTAATTCGGCGAGATGATCCTCTTTCAATTTCAGCTCACTTTCGGACCCAGCAAGCTCCCGGGCAAGCTTCAACTCATTGTCCTGTATCAGATCCAGAATCAAACGGATCAGATAAAGAGCATGTTCCTTCTTCGGCTTCTCAAATTTAAGTTTTTCTGCTCCGCTCCGTGGTGACCGCCAGTCATGGAGGCTCTGAAAGCGTGCCTCCTGATCGCGGGCCAACCAGGCAAGCAATTGCCTCCATTCATACGGTTTGTCTGTGTTGGGAGGAGTATTTGTCTTTAACATCGACAGCATGGCGTTTTGTAAATGGTCATTGAATTGCCGGTATTCATTCACACTGCTGTCACGAGAAAAAATATTTTCAACAGTTGTTGCCCGGGCCGCTTTCGAGTTACCAGAAGTACCTATGGGTTTGACCACTGCCCAATCCTGGTTATCGAAGATTAGTTCCATGCCTACCCAACCTTCGGGGAAGGCATACTTGATACGGCTCATAACTCCGGGATTGCCAAAAGTCGATTCCCCAAGGCAGTAGCGGATTAACCGGCAGAGTATCGTTTTACCGACTGAATGGCCTGAAAGAGTAACAGGATGCGCGCCGTTGGCTCCGGCGTTGTCAGGCAGTTCAACTCCCCAGACAATGTTGAGGCCACGGTGAAAATGAATTTCACGGATCAAATCTTCCTTTTCAGGGGAAGCAAAAAGAGCTACGCGCTTAATCCATAAACGCGGGGATCTGATTTCTTCCTTATTATCCGGTCGGTTCAATCTGCACCTCCTTTACGCCACCATCACCATTTCCAATTCCTTAGAAATCTCATCTGCAGTGAAAGAAATTTTTCTGGCTTCCGACTTTTCAAGGGCTTGCTGTTGAAGTTTGCTCAAATTGATCCCTGCTTTCAGGGCCAGAGGCAAAAGAGATCTCAACTCTCTCGGCAAGGGCGGCAATTTAGTTTCTATTGGAACAGTTGTTGCCCCTGAACTTGAATCAGTCTCGATAATATTTTTCTTTTGCAGTTTTTCACGAATCTTGATGGGGTGCACTCGATGCGTGGAAGGAAAGCCAAGCCAGTCGTTGTTGTCCATTATTTGGCGGTATTCATTGCGAGCCTTATCATCAAGCAGCAAGGTTTCACAACGGCTGACTTGTACCGACAGTAGCGCAGCATCGCGATAAAACTCAAAATTCTCGCCAGGCAATTCGTGCACTAGATAAGGAATCATCGCGTATACATAAGCCTCACGCCCGTCCCAAGGGAAAACCTGTTCGTCATAAAGATTAATCCAACGTTTCTGGCTAACCGAGTACCAAGACGACAAAAGAGATTCTTCCCAATCGGGGTGAGATGGATGAATATGCTCAGGTGGCTTATGTCGGTCCCATTGATACATGGATAGAAAATTGCCATCTGCATCGACAGGAGGACCGGGTGGGGGTGTTATAGCGCTACAGTAATTTTGTCCTAAAGAAATAGAAGTATTTATCAAATCGAAAAACTCCAATATTAGCCTTCTAGTTTTAAATTCACCATGTTGGGATATTTCTGCATCTCTTAAGACGCGAAAACTCTCACTTGGGGGTTTAGCATCTAATATCCAATCGATATCTTCACGAGCGAGACCAAACATATTTGCTATTAAAGCGTCCAGTTCACAGCGAATCAATTCGCGGCGATCTGGTGTCCAGCAGAATGGTGGAATAACTTCAAGATATGGATCATTAACTTCATTAGCCAAGTCATTCATAATCGCAGATAAGTCATAAGAAGTGTACGTTAACTCAAGAGCTCGAAATATAATTGGAAGATGATATGGATTCGATTTTTCTGAGGGAAGAACGGGCAAAGGAAGTTGTTTTAAATGATAGGAATTTACATTAACACCGGCGATCTTCTGCCGGGCAAAATAGTCAAAAACAAAAGAATTAAGAATTGCTAAAAGAAAGAGGTAATCGCAAGTTGAAAACGAATCATTCCGAATCCATGCCGCGCTACCATTATTCGGGTGGCTGGGTGTTATCGCTGCAGTAATTGTGCGGAACATAATATTGTTAGCTATCTTGCGTACATGAAGAATCCAACCCTTTCCGTAATTTTTAAATCGGTCAGGAGTATTAGAAATTGCCACCCATTTCCTGGGTACGACCTCAAATTGAGGATTTTGCTGCTCCAATATATCTGTTTGACGAGGATAACCTCGGCGGATGTCATCCCCGGAGACACCATCGTAAGTGGCGTATCTATGGTTATAATGCTCTATCATTTTTGATTCAATTATTGGTAGCCGCTTCAACTTCTCAGATTCTATACGGTCCCAGCATATTACTTTAGCGTCATCTTTATCGTGCATGACGCGCGAAGCAGAAATGCCTTCCCTAAAAGGAGTC
>ENA-ORXD01002117-ORXD01002117.1-sediment-metagenome-genome-assembly--contig:-NODE-2117-length-14081-cov-4.658455_pt1 | contig 14081 bp, 9 predicted proteins | sample MGYA00237862_ERZ511471 | MGnify/ENA metagenome assembly ERZ511471 | reverse complement strand
GGGGGCGGGCGCGGCGACCGATGGTACCATCTAGTCAGGGTCTCGAGCCCGCACACCCATGGGGAACTATCGCGTCTACAGAGTCGGCGAAGACGAGCCCGTCCGCCGCGGCCCCGCGCCGCCGCTGGGCACGCCGCCGCCTGCACGCCGCGCACGCTCGGCGGGGAGCCGCCGGCGCGCGCTGCTGCTGACGGCGCTCATCGCACTCGCCGCCGCCGCGGGCGTGACGCTCACCTGGCTCTACGGGCGCGAAGCCCTGGGCAACGCCGTCGGCGTGATCGACCTGGCCGAGCAGACGGGCCGCGTGCCGGCCTGGGTGCTCTACGGCGTGCCCGCTCTCGGCGTCCTCGTGGTCACCGGCGTCACCGCCTACCTCGCCTTCGGTCGTCACCTCAGTCTCAAGGTCCTCAGCCTCGCCGTCGTCGTCGCCGCGCTGGCGGCGCCGGGCTTCGCTCTCGGCTGGACCAACGGTGTCGTGAACACGGTCAGCGAGCGCAGCGAGGAGGTCGAGGAGGAGGTCCAGGCGACGGCGCGCGAGCTCAAGCCGCCGCTGCCGGGCAAGCCGGTCAACATCCTCCTCATCGGCAGCGACCAGCAGGTAGAGGGCGACCCGGGACGCTCCGACACGCTCCTCCTCGTCCGTCTCGACCCGGACACCAAGAGCATCTCCATGCTCTCGCTGCCTCGCGACCTGCTGGTCGAGATCCCCGGGGTCGGCAGCGCCAAGCTGAACGAGGCGTACTCGTACGGCGGTCCCGCGCTCGCGGTCGAGACGTTCACCGCTGTCACCGGTCTTCCCGTCCACCACTTCATCCGCATCGACTTCGCCGGCTTCTGGCACTCCGTCAACATCCTCGGCGGCGTCTACGTGCCGGTCGACCGCCGCTACTACAACTCCAAGTACTCGGCGTGGAAGTCGATCGATATCGAGCCCGGCTACCAGAAGCTGCGCGGCAAGGACGCGCTCGACTACGTCCGCTTCCGCCACGACCAGAAGGGCGACTTCTCGCGCATGCAGCGGCAGCAACTCTTCCTCCGCGAGCTGCAGCGCCAGTCCGGCCGCTGGAACCGCGACTGGCAGAAGGTGGCGAAGCTGCTCAAGGCCATCACCGCGGAGACGACCTCCGATCTCGACTCGCTCAAGAAGCTGCTGCCTCTCGCGAGCCTGGCCCTGACCCTCGACACGTCGCGCATCTCCGCCGTCCACGTGGAGGGTGACACGCCGATGATCGACGGCATCTCGTACGTGACGGCTTCCGCGGAGGAGATCGCCGAGAAGGTCAAGGCCTTCAAGGACCCGCTCTACAAGCCGCTCAAGGCGACGCGACAGATCTCCAAGCGCCTGTACGGCGTGCAGGTCTACAACGCCAACGGCTACGCCGGCATGGCGGCGTCGACCGCGTCGCAGCTCAAGGAGCTGGGGTACCGGGCCCGGGCCGTCGACGACGCCGACGAGGTGGTCGACACGACGGTGATCTACGCGCCCAAGTACCTCGCGAGGGCCGCTCGTCAGCTCGGCGATCTGCTCGCCCCCGCCGAGATCCGCCTGACGCCGCGCACGCCGGGCACCGACGGCGACGTGCACGTGTTCGTCGGCACGTCGTTCGACGGTCTCCTCGACGTGCCGGAGGAGACCGTCGAGCCCGAGGTCGAGATCCTCGAGGAGCAGCAGTACGGGTGGGCCGAGTGGCAGGCGCTCGCCGCCGAGGCCAAGGTCAAGCTGTTCGCACCCACGGCGTGGGCGTACGGGTTGGGCTACGACGAGTTCCGCGCCTACAAGGTGGAGGGCACGGACGGTCGCGACAAGGCCGCCGCCATCGTCGTCGGCACGACCGCCCAGGGGGGCTACTGGGGCATCCAGGCGGTCGACTGGACCGATCCGCCGGCGATCGCGCACCCGAGCAGCACCAAGAAGATCGACGGGCGCCGGTACTGGCTCTTCTACGAGGGCGCAGCGCTCCACATGGTCGCGTGGCGGCGCAGCGGCACCGTCTACTGGGTGATCAACACCCTCGACAACCAGCTGCCGGAGAAGGTCATGCTGGCGCTCGCCACTTCGTCCACGCGCGTCAAACCCTGACGCCGTGGGCCTGCTGCGGCCGGCAGCGCGGGTCCTCGACGCGTGGGGCGCGCTGCTCGTCGGCGTCGCCGTCGTCCTCGGCGTCATCATCCTCCTCGCCACGCCCGGCCCCTGGCGGGACGTCGTCGGCGCCCCGCCTGCGAGCGCGCCGGAGACGTCGCCGCGCGACGTCGCCTTGTTCGTGCGCGGGGGTGCCGAGGGTGACGACTGCACGGCGGCGGTGTGGCTGCACGTCGAGCACGAGCAGCCCTCGCTGACCGCCGTCGTCGTGCCGGTGCAGACCCAGGTGGCCGTGCCCGGGGCCGGCTTCGACCGGCTCTGTCGCGTCGTCCGTCTCTTCGGCCCCGAGGCCGCCACTGCCGCGCTCGGTGACGCCCTGGGCGTCTCCTTCGCCGGGTCGGTCTCGTTGAGCGCTGAAGGGCTGAGTGCCGCGGTCCCGACGATGTTCCCCAGCGGCGACTCGCGACTCGAGCGGCGCCAGCGCCGGGCGGCCCTCAGGGCCTGGGCCGGCCGCGGTGACGCCATCACCGTCGTCCACCGGCAGACCGAGCAGCTGGCCGAGGCCTTGCCGCGCGTCCCGCTGGAGTCGCTGAGCGTGGTCGCCGTGGCGAACTACGCCCTGGGGTCCGAGCTGGCCGAGAGCGACCTCGATCTGCAACAGGCGACCGCCCTGGCGAGGAGCGCCCGCGAGGTCCCGGCGCACGCGGTGGCCGTCCGGGCGCTGCCCGTCGTGCGCGAGACCCGCGGCGAGGGTGTCTTCTGGCGTCCGCGCGACGGGGCGGCCGACCGGCTCGGCTACGCTCTCCGGCTGGGCCTGCGGCCGCCACGGACCGCCGTGGCGATCACGACCGTCGAGCGGTCCGGGGGTGTGCTCGTGGCGCTGCCGGCGGGGTTGGGCGCGATGGCCGGAGCGGAGTTCACGGAGGGGTTGCACGCGGCGGTCGCCGAGACCGCCGGTCCCGGGATCGACGTGACGACCGTCCGTTACGGGTGGGCCGGCTCCGTCGACGCGCTGGCGGCGACCGTCACGGCGTCGCAGCCGCTGGCCGTGGTGCTGGTGAGCGACACGCGGGGTGCCGGCGACGCCGAGGATACCGGCGAGGCGAGGCAACGCCTCGCGGCGACCCTCGGCTGCGCCGCGGTGCTGCGGCGCCTCTACCAGCCGACCGTGCTGGTCTCCCCTGTCGCCGTCGTGCGGGAGGGCGACGACGTCGAGACGGCAGACGAGCTCCAGCGCACGGGGCTGCCGGTCGTCACCGTGGGCGTCCCGGGCGGCGGCGGGGCGACCGTGGCGTCCGTCGGGCCGTCGCCGGCAGAGACTGTGTCGCCGGCCGGGAGCGCGTCGGCGGCGGCGGGTGTGGCGGCCACGGCCGCCGGTCTCGCCGCGGACTGGAGTGATGCGGGCGCCGCCGCCGCCGCTGCCGCCGTGCGCGCGTGTTGGCCGGCAGTGCTCGCCCCTCAGGTCCCCGCCACGGTTCGCGGGGTGACGTTCGCCGAGCGCCGCACCGTCGAGCTCGCAGTGCTCGACGGGGAGGGGGCGGCGGCCGACTGGATCTGGCTCGCGGTCTGTGGCTACGTGGCCGAGACCGCGGGCGGTGACTGGGCGCCGGAGGCCGGGGTGGTGCGCGTGGCGCACCACCCCGGCCTCCGGCGCCTCGCCGTCGCCGTCGCCGGCGACCTGGGCGCCCCGGACGCTCTCGTCGTCGAGGACGCGGACGCCCCGGCGCCGGTCACCGTCGTCCCCTGAGCTCGCGGGCGACCCGGGGCGGCACGCGCACCGCTACGCGGAGGCCCGGTACGAGAGTGAGACGAAGGCGCGGTGCGCGTGCCGCAGAGGTGTCACACCGTGCCACGGGTCACGGGGGGCCGTACGGCGCGACGCGCAGACGCCACACGAGACGCGAAGACGACGAAGGCGTTGCCTGGTCAGGCAACGCCTTCGTCGTCGTACACGGTGCTTCCGTCGGTGTCGGCGACTAGTCGCGCCGGCGCCGCAACAGTGCGCCGCTGCCGGCGAGACCGGCCCCCGCTCCGAGGAGCAGGAGGATCTCGGCGCCGGTGAAGGCGAGCTCGTCGGCACCTGCGACACCCGGATCCTGCAGCCCGGCGAGGTAGTCCTCGAGGACGCCCTCGAGATCACTGTACTGCTGGTACAGCGGGTCGTCGCGGAGATACGCGAGCGCAGCCTGGATCTCTTCGATGGTCCAGTCGCCGTCGATGGTGCCGTCCTGCGCGTCGTCGATGATGGCGTCGATGACGGACTGGGGCACGGCGTACGCCACGGCGGCGACCGCCAGGACCAGCACGGTCACCAGCGCCACGATGATCAGCTTCGACATCAGTTCACCCCCCTCCGCGTCGGTCCACCCGACCGAACGGGTTCTCTCTCTCGGCCCACCTCATGCTTATACCACGCCCTTCCTTGCGTGACCATACGCTTGCCTTCGCAAAGGATGGCCTTCGACGCGCCGCATCGTTGCGTCTCGTGCGGCTCGGCTCGCGAGCCGTGCCGCTATAATGCCCACGATGCCGCCCGAGGCGAACATCGCAGCCGGCACGCGGGAGGGACCACGCCTGCGCCTGCGCCGCAGCCGGCCACGCGACCTCCCCCCGATCGTCGCCGTGCTCGCCGCGGCGACGGCGTTCGCGTTCCTCTCCGGCGGCTACATCCTGCAGCGTGCGACGCCCATCGCCGTCGCCCTGCTCGTGGGCGCCGCGGTCTGGGTCTGGGTCGTCCGCCCCCAGCGTCCGTCGCGGCTGTACCTCGCCGCGCTCGGCGCCTTCGCCGCGTTCACGCTCTGGACGGGCGCCTCCATCGCCTGGTCCTTCGGGCCCGACCTCACGTGGCACGCGTTCAACGTGTGCCTGCTCTACCTCGCCATCGCGGCGGCGGTCGGGCTCACGCCCGCCCGCCGCCTGCAGTTGCGCGTCCTGGCCCTCGCCTTCGTCGCCCTCGCCGCGGCCGTCGGCGTCTACGCCTTCGCCGGCAAGACGGTGCCCGACATCGTGACGCATGCCCACAAGTACGCGCGCCTCGACGCCCCGGTCGGCTACTGGAACGTGCTCGCCCTGCTCATGCTGCTGGGCACGGTCGTCGCCGTCGCCCTCGCCTCGCGCCGTCACGCGCCGCTCGTGTCGCGGGCAGCCGTGGCCGCCGCGGCCGTGCCCATGGTCTTCGCCTTCTTCTTCTCCTACTCCAGGGGTGGCTACGTCGCCCTGGCCGTCGTGCTGCTCGTCTACTTCGTCGTGACCACCACGCGTCTCGCCAGTCTGCTGACGCTGGTCGTGATCGTCGGCCCCGCCGCCGCCGCTCTCTGGGGGCTGCGCGATCTCGACACCCTCTTCACCGAGACCACCGACGCGGCCGTTCGGGCGGCGGAGGGGGCGGTCCTGCTCCGCTGGGCCCTGGTCGCGCTGGCCGTCACGGCCGCCCTCCAGGTCGGCCTCGCCCTGCTGCACCGGGGTATCGCTTGGCCGCGGTGGTCCCGCGTCGCCGCCGGGGCGGTCGTGCTGGCCGTGGTCGTGGGGGTGGTGTTCGGGGGCGGCTGGCTGTACGTGCGAGACCAGGGTGGGACCGAGTGGCTGCGACAGCAGTATCGACTGTTCGAGACCGATGGGGACGAACGCCGCGACATGGACTCGCCGGCGCGCGTCTTCTCGCTGAGCACCGGCCGGCCGCCGCTCTGGCGTGAGGCCGTCGAGCAGTACCGCGTGCTGCCGGCCAAGGGGACGGGGGCCGGCACGTTCTTCTTCACCCACGAGCGCTTCCGTCAGACCGGGGGCGTCGTGCGGCACGCCCACAGTCAGTGGCTCAACGTGCTCAGTGAGCTCGGCTGGATCGGGCTCACGCTCTTCGTGGCGGCGATCGCCCTCTTCGTGGTCGCCGCCTTCCGCCGGCTGACGCACGACCGCGGCGACCCCGAGCGCCCTCTGCTGGCCGCGCTGCAGGCCGGGGTCATCGCCTTCGTGGTCCATATCTCCTGGGACTGGGATTGGGACATGGCCGTCGCCGGCTCCGTCTTCTTCCTCTTCGCCGCGGCCGCCGCCGCCTTCCTGACGACGCGGGGCAACGACCTCGCGGACGCGCGGCGTGCGTCTGAGGTGCACGGCGGCGAGCCGGGCGGTAAGAGCAGGGCCGCCGTGGTCCGCGTTGCGGCCCCCCCGGGGCATACCGCCGCCGCAGAGACCCTCGTCACGGAGGCCGCCGCTGTTCAGACCCTCGCCGCGGAGGCCGCCGCCGTCGACTCCCGCGTCGTCGCGGACGCCGATCCCGCCGCTGCAGAGGCCGCCGTCGTCGCGGGCGCCCAGCCCGCCGCTGCAGAGGCCGCCGTCGACTCCGGCGTCGTCGCGGGCGCCGACCCCGCGGCGCGCGTATCCGGAGCCGCGGGGGGTGCCTCCGCCGCGGAGGCCGGGACCGACGCGGACGGCGCCGCACCGCGGCGTCACGCCCGCGCCCCGTACGCCCCGCTGCCGGTGCGCGTCGCGCTCAGCGGTCTCGCGCTGCTCGCGGCGCTCAGCTGGCTGCCGCCCTACCTCGGCGAGCGAGCCACCGAGCGCGCCCAGTCGGCGGCCGCCACCGGCGAGCTCACGCTGGCCGTGCGCGAAGCCGAGACGGCGCGCGCCCGCAATCCGCTGGCCGTCCGTCCGCTCATCACGCTGGCGCTCGTGCAGCAGCAGCTCGGGCAGGGGCGCGCCGCGCTGGCCACGCTCGACGAGGCCGCCGCCCTGCAGCCGCAGAACCCCGACGTGCACTACCAGCGCGGTCTCGTCCTGCTGAACGCCCTGGGCCGGCCGGGGGAGGCCGCGGACGCGTTCGTGCGGGCGCTCGAGCTCGACCCCCGGGACGACACCACCGCCTTCCAGCTGTCGGTGGCCCTGCGCGAGGTGCGGCGCGCGGGGGGCTGACGCCGGTGCGCGACCGACGACGCCGACGACTCCGCCCAGGGGCGGACACGACGGCGTCGTACGCGCCGCGGCGATCGGACCCAGCCGACGCGCCGCGGCGATCGGACCCAGCCGACGCGCCGCGGCGATCGGACCCAGCCGACCCGCCGCCGGCGCGACGGCGTGAGGGCGGGCGCGCCGCCGGCCACGCTCCGGGCGCGTGGTAGACTGACGCCCCGTCTTCGGGGCAGTGACGGTCTTGTGACGAAAGGTGGTCGTCGGCATGCACGATGAGGCGCCGGTCGGGGTGGTCGGTACGGGGTACGTCGGCCTCGTGTCGGCGGTGTGCTTCGCTCATCTCGGTCACCACGTCGTCTCCATGGACGTGGACGCGGCCAAGATCGCCGCCCTCCGCGAGGGGCGCGCCCCGATCTACGAGCCGGGGCTCGAGAAGCTTCTCGAGGACAACGCCGCCCGCATCACCTTCACGACGTCGCACGACGACCTGGCTCCCTGCCGCATCCTCTTCGTCGCCGTCGACACGCCGCCGTCGCCCTCGGGTGACGCCGACCTCTCGCGCGTGCAGAGTGTGGTCGCCGAGATCGCCGCTCGCGGCGGTGAGCGCCTCGTGGTCATGAAGAGCACCGTCCCGGTCGGCACCGGGCGGCGCGTGCGCGCCGACCTGCGTGCCCTCGGCGCCGACGGCGTCCGCTACGTCTCCAACCCCGAGTTCCTGCGTGAGGGGGCGGCGATCCAGGACTTCCTCGAGCCCGACCGCATCGTCGTCGGGGCCTTCGACGAGGCCGACGGCGAGGCGGTCGCCGACCTCTACCGGGGCATCGACGCCGAGGTGGTCCACACGTCGGTGCCGACGGCGGAGATGATCAAGTACGCCTCCAACGCCTTCCTCGCCACCAAGATCTCCTTCATCAACGAGATCGCCAACGTCTGCGAGCAGGTCGGCGCCGACGTCCGCGTCGTTGCCGAGGGCATGGGCCTCGACCACCGCATCGGCCCGCACTTCCTTCACGCCGGCATCGGCTACGGGGGCTCGTGCTTCCCCAAGGACGTGCAGGCCCTCAAGCAGCTCGCCGGCAACAGCGGCTACCACTTCCAGCTCCTGAACGCGGTGATCGAGGTCAACGCCCTGCAGAAGCGCCGCGTCGTGGGCAAGCTCAAGCAGCATCTCCGCCAGCTCCGCGGGGCGCGCATCGCGCTGCTCGGCCTGACGTTCAAGCCCAACACCGACGACCTCCGCGAGGCGGCGTCCATCGTGCTCGCCGCGCGTCTCCGCGACGAAGGCGCCGAGGTGCGCGCCTACGACCCGATGATCGAACCCTCCGAGCACCCGCTCTTCCCGGGGGTGACCATCTGTCCCGACGCGGCGGCGGCGCTCGACGGCGCCGACGCGGCCGTGCTCGTGACCGAGTGGTCCGAGTTCGGGCGCCTCGACTGGGGCGCCGCTGCCGGGGCGATGCGCCGGCCGCTCCTGGTCGACGGGCGCAACTTCATCGACCCCGCCGTCGCGCGTGCGGCCGGCCTCGAGTACGAGGGTATCGGTCTTGGCGACGGGCTCTCCGACCTCGACTAGCCCGTCGGGTGCGGGCGTCGTCGTCATGATCCCCACGCAGGCCGTGATCCTGGTCGGAGGTGCGGGCACCCGCCTGCGCCCCGTGACCTCGCGGGTGCCCAAGCCGGTCGCCCCTCTCGTCGAGCGACCCTTCGTCGCCTACATCCTCGAGAACCTGGCTCGCCACGGGGTCGAGCGGGCGATCTTCTCGAGCGGCCACCTCGCCGAGGTGGTCGAGGCCGAGATCGGCGACGGCGCCGCTTACGGTCTCCGCGTCGACTACGTGGTCGAGGAGGAGCCCCTGGGCACGGCCGGGGCCATCGCCAACTGCGCCGGGGCGCTCGACGAAGGCCCCCTCTTCGTCTTCAACGGCGACGTGCTGAGCGACGTCGACCTCACGGCGCTCGGCCGCCTGCACGCCGAGCGGCGGGGCATGGCGACCATCTACCTGACCGCGGTCGATGACCCGCGGCGCTACGGGCTCGTCGAGCTCGCCGGCGACGGGCGTGTCGCGCAGTTCCTCGAGAAGCCCGGCGACAGCGTGGGCCGGGCGCTCATCAACGCCGGCGTGTACGTTCTCGAGCCCGAGGTCTTCGAGCTCATCCCCCGCGGCCGGCTGTTCTCGATCGAGCGCGGTGTCTTCCCCCGTCTCGCCCAGGCGGGCTCGCTCTACGGGTACGTGGGGGAGGGGTACTGGCGCGACATCGGCACCCCGGAGAGCTACCTGCAGGCGCACGTCGACGTGCTCGAGCGCGTCGTGCACACGACCGCCGGCGAGGCGCTCGGCGAGACCTACCGCTACGTGGCGCCGAGCGCCGAGGTCGCGCCCGGCGCGCGTCTCGTGCCGCCGTGCTACATCGGGGCCGGGGCCCGGGTCGGCGCGGGCGCCCGCGTGGGACCGCTCGCGGTCCTCGGCGCGGGCGCCCGCCTCGGCGCGGGCGCCGTGGTCGCCGAGTCCGTCGTGCAGTCGGGGGTCGAGATCGCCGACCACGCCCTGGTCGAGCGCAGCATCCTCGTGCGCGACGCACGCGTCGGCGCCGGCAGCCAGCTCTCCGCCTGCGTGCTCGGCGAAGGCTGCGAGGTCGGCGCCGGCAACCGCCTGACGGGCGGCATCTGCCTGGCGCCGGGCACCACGCTGCCCGACAACGCCGTCGACTTCCGCGAGCAGCTGCGCGGCAGGGAGGAGTCATGACCGCACCGGTCCCGCCCGGCATCTTCAAGGCCTACGACGTGCGCGGGCTGTACCCGTCCGAGCTCGACGAGTCGGTCGCCGAGCGCATCGGCTTCGCCCTCGCCCGGCAATTGGAGGCGCGCGCCCTCGGCGTCGGCAGGGACCCGCGTCCGTCGTCGCCGGGCATCGCCGAGGCCTTCGGCACGGGTGCCGCGCGCGCCGGCGCGTCGGTCACCGAGTTCGGCATGGTCGCCACCGAGATGGTGTACTTCGGGGTGGCGAGCCGGGGCCTCGACGGTGGGGCCATGATCACCGCCTCGCACAACCCGCCGCAGTACAACGGACTCAAGCTGGTCGGGGAGGGCGCGCTGCCGCTCTCGGGAGAGGCCGGCATGCCCGAGCTGTCGCGGCGCGTGCAGGCCGTACGCGAGCTGCCACCCGTCTCGGGGACGGCGACCCGCGACCGCGTCGACCTGTACGACGACTACGTGCGCCACCTCCACGGCTTCGTCGACGTGGCCGCGCTGGCGCCGTATCGCGTGGTCATGGATGCCGCCAACGGCATCGCCGGCGCCCTCGCGCCGCGCGTCTTCGCCGCCACGCCGGTCCGTGCCGTCGAGATGTACTTCGAGGTCGACGGCACCTTCCCCAACCACGAGCCCAACCCGCTGCTCGAAGAGAACCGCCGCGAGATCGTCGCCCGGGTGCTCGCCGAGCGCGCCGACCTCGGCATCGCCTGGGACGGCGACGGTGACCGCTGCTTCTTCATCGACGAGACCGGCGAGTTCGTGCCCGGCGACTTCGTCACCGCCCTGCTCGCCGAGGCGCTCCTGCTCAAGGAGCCCGGCGGGGCGATCCTCTACGACCTCCGCGCCAGTCGCGCCGTGCCCGACACGATCCGGGCCGTGGGCGGCGTACCGCTCGTCAACCGTGTCGGGCACGCGTTCTTCAAGCAGCGCATGCGCCGCGAGCCGGTGCTCTTCGGCGGCGAGGTGTCGGGCCACTACTACTTCAGGGACAACTTCAACGCCGACTCGGGCTTCATCCCGGCGCTTCTCGTCCTCGAGCTCCTCTCGCAGAAGAAGGCCACCCTGGCCGAGCTGCTCGAGCCTTTGCGCAGCCGGTACTTCATCTCCGGAGAGATCAACTCGACCGTGGACGACGTCGCCGCGGCGCTGGCGCGCATCGAGGCGCGCTTCGCCGACGGGGAGGTCACGAAGCTCGACGGCGTCTCGGTCGACTTCGAGCGCTGGCACTTCAACGTGCGTCCCTCCAACACCGAGCCCCTGCTGCGCCTCAACCTGGGCGCGGACAGCCGGGAGCTCATGGAGGAGAAGCGCGACCTCGTGCTCTCCGTGATCGGGGTCTGAGATGAGCTGCGCGATGATCGGGGCCTGAGATGCTCGGCGCGACGATCGGGGCCTGAGATCGCCTCGGCTCACGACACTCATGCGGCGGGCGGCGACCTGGGCTCCGACGACGCCGTCCACTTCGGCTCCGACGACGCCGTCGAGCTCGGGCCCGCCCGGGTCGCCGAGCTCGACGGCGCCGGTATGGCGGGCGCGATCGCCGGTCTCGGCCGGCAGTTCGTCGAGGGCTACGACGCGGCCCGGCGGGCGCTGGGCGGCGACGCCGGGGCGGGCGCGCCGGCAGCGCCGGCGCGCCCCGACGGCGTCGCCGTCTGCGGCATGGGCGGCTCCGCGATCGGCGCTGAGCTGGTGCTGGCGACGGCCCGCGAGCTCGCGGTGCCGTCGAGCGTCGTGCGTGGCTACGACCTGCCCGTGTGGGTTCGGCCCGCGACGCTCGTCGTCGCCGTGAGCTACTCCGGCGACACCGAGGAGACTCTCGCCTGCGTCGAGGCCGCGCTGTCCCGCGGCTGCCGCCCCGTGTGCGTGGCGAGCGGTGGGCGTCTGGCCGCGATCGCCGCGGCCGAGGGGCTCCCGGCGGTCTGCGTGCCGGCCGGCCTGCAGCCCCGCGCCGCCCTCGGCGTGCTGGCGACGCCGGTGGCGGCCGCGCTCGCGCGCGCCGGACTCTGCGCCGACCTCGCGGCCGACGTGGCGGAGGCCGGGGCCGTCCTCGACCAGCTCGCCTCGGACCTGGCTCCGGAGGTGCCGGAGGAGGCCAACGGGGCGAAGGCGCTGGCCCGGCGCCTGGCCGGTCGCCTCGTGCTCGCCTGCGGCGCCGGCGTCACGGCGCCGGTCGCGCGCCGCTGGAAGACGCAGGTGAACGAGAACGCGAAGGCGCCGGCGTTCTGGGCCGAGTTGCCCGAGCTCGACCACAACGAGATCGAGGGGTGGTCGAGCCTGCCCGAGCTGGCCGCCGGCACCCAGGTCGTGCTGCTCGAGGACCCTGAGTGGCCGGCCAGGCTCGCGTGGCGCGCGCACCTCACGGCCGCCGAGCTCGCCGCCCGCGGCGCCGGGGTCGAGCGGCTGACGGCGCGGGGGTCGGCTCCGCTCGCCCGCGCCGCCTCGCTGATCGGTCTCGGCGACTGGGTGTCGTACTACCTCGCCCTGCTCTACGGGGTCGACCCGACGCCGGTCGCCGCCATCCAGAGCTTCAAGCGGCGGCTCGCCGCCGGGGAGTGACCGCTCCCGGCATCCCGGTCGTGCTCGCCGCGCCCGCTCTGGCGGCCGCGGCGGCGGCCGTCTTCCCCGAGGCGCGGCTCGTCGCGCTCACGCGCGAAGAGATGCGGCCGGTGCGGCCGTTCGAGGGCCGGCTCTTCGCGTCGCTCGCGGGCCTCCCGGCGGGCGCCTGTGTCGGCCTCGTCGTCCCGCTGCGGGTGGTCGCCGCGGCGGGCCCGACGCCGGACCGACCGGGGACCGCGCCGGCCGTCCCGGCCGGGGCAGCGGAGCGCCGCACGCCCGACACGGCCGCACGTCACACGTACGACACGGCCGCACGTCACACGTCCGGCGCGCCGCAGCGCCGCACGTCCGGCGAGTCCCCGCCCGACCTGGTCGCCGTCGAGGACCACGTCAATCTCGAGCTGCGCGGCCCGCTCACCGGCCCCTGGCCGGCCGGCGTGCCGCGCGGCTTCCCCTCGATGACCGGCCGTTATCAACCGGCAGTGGTACGGTCCATGGCCGGGCCGCGTGTATACTCTGGCGGCGTCGTGGCCGGGGTCGGCGACCTCGCGCGGCTCACGCCGTTCGAGCGCGCCGCGCTGCGGTGCGCCGGCTGCCTGGCAGCCGCCGACCTGCTTGTCCCCCCGGCCGTCGCCGCCGCGTACCACGGACACACGCTGGCCGCCTGCGGGGTCGTGCAGGGGCCGCCTATCGACGAGGAGTGAGCTGCCTGTGAGCCCCGATCACGACATCAAAGACATCGGTCTGGCCCCCGAGGGCGTGCTGCGCATCGAGTGGGCCGACATGCACATGCCGGTCCTCAGGGCGATCCGCGAGCGCTTCGCTAGGGAGAAGCCGCTCGAGGGCGTCCGCGTCGGCGCCTGCCTGCACGTCACCACCGAGACGGCCAACCTCATGCGCACCCTGGTCGCCGGGGGCGCCGACGTCGTGCTCTGCGCCTCCAACCCGCTGAGCACGCAGGACCCGGTCGCCGCCGCTCTGGTCAAGGAGTACGGGGTGCGCGTCTACGCCATCAAGGGCGAAGACGACGAGACCTACTACCGCCACATCAACGCCTGCGTCGACCACCGGCCCAACATCACCATGGACGACGGCGCCGACGTCATCGGCGTGCTGCACGGCGAGCGCCCCGACATGGCGGCCGACATCATCGGCGGCACCGAAGAGACGACCACCGGCGTCATCCGCCTCAAGGCGCTCGAGGCCGAGGGCCGCCTCATGTTCCCGATCGTCGCCGTCAACGAGGCCAACACCAAGCACATGTTCGACAACCGCTACGGCACCGGCCAGAGCACGCTCGACGGCGTGATCCGCGCGACCAACATCCTCATCGCCGGCAGCACGGTCTGCGTCGCCGGCTACGGTTGGTGCGGCCGCGGCCTGGCGATGCGCATGAAGGGGCACGGCGCCGACGTCGTCGTCCTCGAGGTCGACCCGCTGCGCGCGCTCGAGGCGGTCATGGACGGATTCCGCGTCATGCCCATCGCCGAGGCCGCCAAGATCGCCAGCGTGTTCGTCACCGCGACCGGCGACATCCACGTCATCCGCGGCGAGCACTTCGAGGTCATGAAGGACGGCGCCATCGTCGCCAACACCGGCCACTTCAACGTCGAGATCGACATCCCGGCGCTCGAGAAGCTCGCCGTCGAGAAGCGCACCGTGCGCGAGCTCGTCGACGAGTACACGATGGCCGACGGCCGCCGCATCTACCTGCTTGCCGAAGGCCGGCTGGTCAACCTGGCCGCCGCCGAGGGTCACCCCGCCGCCGTCATGGACATGAGCTTCGCCAAC
>ENA-ORXD01002116-ORXD01002116.1-sediment-metagenome-genome-assembly--contig:-NODE-2116-length-14085-cov-15.385351_pt1 | contig 14085 bp, 16 predicted proteins | sample MGYA00237862_ERZ511471 | MGnify/ENA metagenome assembly ERZ511471 | reverse complement strand
CTCGCCAACCTGGTGTGGGAGATATTCCAAACAGAAAACGACCGGCCGTGGCTTGAGAAAATTTACCCGCATCTGTATCGTTTCATCCGCGTCTGGTTTGATCCAGAAAATGATCGCGACCAGGATGGTTATCCCGAATGGTGCCAACCCCTCCAAACCGGAATCCCCGACAGCCCGCTTTACGACAGCTGGCATCGATCGGCTGATCACAGCGAAATTCAACTCATCGAGTGCCCATCTCTGGCAGCCATGCTCTACCGGGAATGTGATTGTCTGCTCCGGATGGCGGATATACTCAAAGATGAGAGCACTGTAGATTGGCTGGCAAAGCGCAAGGAATCCCTGCGAAAGCACATCGCCGCGGGTTGGGATGAGCGCGCCAGTACTTATCGCTATCGCGACGCGCAATCCCACCTCAGCCAAAAGGGAATGGCGTTGCGGCGTTTCAAGGGAAATAGGAACATAGCTTATCGCCGCAATCTCAAACAGCTCAGCCGCTTGCAAATCCAATTGATATTAGAAAATGAGAATACCCGCCCGATTAAAATCGAACTCAACGGCACCGGTGAGGCGGGAGAAATACGCGAAACTTTTCTTTTTCAGGACTTTACCTGGTTGGGTAACCATGCGACCGCGACAAGCCAGCAGCTTTTCTTGTCCATTGCGCGAGTGAGCATTCAAGGATTGAGTGATCAGGAAGAAATGCTGCTCAGCACCGTTAACCATCAGCAAGAGGATCTTTCTCTATTACTTCCCCTTTGGGCTGGCGTCCCTTCTCCACAACAGGCGGAGAAAATCGTCAAAAAGAACGTACTGACCCGTTATCTGCAACCCTTTGGTCTCGCCCTTACTCCGTGTGATGAGGATGTAGCAGATCACCCATACCAGTGCACGGTTCCTGTAATTTGGAATGACCTGCTCTTGCGCGGATTGATTCATTATGGATATCGGCAAGAAGCGGCGACCATTTTCAATCATCTCATGCGCGCGATCATTCGACACCTTAAAGAAGAGCATACCTTCAGCGCAACCTATCATGCCATAACCGGAGGTACCAGTGGAGAGAAAAACACACTTCCCGGTTTACCTCCGGTTGGATTGTTTTTGAATTTATGCGGAATTCGCAAATTAAATCCAAACGAAGTGATTTTGGAAGGTGAGCATATATTTCCCTGGCCGGTTGCGCTAAAATATAAGGGGATGACCATTACACGCCACGCTCACGATACTGTAGTTCATTTTCCAGGCGGCCAAAGCGTGACTGTGGATGGCCCTGGGCCACATCATATCCAATTAATGGTTGACCATCCCGGAAAGGAGTGATGACTACAAATGAGTGAACACAAACCAAATGCGTTATTGATTGCCGTCGTCCAGGCTCAAGATGTAGATAAGGCTCAAGACAGTTTGGAGGAAATTGGGTTAACCATCGCCAGATTGCCCAGCGTGGGTGGTTTTTTGGGCCGGAGAAATGCCACCTTGTTTATTGCCTTGCCTTTTAACCAGGTCGAAACCGTTTATGAAAGACTGCAGCAGAACTGCCGTCAGCGGGTGGAATACATCTCCACTCCGATGGAGAGCGCGCCTTTCCCCATGCCCAATCTCACCCCCGTTACCATCGGTGGCGCCACCGTATTTACCCTGGATATCGATCACTTTGAGGTGTTGTAACTATGAAACTAATAACCGCTATCGTTCGTGATACTGACAATGACCCAATCACCCACGCACTGACCGCTGCTGGTTTCCGCGTTACCACGATCGCCTCCACTGGGGGATTCCTGCGCCGCGGACAATCCACCCTGCTGATCGGCGTGGAAGATGATAAAGTAGAGCATGCGCTGGATCTGATCCGCGATAATTGTACAAAGTTCAATGAAGCAGATCCGCGCCATTCAATCCTCTTTGTTTTGGATGTCAGCGAACAGAGACGATTCTAATTTTCAATGAAAACCAATAATTTTTTATTCTCAATCAGGTAATATACATCTATATTATTGGGTATTAACTTGATTTTAATCTTGATTGAAGGTATAGTATCGGGTATAACCTGGCTTGCATAAACAAGTAGTTAATTATTGCATAATTCATTATTACAACCTTCTCATTAAGGAGAAAACTCATGGAATTTGGACTTCCCTTCACTTATATTTTTAAAGACAGCGACTGGTTCAAAAAACTTGCATTGGCCGCGCTTGTCAGTCTGATCCCGATCATTGGACAAATTTTCCTGCTGGGTTGGGGATTAGAGATCACCCGCCGCGTGATTAATAACGATCCCAATCCATTACCCGACCTCGATTTTGGTGGTCAGCTCGGTTTGGGTTTCAAAGCCTGGGTGGTTGGTCTGGTCTATGCTATTCCGGTGTTTATCTTCACACTGCCCACCACCATCGCTTCGGCATTCGCCGGTAGTGACGGCAGCGATACAGCCATGACCATTGTCGCGGTTGTCTCCATCTGCACAGGGATCTTGAATGTGATCTACAGTCTTGTGTTAGGCTTTGTGCTCCCGGCCGCTTACGGGCGTGTCGCCGTTGAGAACACCATCGGCGCCGGTCTCAAATTTGGTGAAGTGTTTGGGATGGTAAAACGCGCTCCCATGGCTTACTTAATTGTTTTGCTGGGTACTCTTGTAGCTGGCTTTATTGCTCCGTTGGGTACAATTGCCTGTATCATTGGTGTCATTCTCACCATGGCCTACTCAATCGCCATTATGAGCCATTTTTACGGTCAGGCTTACAAGCAAGCGATGTAATTTCAGGATTTATAGAAATTCAAAAAGGCTCGCCAATCATGGCGAGCCTTTTTTCTTAATCAAACTGATTACCATTCAGTGTGGAAAGTACCCTCTTCATCAATCCGCTGGTAAGTATGCGCGCCAAAAAGATCGCGCTGCGCCTGAATTAGATTGGCCGGTAACCGATCGCTGCGGTACCCGTCAATATAGGCCAGTGACGCGCTGAATCCGGGGAGGGGAATGCCCCACCCCGCCCCTTTTTGCACTACTTCACGCAATGCGTTTTGGTGAACGCTTACCGAATTCAAAAAGAATGGGGCCAATAGTAAATTATTCAATCCGGGTTGTTGTTCAAAAGACTCGCTGACATCATTTAAGAATCGCGCGCGAATGATACACCCACCCCGCCAGATTTTCGCGATTTCATCAAACTTTAAATCATACATAAATTCTTCACTGGCTGCCCGCAGCATGGCGAAGCCCTGCGCGTATGAACTGATTTTCGCCACGTACAGCGCATCACGCACCTGTTGGACAAAACCATCCCGGTTGGCAACCGGCTCAATTACCGGACCCTGGATAAGTTTGGCCGCTTGCACCCGTTCATCCTTGTAAGCCGACAAAATTCTCGCTGAAACCGCAGAATTAATCGTGGGCACCGCCACCCCCAGATCAAAGGCTTCCTGGCTGGTCCATTTGCCGGTACCTTTTTGGCCAGCCGCGTCCAAAATCCGCTCGACCAATGGATAGCCGGTTTTTTCATCGATCCGCTTGAACACTTTGGCAGTGATCTCAATTAAAAACGACTCTAAAACGCCCTGATTCCATTCATCAAATACTTGCGAAAGTTCCTCGGCAGAAAGTCCAACTCCCCGGTGCAACAAGTCGTAGGCCTCGGCGATCAACTGCATGTCACCGTATTCAATACCGTTATGCACCATTTTTACAAAATGACCGCTGCCGCGTGGGCCCATATAATGAACACATGGTTCGCCCTTCACCTTGGCAGAGATCGCGGTAAAGATATTTTCCACCAGCGCGTATGCCTCACGTTCACCACCGGGCATAACACTCGGCCCCCATAAAGCGCCTTCTTCACCGCCCGAAATTCCCACCCCTAAATAATGAATTCCCTTTTCCATTAATAGCCGGGCGCGGCGTTCAGTTTCTTTATAATATGAATTTCCTCCATCAATGACCACGTCGCCAGCATCCAGGTGTGGTAAAAGTTGTTCAATCACCACATCGACCGGATTTCCTGCTTTCACCATCAACATGATCTTTCGGGGACGATCCAGCGTGGCGATTAACTCCTCAACTGACTTGGTAGCCACAATATGTTTTCCGGCTGCCGGTCCCTCAATAAATCGCATGGTTGTTTCCGTTGTGCGGTTATAAACAGCCACCCGATAACCATTCCGCTCCATATTTAATACCAGATTCTGGCCCATCACTGCCAGACCAATCAATCCAATATCACAATTTTTCATCTTCCCTCCGGTCAGGCTGTAGCAAAATGCCTGGTTTTTAAGTTCCTATTATAAATACTTCAAGTTATTCGCTGTAGATTAAGTATAGCCTACTATACCTTCATCTGGATTCTTTGCATAAGAATTAATAAAATCACTTTATACCCTTGTTCGTCTTTTTTTCATCATCATCCTATAATATACAAAAGGGAGAGAAACTATGACCATAAAAATCGTTGCAGACAGTGCCTGTGATTTGCCCAAAGAAATTGCACGGCAATTTGACATTTCCATCGTGCCTCTTTTCATTAACGTTGGTGAAAAAAGCTACCTGGATGGAGTTGACCTTTCACGGGAAGAATTTTATCAAAACCTGCCTTCTTATCCCGTCCAACCCACTACAGCCACTCCCGGACCGGATCTTTTTAAGCAAACTTATGACAGACTTGCTCAACAAGGCGCAGATGAAATCTTATCCATTCACATTTCCAAAAAATTGAGCAACACCATAGACTCCGCCCGGATTGCCGCAGCCGAGACAACTTCGGTTCCGGTCACTGTGCTCGATTCTCGCCAGCTCAGCCTGGGATTCGGATTTATCGTCCTGGCAGCGGCTGAAGCTGCCGTGCAAGGGAAAACCATGCAGGAAGTGATCCAGGCGGCCGAAGAACGTATCGCCTGCACCTACACATTCGCGGTTTTGGATACCATTGAATTCTTACGCCGCAGCGGGCGCATGAACCTGGCGGTAGCCAGCATTGCCTCTCTTTTACACATAAAACCCTTACTCAAAATGTACAATGGAGAAACAGACGCAGAAAGAATCCGCACCTTTTCTCGCGGAATGGATAGATTGGTGGAACTAATCACGAATGTGGCCCCATTGCAGGCACTCTCATTGGTTCATACCAATGCGCCGGAAACAGCGCAAAAGCTACGCCAAAGAGCCCACCATCTATTCCCTGACAATCATGAGCCTCTTTCGGTTAACGTGACTCCCGTTTTAGGCGCGCACCTTGGGCCCGGCGCGGTAGGGTTTGTGTGCGTTTCTACTTGCGGACGAGAAATGGAAAACGCGTCTTTGATGGATAATTTGTACAACTTGATTAAAAATTAACAAAGTTCAAAGTGAGAATTGGTAAAGATTTACTTTACTCATGAAATTCTTCCACCTGGTAGGTGAGCACTTCCAAATGATGGGTGATCCAATAATTTGCGGGAGCACCCATCTTTAAACACAAATTTTCCAGGAACTGCTGCTTATCAGGAATCTTGTCCCAAACTTGAGGTAAAAAAGTAGCTCTGCGGAAACCCTCGCGAACCACCACACCATCAATTCCGGGTCGCAATTGCGCCAGCAGGTCTTCAGCGTCCTGAAATTGCAATTTTTCTGGTCGGGTAAGGCGGGAGATTTCAATTTTTAGATTCGCAAGCTCTTCCGCCCGCACCGGTTCAAAGCGATAATCTTCTGTTGCCGCCGCCACTGCATGCTCGCATACATCTTGCACTAAAGGCTGGTATGCTTCAATTGCGCCGATACAACCCCGCAATTTTCCTGAGCGGGTCAGGGTCACAAAAGCCGCCCCTTCCTCACGCAAAGCGAGCGGATATTTCTCAAGCACAATTTTGGGAACCTGCTTACCCTGCACCGCCGTTTCAATCCATTTTCGGGCCAGCTGCAGCAAGATCTGGCGTTCTTCATGATTGAGTGAATTCTGACTTGTCAAGCTAACCTCCGGTAATCGCGATTGAAGTAAACCAAAGGCTCAATACGATCAGCCTGGGTTGAGAAAAGCACCTCACCAATGAATAAGGTCGAATTTGGCATTTCGAATTGTTGTTTCACTTCACATTCCAGCCAGGCGATTCCATCTGCCAACAATGGAATACCGGTTGAAAAAGAAATCAAAGCCACTCCTTCAAAGCGATCCTCGGGTTGTGGACCGTTCCCGGCAAAACGGTTGGCAATCTCAATTTGAGCGGCTGAAAGAATGCTTACGCCAAATAAACCACTCGAAATGACCAGCTGATGGGTGCGAGTCGGATGCGCCAGAGTGACACAAATGAAAGCCGGGTCTAGAGAAATGGATGTAAAGGAATTAACCGTCATGCCGTGTTTAATATCTTCTTGCATTGCTGTCACAATGGCAACGCCGCTCACCCACCGCCGCATGATTTCGCGTAAATCCTGGCTTTTTTCAAACAACATCAAAATGCATCTCCATTTCTTGGTATATTTTTAGCACATTTATCCCTCAATGTGGATATAATGCATTACTTGCAAACTAAACACAGATTAAGGTACTATCTTAAGCGTATGGAAAAATCATCATTTGAAGAGATTAACCCTAAAGAAACGCTTTCTCAGGCGCAACCATCCGGCTTTAGCATATTTCACACCTTCCAGAGTGTGATTGTGACGGGTGCCATACTTGCGACCTTATTTACATTATGGACGCCTTCCCATCTTTTTTCAAATCAAAATATAAGCCAGCTTTGGGCCTCGATTCAGGCTACCGAAGCGGTTGTGGTCAACACGCCCACACCAGCCCCCGTCTCTGCTCAGCGGATCGGGATCGTCGCGGGGCACTGGGGAAAAGATGACCCCGGCGCCGTTTGTCCGGATGGACTGACTGAACAGGAAATCAACTTGCGGATTGCCACATTGGTGAAACAGTACCTGATTGAAGAAGGCTACGAAGTGGACTTGATGCAAGAATTCGATGAAAAACTGATGCAATACAAAGCTATCGCCCTGGTTTCCATTCATGCTGACACTTGCCAATATATTGACAGCACCAAATCCGGCTTTAAAGTTGCCGCGGCTCAGGGCAGCATTTACCCAGAAAAATATCAGCGCTTGAACAGCTGTCTGATCCACCGTTATCAGAAAGCCACCGGTTTGGCGTTTGATTTCAATACCATCACGGCGGATATGCGCGAATATCACGCTTTTGATGAAATCCACACCGATACGACCGCCGCCATTATCGAAGTGGGTTACCTCAACCTGGACCGCGATCTATTGGAAAATCGGCCCGAGGTGGTTGCCCGTGGAATAGCCGATGGCATTTTGTGTTACACCCGCAATGAATCCATCCCCGAAAACGAACTTCCGGTAAATTCACAATGAGCCAAAATCACGCTGCTGCCATCAACGCGCTTCGCCTCGCTGGTGACGCTTTGAAACGTGGAGATCACGTTGAAGCAAGAAATCAGGCATTAATTGCCGCCCGCCTGGATCCATCCGACGAAAAACCCTGGTTGATCCTGGCGGCTGTAAGCAGCCCGCAAGCCAGTGTGGAATACCTACGCCGCGCATTGGAGATTAATCCCACCTCGAAAAGCGCGCTGGAAGGGCTGAAATGGGCGATTGAGCGTTGCCGGAAAGAACAGCTCAGCATTCCCCAGACCTCATTCTCTCTAGACTCACAGATTTCGGAGCCAACCCCCAACCTGCCTGCTGAGGAACAACCTGCCGCACCTGCCGGCCTGGATTTGGAAAAACCGGTAGTCACCAAACCTGCCCCCCAAAAGGTGGCTATTCGCAATACCGAACGGCGCGGGATGCTTCTCGCGGGATTGCCTTGGTTTGTATCCTTTTTATTGATCATCATTGTGGCCCTGGCAATTTTGGGCTTCTCGTTCAATTGGTCTCTCTGGGGGGGCGTGCCCTCCAGCGCGTTTGAAAGCACGCAAATGCTTAAGCCTTCTCTCACCTTCACACCGACCGCCACCCATACCCCAACACCTACATCCACGCCCACCCAGACGCCCTCTCCCACCCCTACTTACACGCCAATCCCCACAGAGACCCCCACCCCCATCCCCACAGACACCCCGGTGCCCACCCTTGCTCCCGAGGTTAGCTTACCGGTAGACCTGAGTGATGAGGATCGTTGGATTGACGTGGATCTTACCAACCAGATGACCTACGCGTACGAAGGTTCCGAAATCGTGCGCTCTTTCGTGGTTTCTACCGGTACCTGGCAACACCCTACCGTCACCGGGCAATATCGTATCTATGTGAAATATGTATCTACACCCATGTCCGGCCCTGGATATTACCTGCCCGGCGTGCCTTTTGTGATGTATTTCTACAAAGGGTATGGCCTGCACGGCACGTATTGGCACAGTAATTTTGGCACTCCGATGAGCCATGGCTGTGTCAATTTGCGGACAGATGACGCGGAATGGCTATACAATTGGGCCAGTGTTGGAACTTTAGTCAATATCCATTATTGAGAAGGTGCAATCCATGTGGGACTTGCGGGAGCTTTCCCGGCGAGAGTTTTTCCAGAGTATGGGTAAAGGGCTGCTAGCCTTGATGATTCTACCTGGAGTAAACCAACTGCCTTCACTCAAAACGGAAGAAACTCCGCTGTTAGGAAGAATTTTATCCAACCAGGCCCACATTTACCGCGATCCCGACCTGAAAGCCGAGAAAATCAGCGCCTGTCGAAAAGATCAAATCATAAATATCACTACCGCGACCGTAGGCGGTGCTGAGCCGGAATACAATCGGGTTTGGTATCAGGTTGAGCCGCGAGGGTATATTCATTCGGGGATTGTCCAACCCGTAATCACAAAACTAAATCCAGTTCGCAGCCGCTTGCCGCGGACCGGGCGCCTGGCAGAGGTCACCGTCCCTTTTACCGATGCGGTCTGGTATCCCCGTTTCCCCAATTCCATCGCATACCGGCTATATTACCAGACTACCTATTGGGTGGTTGACACGCGAATCGACAATAATGGCGTAGTTTGGTATCTAATTCCCGATGATAAATTCGGTTTTTCATATTACGTCAAGGGGGAGCATTTACGCCTTTTAGGGGAAGAGGATATCAGTCCTCTTTCTACCAATGTACCCCTGGAAGAAAAACGGATTGAAATTGACCTGGCCCAGCAAACAGTTGTGGCTTATGAAGCCGGGCAACCTGTGTTTATGACCCGCGCCGCAACCGGCGCAAAATTCCGTCAGGGCAACTATTCCACACCGTATGGCACATTTATCACCAATCGCAAAAGACCCTCCCGCCACATGGCCGATGGTGATTGGGTTGCCACCGGCACCTACGACTTGCCCGGAGTTCCCTGGGTAAGTTATCTTACCAGTGCGGGGATCTCGTTTCACGGCACCTACTGGCACAACGATTTTGGCCTACCCCGATCGCATGGCTGCATCAATGTCTCTTGTGACGCCGCCAAATGGATCTACCGCTGGACTCAGCCTGAAGTGCCCTTGTACAAAGAATACCAGGTTGAAACCTTCGGTACTCGGGTAGATGTGATATAAATTAATTGGAAATATACAACCTTATTTTTAATAACGAGTGAGAACTATGAAACAAGCCTTATTCGCAGGCCTGATCGTGGATGAAAACGACAACGCTGTATCCGTTAAATATGTCGGAACTGAACCCTGTTATGTAGTGGATGATGACGGGTTCTTAAGACATATCGAATCAGAACAGGTAGACCGGCAGGTTCTGACGGAATTAAAGAATTTCATTAGGGATCATAAAGATCTGATCGTTCAACAAATTGCGCAAACCCTTGGCCAGAATGACTTGTTTACCGTGGCTGTCTTACAAAATCAGGTTGAGCATCTCGACCAGCAATTTGAAGAAATGCTCCAAACCGGCATTCCCGAAGAGGGACGCGCATATATGGGAATGATGGGGTTTAAAATAGTGATTGATCGTCACGGTCAGCTGGTGAAGATTGAGCAACCAGGAGTCGCGCCTGGGCCAGATGATGAGGAATAATCTGGAATCAGATTTCAATTATTTATGCTATTCTTATAGGGATCAGGTAAAATAGTGCGAACAAAATTACCATGCCAGGCATAACGCACGGAGAAAACCATGGGCAACACAGATTTTATTATCGATGTAAACGAAGCAGATTTCGAATACGAGGTTGTATCGTATTCGCATAATTTTCCCGTGGTTGTGGACTTCTGGGCAGAATGGTGCCGGCCATGCAAAACCTTGGGGCCAATCTTGGAGAGATTAGCCACCGAGATGAACGGCGCCTTTCGGCTGGCGCGGGTGGATGTGGATCAAAACCCCAACCTGGCCATTCTCTATAATGTCCGCAGCATTCCCACTGTGAAAGCCTTTGTGGAAGGTGATATCGTTTCAGAATTTGTCGGATTGTTGCCAGAGCCGCGTATTCGTGAATTTTTACAATCCATCACTCCCCCATCCGGCATAAATCTGGCTCTGGAAAAAGCCAGCAGTCTTTTACAACAACATGATTGGCAGCCGGCTGCGGAGCTTTTTCAAGAAGTCCTGGAACAAAACCCCGACCATCCTGGCGCGCTGTTGGGACTTGCCAAATGTTTCCTGGCAACCGGCAGACACCATGAAGCATTGGCCATCCTCACCGCCTTCCCGGCCAGTAAAGAATTCAAGCAAAGTGAAATTCTGTTACCCTACGCACGGGCGATCACCGCTTACCAACTCGAACAGCTCCCCGAAGATAACGAGTTGGACGCTGCTTATCGAAATAGCATTCGCCTGGCTTTAAGAGGGAATATTCTGGCCGCCCTGGATGGTCTGCTGGATATCATTCGCCAGAACCGCCACTATCGCCAAGACAAAGCCCGGCTGACATTTTTATCATTACTGGAACTGCTGGGGGAAGAAGACCCACAGACCCGCCAATATCGTTCGGAACTGGCGTCAACCCTGTTTTAATCCTTTGCAAAAAAAGGCAAACGCGGCCAGAAATTCCGGCCGCGTTGTTTGTTTAATCTTCCAACTGTCTTTTCAAATCCGCGATCATCTCCACCGGAGATGGATCAACGCCATTGCAAATCGCCAGGTAAAAAGCGATGTAATCGCCATACAACAGCGCGGTCCACATTTGAGCCAGGCGGCTGCTTCCACGCTGGTTGATCATATCCGTGCCCAGACCTTCCAACATCATCATGCGGCGGGTGACTTCTATGCGTTTCTGATTTTGTTGCAAGAACAGGTCAGATTGCAAAAACACCATCATCGTTTGACCCAACAATTCTTCTGGCTGTTTGACCCCTTCGAGGGTGTTATGGTTGCCTTCCGGTAGAATTTCAAATTGCGCCCAGGCTTTCGCGCTTTCATTGATTTGTGTCTTCCAGCGCCGTGCCACTGGTTCAAAAAATTCTGCCGTGAAAACACATACCAGGCGACCACACATTTGACCGGCCATCCGCTTGGCCGGGTTTTCTGCCAGGCTTTTCTCTATCGAGAAATGCGTCTGCGCTGCCTGCATTTCAGCGACCGTTTGATTTAATATTTGTTCCTGATCTTCAATCAAGCCCAGACGATACAGCAGGCATAAACCTAATCCGAATCCCCAACCCACCAAAGTGCGTGGGCGGCCTTCTGCGTTGACGATCCACAGCGGAGCATGAACCTGGTTGGCCAATTGACCCAATTTTCCACCCTGACTGAAGACCACCAGGGTGCAGTCATTTTCGATTGCATGCTTGAACGCATTGAGCGTTTCTTCCGTCCCGCCAGAATAAGAGGTTGCTACCACCAACACATCTTTGCCTCGCGCCCAATGCGGCAGCCGATACCCGCGGTTAATGACCACCGGCACCTTACAAACAGGTTCAAGATATGCGGCAAGCAAATCTGCGCTGGCGCTGGAACCACCCATACCTGTAAAAACAACCGCCTTGAATTGGCGATGGGTGGGCAATTCATAATTCAAACCGGCTTGCCAGGCTGCCAGCAACTGATCAGGAAGTTTTTGTATTTTTTCATACAAATTTTCCCGGTCCAGACTTTGAATCTTCTCCACTGAATCCAAAAGCAATTTGAAATCCTTTCTAGGGCTGTGCCCATGTGGTGAATTTAATATTCAACACATCTTCATTCATAGTCGATAAATCGAGACTGGCGTATCCAGGTAATTCCTGATTGGTGAAATAACAAACATAAGCAACTTCATTGGATTGAATCAGACCAATTGAATCCGTAAAAAATTGTGAGGAGCGACACTCATCTCTATCCGGTTCATTACTCCCGAAAATGGAAATTTTCGAGCCATTGATCGGGTTGAGTTGAAATCCATTCTCAGCATTCTGAACCAATATCAGGTCGCTTGCTTCTCCATTTACAATTTCGCCACGATCCAAATCCAATTCATCATTAATTCCCAGAATGATTTCAGCGGATACAAGCACAATCACCTCTGGGGTTGGGGTTTTGGTAGATTCAACTAAAGTGGGTTGATTCTCTACGACCTCGATAAGCACCCAAAACGGCGCGTCTCCTTGCGGGCCAAGCCCAAACAGGGTGCCGTCTGAAGCGCGTAATTTCCAATTGCTTTGGTATTTGCCCGGCCTAACTGGAGCCACCATATCGATAGAAATTTCAATTGAGTTACCGGGCGTTACAATGGCATCCAGGGCTTGCTCCCGTCTGGAACTAAGCGTGTCACCAGAGAACCAAACCAAAGAGAATTCAGGGGTCCACGGTTCTTTGCCAACATTGTTCAAACGCCAAATTTTGGTGAAACGCTCACCGGGATCTAAGATCATTCCATCGGGGATGCTCACATCTAGCGGATTGCCCGGTTGAGCTAAATAAAGTCCCTCTTGTGGGACGTTGGCTACTGCTGGCGGAGCAGGCGGATTCACAGATTCCTGTAATTTACTCGATTGCGTTGGCTCAGAAACTAAAACGGATGTGGGCGTGGTCGATAAACCCGGTTCACTAAATGAACCGCTCTCTGGCAGGGGAACAGAACAACCTGCCAGAAACAGAAGACAGCCAAACCCGATTATGAACCAGTGAGTTTCTTTCATAACACCCATTCAGTGAATCCCCGAACCAGGATGTAATCATACCGCATTTTGCCCAATTCTGAGAAAACAACAAAACACCTGCCAATTGGATCTTGGCAGGTGTAGACAATGATGCTCGAAGGATTATTTTCCGGCTTTAACCAGCAATTTAGCCAGTTGTAAAAATTCATCCCATTCCTCCTGGAAAAAATGCAGGGTCACATTGTTCAATTCCAGGTGATAGGTTGTCTCTCCGTCTGGCTCATCCGCCTTCCAGGCAATATAATTTTCGGTTTCAACAATTGTTCCGGTGATCGGTTCTTGATTATCTTTCATTTTGAATTTCCTTTCCTAAACAGGCTCTTTATTTTCATCACAACAGTTAGATTAAACCATTTTCCAAAGCTTCTGGCCATATCACCAAAATTCATATATGCCAGAGAAATTTTACCCTCAGAAGCTGCCAATTCCTTATCCAGTTGTTCCCAGGGATCCAGATCAAACATCTTTCGCATGGCATAGGTGACGATCAGCTTGAGTGACGCCAACACAGGCGCTGCCAGCAGCACACCAATGATCCCCAACAGAGAGGCGGCCGTTAATGCAGCGACCATGACCGCCGCCGGATGCACCTGCAAGGCGTTGCCCATTAATCGCGGGGTGATTAAACTATCAATTGAATTATCCAGCAATAAACCCACTCCAACAATTAACGCGGCATACCAGAATGGGCTTAATCCAAAGATGGTATCACCCTGAAAGAATGAAACCAGGAAATAAACCACCCAGGCAATTGCTGGACCGACATAAGGTACAAACCGCGCCAACCCGGCCAGCGCCGCCAGCCCGAAGAAAAAGCGAACTTGCAGTCCCCCTAAAACAATTGAGTAGACCACTACCGTCAAAGCGATGAGGATTAATTGTCCCCGCAAGAAGGCGTTCCAAATCCGCCCCAGTTCACTGCCTATTCGTTTCACATCATATTGGTAGCCCGGAATATTAACCGCCAGTAACCGATCGCTAGAGCCACCGGTTTCTGAAAGAATAAAATACGAGATTAACAGCACAAATGCCAGCCATCCCAGGGTTGT
>ENA-ORXD01002115-ORXD01002115.1-sediment-metagenome-genome-assembly--contig:-NODE-2115-length-14087-cov-7.293433_pt1 | contig 14087 bp, 7 predicted proteins | sample MGYA00237862_ERZ511471 | MGnify/ENA metagenome assembly ERZ511471 | reverse complement strand
GTTATAGGCCGATGTGAAGAAACATAGTGATAAAAAAAATGTGGTGACTAGATATGGATAATGGCGGGCTCGGAGGGATTCGCCAGAAATCATATCCAGTTCTCTCTTTTTTTCTTTTAATAACGGCATTTCGGTAATCTATTGAATATTATAATAACATATACCATATTATTTTATTCATTACCAAAACAGAATATGTATCTGTTCATTGCGGTTAAAAAATCATGGAATATTTCCGAAACCATTACATGCTTGACAAGCCCTGGCTAATCCCGAAATGAGACTTTATTCCGGTTCATCTTCTCAGTTCATCGAGGACACTACGCAGAACATCATTGCGGAGAAGATGCGGCTGGCCTTCTTTGAATATTTTCGATATTTTCCCTCACCCAATGAGATTAACTCGTGGAAAAATTCCTTAAAATCCATGTCTTTGGTCCTGGCTACATCAAAATTGGATGATCAGGGCATTCTTCTCGAGTATCAACTGCCTCTCACATCAAAAAGACTCGATTTTATGATCTGCGGAAAGAACGATGCTTGGACCGATAACGCGGTCATTGTCGAGCTGAAGCAATGGGAAAAATGCTCCATGGCGGAAGGGGAGAACGAGGTGCTTACCTATGTTGGTGGCGGGGAACGAGAGGTGCTGCACCCTTCAGCCCAGGTCGGCCAATATAAGATGTATCTGCAGGATACCCATACTGCATTCTACGAGGGCAACTCACCAATATCATTGAGCGCCTGCTCCTACCTACACAACTATCGTTACATCCCAGAGGATGTCCTATTCGCTAATAAATTCAAAAATCTGATCGATAACTGCCCGGTCTTCACCGCTGAGGACGTGAGCCGATTGAGAGATTTCCTCAATAAGAGGATAGGCTCCGGGGAGGGGCTAAACGTCCTTGCTAAGGTTGAGCAAAGTAAGTATCGGCCCAGCAAGAAATTGATGGACCATGTTGGCAATGTCATCAAGGGAAAGCCAGAATACATCCTATTGGACGAGCAGCTGGTCGTTTATGATAAAGTGATGAGCGCAGCGGGACAAGGATTTCATCGATCAAAGAAGACTTTGATAATAATCAAAGGGGGACCTGGTACTGGCAAATCCGTTATAGCCGTCAATTTGATGGCCGACCTTCTCCTCAAAGGCTATAACGCCCATTATGCCACTGGCTCAAAGGCTTTCACAGAAACATTACGCAAGATCATTGGGACCAGGGGGAGTGTCCAGTTTAAATATTTCAATAGCTACATGAACGCAGATCCTAATTCTGTGGACGTAATTATTTCAGACGAAGCACATCGTATCAGGAAGACCAGCAACAGCCGATATACGAAGAAGGACCAACGGTCCACACGGCCACAGATCGACGAATTGGTCCAGGCTTCCCGGGTGGCGGTCTTTTTCATTGATGATGACCAGGTGGTGAGGCCTGATGAGATCGGTTCGGTCGCATATATCAAAGAAGCTGCTTTGAGGCATGACTGTCAAGTGTTCGAATATGAACTGGAAGCGCAGTTCAGGTGCTCTGGCTCCGATGCTTTCGTTAACTGGGTGAACAACACGCTGGGAATAAGGAGAACTGCTAATGTCTTATGGGAGGGCAACGAGAATTTCGATTTTCAGATAGTGGATAGCCCTCAGCGTTTGGAAGAGATGATAATGGCGAAGGTGAACGAGGGACATACGGGCCGAGTGACCGCTGGCTTCTGCTGGCCATGGTCCTATCCGGATGCCGAAGGGAATTTATTGGATGATGTCATGATCGGGGATTATAGACGCCCCTGGGACGCCAAACACGACGCTAAGAAGTTAGCAAAAGGCATACCGCCGGCATCATTGTGGGCTTATGACCCGAATGGACTGGGCCAGGTCGGTTGTGTATACACGGCCCAGGGATTTGAGTTCGATTATGTTGGCGTGATTTTCGGCTTGGACCTGAGGTATGACTTGGATAAGAACGAGTGGGCTGGGTTCAAGGACAGCTCGCACGATTCGGTCGTGAAGAGGTCTAAGGACCAGTTCTTGGAACTGGTCAAAAACACCTACCGAGTATTGCTTACACGTGGATTGAAGGGATGCTATGTTCATTTCATGGACAAGGATACCGAACGGTTCTTCCGTTCGAGAATTGAAATGAAATAATCCCATATTTACTGATTATAATTCATTATATTTTTTATTAGAACCCCTTGCCTTTTCCACAGGATACCTCTTTCGGTTCAATTCCAGTTTTCTGACAAGCTCGTCGGAGATGTCGAATTTGTAACGTTCTGAAAATCTCAAAAGGAAGTAAAGGACATCGGCGAGCTCTTGACCGACCATCTCCCTGCCTTTCTGGTCGGCCATCATTTTATCAATTTCATCGTTGTCCTTGAACCTGAAAAGCGCGAGGAGTTCTGACGCCTCGGTCGATATACCAATCGCCAGGTCCTTGGCCATATGATACTGGTCCCAATCACGCTCAACGCAGAATTCCTTGATCGATGATTTCAGGGACGAGATGCTGGTAGTGGCGTCCATCATTAGTCGGATTCCCTTCCTCGGGATATATCGTTTTTCGACGACCTAATGGTTTAATAAAACATGGCAAAGCATTATCATGCCCCATTGATTAATATCGTGACCATCCACTTAAACGGGTGAGCCATGCCAATTGAGGTCCGTGTTTGATAATTATTAAGAAATCTAATTCATGCAGACGGCCATTAGCTTTTCCTGTCCTCGTTTCATCAATGACAAAATCCTAGTTAACATTATGATATAGTTAGAAAAAAACCGCATAAAAACGTATCCAGCTTTTTTCCTTATACCAATAGAAATTATCAAGATGAAGGGTGCTTTCCTACATTAATCACTTCACAAATTGCCATATTTTTTCGTATAAGCATATCCATTTCATTCAAAGGATTGTCTGTATCAGAAAGGACCCTTGAAATGGAAAATCCCTCGAGCTCTAGAACCGTTCTTATCTCCTTTCCAGCTAGCGTTAAATCTGAAAAATTAATTTTTATTGATTCGTTTTCCACCAGATTTCCGATTGCTAATAAATTACCAGAGTCCTGAAAGTAATATTTCCTACCACCAGAAGCTAATTTTGAAATTAGTTGTTTAAAACTACTAAGATTATAATTCAGATTAAATTTTGAGGCTAGTTTAAAGATTTTTTCTACTGTTATTAAACCGTTTTTTCTAAATAATGATCTTAGTTCCAGAAGCTCGGTTTTCGGCAATGAAATCAGTGCATTCCATACAGTCGATTCTTCTAACAGTTCATTCCATTTATTTATAAATGATATCTCATCCATTGATTTATTTAATAATAAATCAATTATTTTTATAATGTGGTTTTTCTGGGTTGGATTGAGCCAGTAGATGTCATCCAAGTTTTGATTATGTTGATTATAATAATTACATATTGAATTGTAGAAAATATACAAACATGTGAATGGTTCTAGGACATCCTCTAAAGTCCAATCCCGAGATTCGGAAAAACTTCTAATGAATAAATTATCCAAACTCTCCCGGTCTTCTCCATTGATATATGCAAGTTTATCTCCATTTTTTAAATTTTCTGATAAAGTTAAATAAGAATCATCCTGGGTAATTATCCTAACATAACTAGTACGATTTAAAATGATATTTTGTATACGACCATCGAGAAGATATTTAACTTCAACATGCAGAGGATTGTCTGAGTAATGAATGGATTGTGACTTAGATGGAGCATTGTTAGATGGGCGATTAATTTTACTCCAAATATCGCTTAATGCTTTCGCTTGTTCAACATCAGCATTACTCTCGTGTTTGAATTGATTATCTCTAAACGACGAGTCGATAATATTGTCATCGGGCAATTCCAATTCTTGAATATTATATGATAAATCAACGTTCTTTAAAGCCTCGACAGCAAATTTCTTTGGATTGTGTTTGATTGATAGTGATAGATCATTCCTTGCGACAGGATTACTCAACGGCCCTTTTAATAAATTGTCCAATGTCTCAAGTTCATTTGTACATTTTCTTAAATCACTGCCTGGATATGAAAAAATGATTATTTTCTTGAATTGACGGTAAAGCATGTCATATCCTTTAGATGCTTTTGGGACTTCGTCCTCGAAATAAAAAAAAGGAATTGGACCGGGTAAAATAAGTTCTGTTTCATCTAAATCATACTTATTTATATGCTCATATAAATTATTAAAATCACAAACTAATATTTGTATTTTATTTTGAACTGGTTCATTTTCAACAATACTGTTAACTGTTATTAAAAAAGAAATCGTAGATAATCCTTCAGTGCGCTTATAATTGATCTTACTTACTAGTAAACGTCCTTCTTCGTTAGTGATTATTTCACCATTAATAGTGTATGCTGAATAATAGTTATCTAAAATTATATTAGTGGAGCAAAGATTGGGGTTCTTGCTCAGGCAATTTAAAAAATTCGAAATTCTGTCGGCAATCCCCTTTTTTATACCGGTTATATTGGAATATTCGGGTATAATGATCGAAATTTCTTTTTTATTTATTATAATTTTATTGAATAAGTATGCTAAGATGCAAGTTGATTTTCCAACAAATGCCTCCGTTTCAATGTTGTTTAATACATTCTGAAAATCTTTGACCCTCGTCATTTGGGAGCATAATAATTTAAACGCCCCAACGGGCAATTTATTACTGGTATCATTATCAAAATATTCATTGAGAGAAATATAACGATATTCCCCACTTGATAGCATCTTATTTTTTTTCATCTCATTTGGAAGGGAAAAGGAATCAATAAACGGTGGAAATAATAATAAGGATTTTAGATAAAATGTGAGTCTATTTTCCTCGCTTTGATTAACATCCCTTCTTAATTCGTTTAAAAGCACGTCATATGTGCTATCACTTTCTTTGAGTTGATTAAAATTTAAATTGTTATATTTAATAACAGCGATTTGAATTTTATTATTATACGAATCAAATGTATCAGGGTAATAAGCATCCCAATTATCACCCTCGATTGATATATTTTTTAATGCAGCATTAGTTTGAATTGAAGTGCCACAACCCATCTCATTACTCATCTTTTCTAAATATGAATTAGTGCAATCTTTCAATTCTATACAATATCTTATTCCCAGATGAAAGGATTGGATTTTTCCATTATTTGATTTTTCAATTTTTGATAAGGCTTCGAGGATTTTAGTGGCACCAATTGGATAAGGCCAAGAGAAATGTATTATTCCATATATGTCATGCTCCAACATTGATTCGATCAATGATAAAATTGGTTCGGATGAATATATTCTTTCATTAATTGATTCGAAAATAACATATTTTGGGGAAAATTTGGGTAAATTATACGAATTATTTTCTAGTGAAAAATCAGTAATTCCAGATATTTTATCAGAAATTTCTTTATTGATGGGGGTACAAATTATCCTTGGCCATTTGTTACATTCCCCGGAACTCAATTTTTCTTCAAAATAAAATTCTTGATCTTTTTTAAAATACCTTGAACCGTGTTTTGGCCTTTTCCTTACATATTCAAGAACAATTTTAGATTCTTTGGCTTTTATACTAACGGAACACCATAAGGCAGTGTTGTAGAAAAACAATCCATTGTCTCTATAAAATGAAAAGAATTCATTTGAATATTTTTTATTAAGTTTGTCGTATGAGTTTTCTGGAATGCATATCAATACATCGTTTTCTTCTTTTGCCACCCTAAGAGCTGCTATCAAAGGAGATAGATTTAATGGGCCTCTCGAGAAAATTAATAATATTTTATTTAAAAGCGCTTGATTGATAATTTCTGTTGATATTGGACTCAGATAGACTTTTGGTAACTGATCGTGACCTTGAGACAAGATAATTTTTTCTGGGCGATTTCCAGCATACCCCAATGAATTGATATGCAATTACATAACCTCCGTTGAATATAATTGCATTAAATCGAATGCTTCAACGAGGCCAGCAACATAACTTCCACCCACTAAGCACCCAACTTCAAAATTGTTGTAGAGGCTGTTCTTTCGAATTTCAGCACTCCCAAAATATGCTAATTTTGCATCTGCAATGAGTAGTTTTGAGTGAACACTGGAAATAATCCTATTGGTTTCTTCATAATGATAATTAAAAATCTTTAGTGCATCGTTGCAATTCATTTCATTAGCGATATCTCTGACCCATTGTAAATTGGATTTTTTCTTCGATGAAAACTCTCTTGTGATGATTGATATTTCACACCCCCTTTCAAATGCAAACCGGAAATAATCTGGAATATCGGGAAGCCCCTCATCGAGTAAAACTGATTTTTCGAAGAAAGGAGAAGTTATTCGAATTTTATTTTGTGCCTTATTAAATATTTCTCTAAATGCCTGACGTGTCTCCACCATTTGATTTCTACTGACCACCCGAGATAAGCCCAACTCGACGTTTTTCGGTATTGTCACCACAATTCGAAAAATATCATTATCGATACTTTCATCACTTTTTTTAAGCAATTTTATTGTTGAGTTGTAGGATGGTTTTCGAGACTCCAAAATTATAAATTCTTTCTTAGCTGCCCAATATATTGAAGCAACGATTTCGGATTCCGCTGCATCTGGATTGCCACGATAATTGGACAATATTTCCGATATTGTTGCCTCTGGGTGTTTTAATAGATATTGTGAAAAATTTTGATATATCTGAGAGAACAGAGCAGGATTAGTTTCGGAAGTATCCGACGGCATATCTTCTACCCCCAATAAGACAGCTCCTATCCAGATTTTGGTTAAAATTTTGACAAACAAATTCTGGTAAAATCAAGCAAGCATTGCATGCTCCGCCTTCGTCCTCCATACAGCTTGGATCTTGAACACAATCATGCGCTAATTCATCGATTCTTGATAACCAATCACTAACGTGGTGATCGTAGGTATATTCAATACCACCAGTATCAATCGAACTTGTAGAATATATTAAAATTGATGCTAAGCCGGGATAAATAATTTCAGACATACTTTGTGCATCCAATCCAGTATCAATTGAAGATTGTTGAATTAATAAGTGAGAAAAGGTATGCAAAAGTAAATCGACTTTATTTTTAATAATCTCATTGGATTGAACTAGAGTTCGGAGGGTTACTTCCGACCTATAATCATTTATTGGTTGTTCTGTTATAAAATTATTTAAAAATAACCATTCGAGTATCCTCTTTGCGTCCATTTTAAAAACTATTCCTTCTGTTTTGAATCTTCTAACAAACACTGTGGGCTTTTCCTGACCTCTTGTCCCAGTAATGATGGGTTTGAAGAGCAGTATATCCCTCCTTGTTGAACCCTCAACGACCCCCATTATAATCTGAACCATGTTTAAATCGGAAATTTGAATGATGTCTGATAGACCATATCGATGCAGTAATTCGTTCCAGTTATGAGGAACAATTTTTGGTTTATCCCGTTTCATCGTTGCTTGATTTTCTTCAATCTCACCTTCGGGCTGATCCCCAGTCAGTAAAAACAGACCCTGTAAATCGTTTTGATCAAACTGGATTTTTTGTGTTTCAATAAGGCATTTAGCAATTGAATTTAATGAATATTTAGAAAACATTTCGTCTTTATTTGACCCACCTTGACTTTTACAAACAGTGTGGGTTTTAGCATCAATTAGAACAGTTCTTAAGATTTTCCAGCGGTCAAAATTTCTCCAAGATGTGATATCGGTGGTGGATAAATGCAAATCTTCCAAAATTATTTTTACTCTGCCATTATTCCAGAAATCCCCCTCCTTGGAGAGTAATTCCCAAAATTCGGGGAGAAATAATCTTGATTCGTCAAGAATGCCAAGATCATTAAAAAAGGCCACAAATGCTTCTGTCAATAGCCTACCTTTTGAATCTAGTTTACCTTCTCTATCAATATCATCGATTTGAGGGATATCGGGTGTCGATAATTCAAATGGATGGATTATCGATCCCCCACGTGCGGGAACTGCTCTAAATTTAGTGGGGGGGTTGCTGGATCTCAATTTTTTCGTACCATCAAATAATCGATCTGTGTGATCGCATTTATACAAAACAAGAGGTTGTGATAAACCACATTGTACACATTGGACTGAATAACTTAGTAAATCATCTTTCCTTTTCCAATTTAAACGTTTCATCGTATTTTTCCCAGTGCAGCTTGGACAATCATTTTGTACATTTGACATGGCATGAATGGGATAATGGGCACCACACGTATCACAAAAAGCGATGAATGTGAATTGTTCTAATGTGGGTGGTTGATCGCAATTACATTGCTCATCTTTATCTAAATTTAAATAATAATGACATCTTTTACAAATTGCGGTCTTGGGATATAGACTAAAACGACCTGAATATCCCTCTTCTTTTGAATTGTTGACAAAGAATGGATAAGAAAATTTAAAATCATTAATAATTAACGAATCATAACCTTCTTTTTTACGCTCGGATATTAAATGGTTTAATTTTGACATTACCAATGGTCTGAATTTTTCAACATTGAATTCTTGAATTTCGTTATGGTCCTCAAAAATTGTTTTTATTTGAAAACTGAAACGGTTCATTGTAAAATAACAATCAATGAAACCTTGAAAAAAAGCACTCGATTCCGAGATGTCGTGATTATAAAGTACCATTTCAATCACCTCTTAATTTTTTAATAATCAACTCTTCTCTGGGATTGAGTTCCAATGCAAGCTGTTTTTGTATGCCCCTCATCCCGGTTTGATTACGATAAAAGTAATTTCCACTTTGAGTCAGAATTTTGGGGAAAAATTCACTATCTTTTGTATTGCTAAGTGAAATCTGCCTCAATCTTAGTTCTACTTCGGTTTCGATATTAATTGAGATAGGGACTCCATAGACATTTTTTATGAAATTGACAATCCTTTGGTTTTGACTGACGGAAAATTTTTTTACGTCTTCTTTCCGAATAAGTGGTTTGTTTGCCATTTCAGACATATACTGGATTATTGTTGCGCAAAAAATGGAATTGACTGTTTGAAGCATCCCCAATCTAGATTTTCTATTTACGGGTACAGGCCTTACTTCATGATCCAATGACTCGTGATATCTCTGAAAATTTCTAAAGAAACTATCGTCTCGCACCCTATTTGGATAGAACCATACGATAACCATTCCATCATATTTCCTACCAACACGTGATAATGCCTGAATATATTCAGAAGTGGTGTGTGGCATTCCTTGGAATATCATCAGATTTAATTCCTCCAAATCAACCCCATGAGAGACGACAGATGTAGAAAATATTGGATTAAAATAAGACCCTGGTGATAATTGCTTTAATGTATCATATTGTTTTACTTTTTCTCTCACATTATCGATGGTTTCTTTCAGTTCGTCTAAGCCACAATCTCCCGTTAAAACTGTTCCAATGACCTTACATTGGTATGATTTTTCTAACGAATCATTAATTACAGTGTCGGATAATCGATGCATGTCTTCTGCATCTTGCTTTTTTAAATGGTAAGTTAGAGGTGTAATATGATTTTTAAAAATCTGCAATGCTTCAATTTCATTAGCTAATCCATACTCATTAATGAATTTGTTTTTGTCATCCATGAACTTTTGTTGTTCCACTTGTAGGAATTCAACGGAATGCAGAAGGGATCTTAGTGACGCATAATGGCTATCTCTTAGATTGGGTTTTAAACCATAAATGATTCTTTTTCGTCCTTCTTTTCGTTCGAAGAAAAATCCTGTTTTTCCCTCCAGTTCTTCTGGCGATGGTCCGGGAATAATTATTGTTTCCTTGTTGTATACTTCTTTGATTTGATCGCTAACCCCATTTAACGTGGCACTCATGGCCACGTGTTTTAATTTTCGTCCATTGGAGTTATTTACTATTATTTGTTCGATCAATCCCTCGAAATGTGATGAGATGGTGCCAAATCCTTCTCTGAGTAGGTGAAGTTCATCTTGGATGGATAAAATTGGTCCCCAACCATCTTGATGAGCTAATCCAATCTCATCGCACTTGAAGTTCCCCAATTTTTCCTCATTGGTGTTGTCTTCGCATTTATCTCCACTGGGAATGAACCCGTGTCCCCTGGGGCATTGACTTCCTTTTGATCCTAATAGCGTTCTCGCCCTTCTTTGTTGGGAGAGGCCGGCCCATTTATCCACGGTAGAGACGATAACGGATGGACGGTTTCTGAATATTTCTCTATCTGAAAGAAAAATAAAAAATTTATGATTAGGATTTTTATCACAAACATGAATTATTCTCTGTTTGGGAATATCATCGACCAATCTGACATTACCCCTGTCGGATGCTTCACATAAAGGACATTTTGAGATTATCTTAGAGATTGGAGCAGGAGTAATTGTGGACGTGAAATCAGAATTATCATATAATTTTCTCTTTAATTTTGAATATAAATCTGGAAAATCCTCATCGGCATTTCCAACATAATAACCTAATGAAAAACCATCCCCGGGGCATAATTCTTCATTTTGTTTCTTCGTTTTATCGGCATAAATTATTACACTGGATAAACGTTCCAATTGCTGTATTGATAACATTCTCAGTGGAAATTTTACTATGGCGGTTACTCCACCCATTTTTCCATTTAGTCTCTCTAAAAATAATGCGAATACAATGAGTCCGAAGTATGCCTCAGATTTACCCCCACCCGTCGCAACGTGTAATACATCAACTTTATCCAAATCTTCTTGATTAATTAGTGATCGGAGACATACCACTATGAAAAAAATTTGGAACAATCTCCAAGATGGTCTCCCTCCTTTATCGATGGAATTATAATTTTTATTTTCGTAATAGTCTTGAAATGATTTATTCATCAATGTAAATGATTTCATTGCGTTATCGTTGGATTTTAGAGCCAGTAAACCTCGTTGATACAATTCAACGACTTTTTCAAATTGTTTTATGTATTCATTTTTTTCCTGGATGGTGTGTTCCCTATGACCGCTAATAATTATTTGTTCATTATTGTTATTATAAAATTCATTATATTTTTCTTGAACATCTTTGAGTTGTAATAATATTTTCTCTAATTCTGTAATTCCATCTATTGATGCTAATTTTGAAAAAGATAAATCTACCCCCTGGATTGATGATTTGGGTACGATATCTGGTTGGATATAAGAAGCAAAATTTTCAGTTGTAAATATTCCACTTTCAATATCAACCCATGAGGCTTGGCAATTTATAGTTCTAAAATCATAATTATATTTTTGTAGAAAATCAGAATACATATATTTATCACAGAATAATTTATTTTTTAATTTTCCTAAATTGATTTTCAATTTACAATTGAAAAGGGTTCTCTCGAAAGAATCAACTTTATTTTCAGGTATCGTATCATTATTGGTAAGGAAGAAATGTAAAATACAAGATTCATCAGAATATTCTGTAGTGTTAATTGATAGTTTTGCTTTCCAAACAGATACTGGAATTGGTGAAAATATTTCAGAATCCTTATTGATAGTATTACGAATTGATGAAAAATCGATTTCATAATTTAGTTCTAATTTTTCTGATGCATTGATGGGCGATAACTGACAGGGTATTGAAAAATCCAATCTCTTCCAGACTGTTTTTTCAGCTTCTTCATTATCACCCTCATCAAAATCATGCGGGGTAAATGACGGTGAGTTATTGTTAATCCGATAATAGACGCTTCCATAGATCATAACTTCGAAGGACGGGTTAGAAATAAGACTTTTTTTGTCAATTAAAATTGATACTCTCATTTGTCTGGCTCGAATTGAGCCCTTTTCGTTTTCTGAAATTTTAAAAGGATCGTCAGTAGCTTCGTCTTTCCTTTTTTCTAATTTAGCCGCCAGTGCTCCTAAGATATATTTCTTGGATGGTTTGGTATAACAATATTGATCCATTGCATTTGAGCCATCCATTCTAGATTGAACATAATGAAAAAGCTCTTCTTGGAAATCCTTCTGCATTATTATCAACCAAAAACAGGTATGATGATGGGTGGATATAATATCCCTTGGCTAATTTATAATAATAGCAATTTCTAAAGTGGATGAATAATATATGGAAATTAATTAGAGATAGGCGAAATATCCAATTTCAGGTCGATATTATCTTTTCAAATATCAAAACGGTGTAAGTATGATTAAAGCTGAAGTGGACATAAAAAAATTAATTGGGAAAAATGTTTTATTGGTTTGTCCAAATTATCCCATTCCAAAAAAAAGGAAAATCCACCATGATTATTTACCAATTGGATTATTGAAAATTGGAACGTACTTGAGGGATAATAACGGTTGTAATATTCTATTTACATTCGGAAATGAAAAAGTAGATTTTAATCCGGATTATATTTTTATTACCTCTCTTTTCACATATTGGTCCGATTACGTGATTCATTCTGCCATTTTTTATGATGAAGAGTATCCAGATTCACAAATAATAATTGGTGGGATTTGTGCTTCTTTGATGCCAGAATACATTCAAGAAAAAACTAATGTTGATGTTTACCTTGGATTGTGTAAACCCGCCGAAGAATGGTGCAGAAAACATAACGTGGATTATTCATTTCTACCATCTGAAGTCGATTTTCAAATAATTCATGGTATGCGAGGTTGTTTCAGAAAGTGCGGTTTCTGCGGTACCTGGAAATTAGAGCCGGAAGAAGAATATGTAGATAATATTCCAAAATTGATACAAAAAAATCATGTAATTTTTTATGATAATAATTTTCTCAGACACCCGGATATCAAAACCATTTTAAAAGAGCTTAATGAGGTTCGTGTTGAGGGAAAGGTAGTAAGATTTGAGTCTCAAAGTGGATTTGATGGGAGAATTTTGAATCAAGAGTTAGCTAATTTATTAAAGAAAAGTCGATTTTGCAATCCCAGAATTGCTTGGGACCATTCGTTAATGGATGCACCACAGATAAAAAATCAAATTCAATTATTGATTAATGCGGGATATAAACGGAATGAGATCAACATTTTTATGATTTACAATTGGGAGCACGATTTTAATGAAATGGAAAAGAAGAGAATCAAATGCTGGCAGTGGGGAGTCCAGATAATGGATTGTCGATATCGACCATTGAATCAAACATATGATAATTTCAATCTCAGATTGAATCAGTCATCAAAAGATTACTACATAAATAACAATTGGACCGACGGCGAAATAAAACAATTCAGACGAAATGTGAGGAGACATAATATTTGCGTAAGACACGGATTTCCTTTCCATTCACCATCTTTAGAACATAAAAGAATACCGAAGGAAGATTATCAGAAAATATTTAAATTGAAATCAAGAGCTGAGGTGCGTACAATGGTACCAGATGCTTGGTTTCCTGGCAATTTTTCCAAGCCAAAATCACAAGAATGATAACGTAAAGATTTTATTTAGTTATGCTATAATAATATTTAAATCGGCCTTTCAACAACCATATTCAACCTGGCTCTGGGGCTTTGCACTGGATGTCATCCCTCAGAGCTGAGGCTTGCAGAGATCAATGATCTCGACCTCAAGCGTGGTCGGTTCTTTGTACGCCACCCAAAGGGGGAAGGCTCTTGGTCTTCCCCTCAATGGGTCCAACTGGTGCGAGATGACCTGGTCCCCTACCTGGAAACGTATCTGGACGCCAGGAAACGTAGGCTTGAGAAGAAGGGGAGGGGACACGTCAAAGCTCTTTTCCCGTCGACCGGAGGCGGGAACGGGACCGGTTTTTACTCAATGTCCAACCTCAACCGAATGAAGAGGGAAATCGAGGGAAGAACTGGAATCGAGTTCCGCATTAAGGACCTGCGGCCTACCCTGGCAAGTCAAACGGTGGATATGGATCCATCCCTTTTGAATGCCGTCAGCTCCCAATTGCGGCACAGCAACGTGAAAACGACCCAACAATATTATGCTGCGATCAAGGAGGGTCGTGCGGGCGAGGAGTTGCGGGAGGTATGGAATTCTAGAAACGCAATAACTCCCAAAACCCCGTTATTAGCCAAAAATTTTCCACCTGCTGGATATGGATAATGGCGGGCTCGGAGGGATTCGAACCCTCGGCCCATCGGTTAAGAGCCGATTGCTCTACCTAGCTGAGCTACGAG
>ENA-ORXD01002114-ORXD01002114.1-sediment-metagenome-genome-assembly--contig:-NODE-2114-length-14093-cov-7.887200_pt1 | contig 14093 bp, 19 predicted proteins | sample MGYA00237862_ERZ511471 | MGnify/ENA metagenome assembly ERZ511471 | reverse complement strand
TTTGCCATCGACCGGGAGCTCGACTGGTACGAGATTGCGGTGATGACCCGGGCAGCACAGGCAAAAGCCCTCGGCATCACCCGAATCGGCAAGGGCTACCTCGCCCCGGGGGCAGAGGCCGATATTGCCATTTATCCCCTGAAACCCGACGAACTCGATCCTGCCGTCGACTACCAGCAGGTGATGGCCGGGTTCGCAAAGACGAGCTATACCATCAAGCGGGGGCGGGTGGTGGCGCGGGATGGCGAGGTCATCGTGGAAGGTGCGAACAGCACCATCTGGACCCGGGCAGAGGTCCCGCCTGAATTTGACCTGAATAAGGACCCTGAATTCGTCAAAAAGTTTGAACAGTACTACACCGTGAGAATGCGGAACTACCCTGTCCAGGACGTCTACCTTCCCCGGGGGGTCAGTATCAGAACCGAGGCATCGCTATGAGAGTCATTCTCAAGACCCGGCCACGGGCAAAGCCGAAGATCCCCATCGAGGCAGAGACCATCATTCCCCAGAATTTTCTCCGGAAGAACGACATTCGGGTCTACGAGGGGAACAAGGAACGGAAGCTTGAGGATCTTTTCTACGTCACGACCGAGGGCCCCGCCGTCTCCCCGGATCAGGTGGAGGTTATCCTGACCGGAGACACCGGAGTCATCAAACGGGTCGGCGAGTACATGAACGCCGGGCGGATCATCGTTGAGGGGGATATCGGCATGCATTGCGGCAATTTCATGAGCGCCGGTGAGATCATTATCCGGGGTAATGCAGATTCCTGGCTCGGACGGGAGATGCGGGGCGGAGTTATCCGCTGCGAGGGGAACGCAGGCCACTATTGCGCCGCCGGCTACCGTGGGGAAAAGAGGGGAATGCGGGGCGGAACGGTCGAAGTGCTCGGGAACGCCGGGGATTTCGCTGCCGAATATCTCAGCGGCGGGGAGGTGCACATCCATGGGGACTGCGCTGATCTCCCGGGTGTGGAGATGCGGGGCGGATCCCTGACCATCGGCGGCGACTGTCTTCGCCCCTGTGGGAACATGACTGGCGGAATCTGCAGGGTCTTCGGAACGGCACACCAGGTCCTCCCGACATTCCGCAGGAACGGTTCAGAAGAGGCGGAGTATGGCGGAAAGCGATACCGGATGGCCGTGTACCGTGGCGATGTTGCCAACCGCGGGAAAGGCATGGTTCTGATAAGAGAGTAACCGGTCTCGGTCGTCCGGATGATCCCGCGGAGAATAGCGTGAGCTGGTGGGGTATCAGACAGGTATATTCAAAAAAGAAAAGTACCGGAAATGACCTCTATGCCTCTTCCGCGTCCTCGGACTGGCAGGAGGGGCACATCGGCCGCTTGCTCACGCTTGTGAATTTTTCTCCGCATTCTTTGCATTTGTAGTTCTTACCCTTCACCCGGTCAGGCGGTATTTCCATATCAACGGGTCCTCCGACAGTGCACATTGAACAGTCACCTCAGTACGATGCATCGGCAAGAATCCTAATAAGTATATGCACACCACTCCCGGGACGTAAGGTTGGATAGATAAAAAGGGAGGAGCTTACCGTCCGGCTCTCCGGAGTATCAGCACGGCAGCGATCAGGATGCCTGAGAGGGGCCCCACCTGGGAGAGCGGAACCGCAGTTGCCGCATCGGTCACCGTCGTTTCCGGGATGGCTGTTGGTACGGGGCTTGGTTCTGGCGTGGCAGGCATATCGGCAGGCTGAAGGACGACATCGACCTTCTCTGAATCACCCGCAGCGAGATCGACGGTCTTTTCTGCAGGGAGATAGCCGCGTGACTCAATGAGGATCCGGTAGGTTCCCGGTACGAGATCCGGGAGATCGATGGGGGTGTCCCCGGCATACCGGCCATTTACCGACACCTGCGCTCCCGGTGGAGTTGACCGTACAACGATTCGGCCGGTGGTCACCGGTCGGGAAAGGATGATGTCGATACTTGAGTATGGAACACCTGAAAGTGCATTCCGTGCCACCGGCATGGTTGCAGCATACACGGTGTACTTCCCCGCCGCGAGCCCGCCTGAGACCCTCCCTGTCCGCCAGGTATAGTTCCAGCGATCCGAGGAAGCATCGACCTGGGTGAAGGTATCCGGCTCCCCGGTAATCACCGGTGAGTTGCTGCTGTCCATCCGCGATCCTTCGGAGGGAACTCCCGGCCCGGTCATGAAGAGATACATTCTGTCGGCTCCGATCGCTGTTCCCGAAAGTGGCACATCATCACCGATGACAGCTTCCCGCGTCTCTGCAACTGCATGCCCGGCGACAACTGCTGCAAGAATGATGCAGAGCAGGGTGCGGGACGTGATGGTTCGTATTAATTCGGGCGTCATCTTCATCCTCCCGGGAAGCCTCCCTGATTAGTCAAAGAGATGAGCCTTAAACCGGCCTGACGAGGATTGCTCATCGTTCTTTCGAGCTCCGGTGGGGGGAGTCACCCTCCCTGGCATGCCGATGAACCGGAACGGACAGGTGCCGGAATCCTCGCGGAATACCATGCACCGATCTCCGATGCAGGGTTTCTTGTCAAACGGGCACAACTTGTCGGTCATGAAAGGCCTCCTTTCCTATCTGCTTCTCCAGGTATTCCGGGAGATCGCAGTTCGCCATGATCGCCAGGCACGGGTGAATATACCCCTCAGTCCGGGCTTTTCTCTCCATTTCGCTAAGAGCCTGGCTCTCTGGTCGATCATGGATGACTGAACATGGGAAAAGGGAAAAAATATAGATATCGGGGTGATGCCTGGTCGTATCAGCAGGCAACAAAGAGCTGGATGACCGGGACGCACGAGAATAACAGGATCGCAGCGGCCATCATGGTGTGTTCCTTCATAGTGTTCCTCCGTTTCATGCAGGAAATAATGGCAGGAGCGGTTAAAAATTAGGTAGATGGTGACGGTTCAAAGGTCATTTTCCGGGATTGGTTCCGGTAAGCCGCTCCACGGTCTGCTCCGAGTAGGAATATACCCTGATGGTGTCGATCAGAGCCGGACCGTAATCATGGTGAGACCGGGATCCGATCACCAGGTAGAGACCGGAATCCGACGGGGCGATTTTGTCTTCCGTCCGGTAAGCAAGTTCCCCATCCACCTGGAAATCAACGGTGCGATCAGGTTGTATGACGACAGTGTACCGGTGCCATTCCCCGAGATCACCATCAGCGATCCGGGTATCCCATTCGAATTTTCCGGATTCATTCATGATGCCGAAGTCCCGGTAGGCATGCCCCCGCTCCTCTGGCGGATTGCCCCAGCACGCCTCGCCGATGACCCGGTAGGAGACCTGCATGACCGCCCCGCCTCCGGCTTCCTCTCTCGCGAGACGGAACAGCCCCTCAACCCAGCATCCGTCGATATGCGAGTCGTTCAGGTACATATCGCACTGGAGGATGAGGCCGTCGGAATAATCGAATGTGTCAGTCCAGACTGCAAAATTATCCCAGAGGTCATCGCCGCGGTTATCAAAACAGGGCGGGGGATTTCCCAGATCCTCCCTGATCACGGGTTGCGGGTTTCCGATCAGGGTCCACCCGGAGAGTCTCTGGTCAAAATCTTCGGAGTAGAGGAGGCCATCCGTTCCCGGCCAGGGTTCATCAGACAGGAGACCTCCTGACGGGAAGGAGAGGGACCCGGTCGGGATGCTCACTATAAGTAAATATGCGATAATACCGAGTGTGACGACCACTCCCGCCGCGGTAATAAGTGAATCCTTCTCCCTCACACCAGCCGCCTCCGCCACCTACGTGCTTCTTGAAACCTTAGCCCGGAACCTTTTAGCAGTTATGAAATCGTTCATCCCCTCTCCAGCCAGATCTTCCAGGGCGGGGAGGGTGACCGGATACGTATACCCGGAGGAGTGCAGGTGATCAGGAGAGCCCGGAGATCCTTGTGACCAGGCGTCTGAATGGACCGGACCGGATCACAATCGAACCTGCGGGGCAGATCTCGTGACAGCAGTAGCACCGGATACAGGTCTCCCTTCTGAGTTCCGGCACACCTTCGTGCAGAGTGAGTGCAGCCACCGGGCAGATGAGTGCACACCGACCACAGTGCTGGCAGCGATCCGGAAGAAAAGAGGGGTACGGGGCATAGGCCCCGCCAAGCCGGTGCAGGAGGGAGAGGAGCAGGCTCCCCTGCATCCCTCTCCCCGGTCCCCGGTAGGTTGAGGGAAGGCGGATCCCATCCCCTTGCAAAGCTTCGGGAGGATTCCCGATGAGGGAGACCTGTTCGGGCCTGCTGCCGGGGAGCCCGCGCACACGGGCAGCCCGGAGGGTGGGGACCTCATCGGGGGGTATCCCCACCATCCTGCAGGCGGTCAGATCGAGGGCCGTTGCGCTCCTGCCGGCCAGGACCGCCCCCAGCGGCCGCGGAGTCCCGGATGACGGACCATCCCCCTCCATGACCATCACTGCATCCATAACCTGGAGAGAAGGCCGCAGCAGATCGTTCAGGTCGAGGATCATTCCGGCAAAATGGTCCGGATCCTGAAAACGGGCATGGTGGAGCGGTTTTTCAAGGCCGGGGAGGACTCCGAACAGGTTTTTTGTTCCTCCGGTATAAAGGGTCCAGAGGTGGGTTTTCGCCTTTGAGACGACGATGATGTGATCGGCATCGAGTGCTGGTGCGATAACCGGGAAGCTTTTCACCATACGGCCGGCCGGGTAGGAGACGATGCGGTAACCGGTATCGCAGTTGAGCTCTGCTCCGGTATCCCGGGCAACCGCTTCATACCCGGCAGTCGCATACAGCCGCCTGAGGTTTGCAGGTGTGTATCGTATCCCGCCTCCCGGGCTGTCAGCAATAATTACCCTGCATCCGAGATCTCCACAGATGAGCGATACGGCCCGCACCACCTCAGGATGGGTGGTCACACACCGTTCAGGGGGAAGCCCCTGGAGAAGGTTTGGTTTGAGGAGCACCCTGCTCCCCGGATTGATGAAGGAGGTTATACCGCCGAGCGCACCGATTGCCTTCCTGACCGCGGTTTCAACCTCTTCCCGGTTATACGAGCCGCACTTTACACAGGATATCACCTCCTCTCCTGTCCCGGCCACTCATTCACCCCGGGTCGGTTCTTCACGTGAATGATTGACAAAGAGGAGGCAGCCGCCGAGGAAATATGCGATGGGAATGGTCCAGAGGGGGTGTGCCACGAGGAAATAGATCTCAGCACAACCCAGAACGAGCCTTGCCCCGGGGGTGTCGTTGCCGAATGCGGCCATGAAGGCGGCACCATACACTCCGGAGGTGATGACCAGGTAAATGAGCACCCCGGAAAGACCGCCCCTGACATTGCTCATGGCATCTCTGAAACAGGTATGCATGCCTGATCACTCTTTGAACCTGATGGCCAAAAAGAGATCCCATCTCCGGTCCGGAATCCTTTTTATGCTCATGTGTGGCCGTTCCGGCCGGCTCGTTTAAATCCGGAAAAGCTGATGTTCTGGAAGGACCACAGCGGGGATGCACTGATGAGCTATCACGATGAGCGGTCACGGCGTTCATGGCAGAACCCTGAACGGATACTCGCCCGCACCGGGCTTGGCCCCGGAGACACCATGGTTGATATCGGGTGCGGTGAGGGATTCTTTGCACTCCCGGCTGCAAGGATCTCCGGCAGCAGCGGGAAGGTCATCGGGATCGATATCAACGGGGGCGCCGTCTCACGGATGCTGGATCAGGCCTTGAGGGAAGGACTCCACAATGTATCGGGAATCGTCGGGAGCGGTGAGGAGACCCGTGCCTGTGAAGGCTGCGCAGACCTGATCTTCTTTGGCATCGATCTCCACGATTTCTCGGATCCGCGGAAGGTCCTCCACAATGCCCGTCTGATGATCAAAGCCGGCGGAACGCTCTGCAACCTGGACTGGCAGAAGAAGGAGACCCCCTTCGGACCACCGATCAGCAAACGGTTCGATGTGGAGACTGCGGCGGCACTAATCCGTGAAGCAGGCTTTGCAATACTGTGCATTGAAGAGATCCCGCCATGGTTCTACCTCATCACGGCAGCCCCAGACGACGCAGATCCGGCCAGGAGGGCTCTGAAAGACTCAGAGCGGAAAAAATTTCAGTGAGGCGGAATTCATGCAGTAACGCTTTCCGGTCGGTGGAGGGCCATCGTCAAAGACATGTCCGAGATGAGCGCCGCACCGGGCGCAGAGCACTTCGGTCCGGATCATTCCAAAGCTCCGGTCGGTTTCAGTCCCGATATTGTGTTCATCAACAGGCGAGGAAAAACTCGGCCATCCCGTTCCTGAATCAAATTTGGTATCAGAACTGAAGAGATCGGTGCCGCAACAGACACAGCGGTAGAGTCCGGTGCCATGGAAGTCCTGGTACCTGCCGGTAAAGGCCGGTTCCGTCCCCTTCTTCCGTGCGACCCGGAACTCCTCCTCGGTAAGGATCTCCCTCCACTCAGCCTCACTCTTCCGAACTACTTCACGGTCTTCGAGAGTCCGGGTTTGTGCATTGTAGATGAGGACCATTTTCATGACAATCCAGCGCTGATCCCGATCTCCGATCGAAACGTGAACGGAAGGAGTTATCTCCTCCTGGCTATGAGAAAGGCGCATCCCGCAAGTGCACCAACCAGCACCAGGGGAGAGAGTCCGGCCCTTCCGGTTCGGGCAACAGGAACGAGCGCTGCCGAAACGGTGCTCCCTTCTTCGGTGATAGTGATAGTCTGGCTGAAATCGGTATAACCATCCATCGTTATCAGGAGCGTATGTTCACCCGGTGAAACATCAGCGACGGTCAGGGGGGTCATCCCGATCATCTGTTCGTCAAGGTATACCCGGGCTCCCGGAGGATCTGATGATACGGTCAGGGGTCCGGAGACCGCCTTCTGGAGGGTGACCGGCACCTTCTTTAGCTCATTCTTTTCCACAAAGAGCTCCATAGTCTGGGCGACGTACCCCTCCCGGGAAACCCGGATAGCATGGTTACCGGGGACGACATCACGGATGATAAAAATTCCGTTAGGTGGAACGGTCCCTGCCATAGTCCCGTCGTAATAGATGGTGGAAAGGGTGGGAGTCACGAGCAGGTGAAGAGTGCCGTACTCGATAAGCGGCAGGGCCGAGAGTTTTGCATAGATATCAATGACCTGGCCTTTTCCCGGGACCGATGTGATCGTCCCGGTGTAGGTCTTATAGCCCTCTTTCTCTATGGAAAACGCCCGGTACGGCGTTCCGGTCACATAGACCGGTACATCCAGAATTCCTTCAGATATCTCCCCTTTATAGTCACCATCGAAATAGACTTTTGCCCCGTCCACATTGCAGTGGATACGGTAGGTGCCCATATCGCCTCCTATGGGTCCATCAGGTTGCGCACCAACGGTTCCGGCGACCAGAACAAGCGATAAAATCGCCACTACAACAGGAAGAGAGAATTGTACCATGGTTCATCAGTCCGATATACTGTATGGGTTTTTTTGGCGGTATTTAAATCTATCAATGCTTTTCTGACGAATAAGGAGCCCTCCCTGTCTTTCCGGGATACGCCAGGGTGGGGAAAGACGATAGAGCGGGGGGAAGCGATTCATTGAAGAGATGGCAGGGTCATTACCCTCATTTCAGTGAGAAAGATGACGCCACAAGCAGGAAGAGGGCACGGAAGAGACCAGTGGAACGGTGAAGGGAGACCCCGCGGCTGTATCTGTCCGAACTGCAGGTATGAACGAACCCGCCCGCCTGAAGTCCCGTGCTATGCCCTGAAGTGCCCCCGCTGCGGTGTGCCGATGGCAGATCTCTGAAAGACCGTGGGCCGGGAACAACAGGAAAAAACGCAGAATAATGGAAATAAGAGGCCAGGGCCGAGACTCGAACCCGGGTCGGGGGATCCACAGTCCCCTAGGATGACCAACTACCCTACCCTGGCAGGATATACCCGGATTAATTGGATTTCGCGATATATAATATATCACCATCCGGATGCGCCGGAGTGCCGCTCCGGAGGGGTGGATTAATACCTTTTGTGCGCCAGTATTATACAGAACCTGGTGCCGGTATCGCCAGATCTTCCTCTGCCCGAGCTATCCCTTTCGCCAGCCGGCACCTGATCTCTCCGGGTTACAGTCAGAGGCAAGGTGGTTTCCAGTGACGCAGAAATCAGGTATCCGGACTCCGATTGTTGCCGTGCTCGGCCATGTCGACCATGGCAAGACCTCGCTTCTTGACCGGATACGGGGTTCATCGGTGGTGAGCACCGAAGACGGCGCGATCACCCAGCATATCGGGGCGACTATCGTTCCGATCGATGCGGTCAGGAAGATGAGCGGCACGATGGAAAAGATGCCGATCAGAGTTCCGGGGCTCCTCTTTATCGACACACCCGGCCACCATGCATTCACCACCCTCCGTGCACGGGGGGGAGCGCTCGCGGATATGGCCATTCTGGTTGTGGACATCAACCAGGGATTCCAGCCCCAGACCACCGAAGCGCTCCAGATCCTCCGCACATACCGGACTCCCTTTGTCGTTGCGGCGACAAAGATTGACCGCATCCATGGATGGAGGGCTGCTAAAAACGAGCCATTTCTCACCTCCTTTGCCCGCCAGAACGACCGGGTGAAGGAGCTCGTTGAGACCAGGATCTACGAGCTGGTGGCCAAGCTCTCTGAATTCGGGTTCTCCGGGGAGCGCTTTGACCGCGTCTCTGATTTCCAGCGGAATCTGGCCATTGTGCCAATCAGTGCCCATACCGGAGAGGGAATCGCCGAACTTCTCATGGTCATGGTCGGGCTTGCCCAGCGCTACATGGAGGATGATCTGGCATACTCGGTCGATGGGCCGGGAACGGGAACCGTACTCGAGGTCAAGGAAGAACGGGGCCTGGGTACCACCCTCGATGTCATCCTGTATGATGGGACGCTCTCGGTGGGTGACGAGATAGCGATCGCCAGAACTGACGGGGTGGCAGTGACTAAAGTCCGGGCACTGCTCAAGCCGCGCCCCCTGAAGGAGATCCTGATTGAGGATCGGTTTGAACGGGTCAAGAACGTCACGGCAGCTGTGGGAATCAAGGTGAGTGCCCCGAATCTCGATGGTACCATTGCCGGGTCGCCGATCCAGGTGGTCACCGGTGATCCGGAGCCGGTGAAAGAGCGGATCAGAAGAGAGATGGAGGAGATCTCGGTCAGGATCTCCCCAGAAGGCCTGATGATAAAGGCTGATACGATCGGGGCGCTGGAAGCGCTCTGCAACGAGCTTGATGCAAAGGAAATGGGGGTCATGCGGGCCGAGGTGGGCCCGGTCAGCCGCCATGACCTCATCGAGGTAGAGACGGTAAAGAACCCCTACTACCGGGTCCTCCTCGCATTCAATACCCCAATCCTCCCCGATGCGGCAGAGATGCTCAAAGATCCCGGATACTCGCAGGTGAAGGTCTTCGAGGGCCGGGTTATCTACAAGATCGTTGACGATTATATCGCCTGGCGGGACGATCTGAAGAGGAAGGCTGAGCAGCAGCGGTTCGAGCAGATCATCATGCCGGCAAAAATCCGGGTATTGCCCCACTGCATTTTCCGGCAGAGCAATCCCGCCGTGGTCGGGGTGCGGGTGCTCGGAGGAACGCTCCGCACCGATGTCAATCTCATCCAGACAGACGGCAAGAAGGTCGGGCACCTCAAATCCATGCAGCTCAACCAGGAAAATATCCGTGAGGCAAAGGCAGGATCCGAGGTGGCAATCTCCATCGAGGGAGCAACGGTCGGCCGCCAGTTAAACGAGGGAGACGATCTGTTTGTGGAGATCCCCGAACGTCATGTCAAGGTACTCGAACGCGAGATGCAGGCCACCCTGCCGATCAGCACCCAGGAGATCCTCGGCGAGTTTACGGCGATGAAGCGCAAGACCGATCCGTTCTGGGGTAAATAGTATTTAATAGATCGGCCACCCTAAATTATGGGTACTTCCCGGGGGAGAACCGCGTACAGGCACCGTTTCCCGGTGTCTTTCGATCGAGAAGAGATCCGGATCGCGGCCCCCTGTCTCCGGGATACTATGAATCAAGGAGTCTTGGCACATGGTGGAGTTCAAAGTCGTACTGTCTGACCAGAAGACAGGGCAGGCATATAACGTCAACGTGAGTGGTGGTCCGGCAGGTTCCATCATCGGGAAACGGATTGGAGAAGAGCTGGATGCAGGGCCGTTCGGACTGCCCGGGTACCGCATGGAGATCACCGGGGGATCTGACCGGAACGGGACCCCGGCACGGAGGAACCTTCCTGTTGCCGGCAGGAAGAAACTGCTGCTTTCAGGCGGCGTCGGGTTCAAACCGGTCAGGGAAGGGCAGCGGCGGAGGAAATCGATCCGGGGCAACGAGATCACCGCGGATTTTGTCCAGGTCAATGCCCGGATCACCGCCTACGGGGACAAATCCCTTGAAGAATACTTTGCCAAGCCAGCCCCTGAAGAAAAGAAAGAATAATATTTCATTTTTTCAGAATCGTTTCCCTTAGTGCAGGGAGCAGATCCTCAAAAGGTACACCGTAGCGCCGTGCAAGGATAACAATTGCAGCCTCCGGCATGATCTTCCCGTCGAAATTCTGGCGGATGAGAGTGTTCATCTCGGCAGCAATGGTGGTGAGGGGAATGTCCTGCTGCTGGGCAATCCGCTGCATAAGCTCCTCCTGCGGGTCCGATTTCCGGAAGACGGCGGCTGATGGTTTAAATCCGAGCGGGATCGCAACTGCTCCCACATCAAAGAGCGGCCGGATCATGTCGCCTTCATAGGCGATCAGTCCCTCCTCCTCTGCCCGGGAGAGGAGCATGGTGGCCTGTTCGATATTCATCCATCCCCGCTCAAAGGCGAGATAATAGACAATCTCATTCTTTTTCAGACGTTCCTTTCGCGTGTGCCTGAACGGTGCGGCGATGGTGACGGTGAGACTCATACCTGCTCCTGGCAGTGCACACCGGACGGGGATGTTCCGCTCCCTGCATGCAGGAATAACCATATATCACCGGTTTTTATCAAGCAATCGATTTGGAGCAGTAACGGACCGGAGCACGTCCCGGCAGGGTGCGCAAACCTAATATGAACGGGACAGCGATGATGAAGTATATGACGAAAACCCGGGAGTACGCGGAAGTAGCCAAGCAGCAGATTGACCAGGTTGCCACCGAGATCGAGCGACTACAGGGGAAGGCCGATCAGGCTATTGCCGACCTTCGTGCCGAATACGAGCACAGGATCAGGGAGATCTCTGGCGAATATGACAAAGAGCTCCGGAACCTTCGCCAGATGCGATACGATGCGGAAGCGCGGGTCACCATGCTGATGAATGCCAGCGGGAGTGCGGTGGATGATGTCCGGTCCGGGGTTGATGCGGCAATCAACGAAATGAATGACGCTCTCGCCCGGGCGAGAAAACACTTTAAAGATCTCTGATTTCCAACCGGACGGTTCAGGGGAGTTACGGGATCGATACTATTATTATCGACGAACTGGATAAATAGTTCGACAAAAGTCGTATCCAGCAGTCCTCCTCCTACATCATCTGGTACCGGGTACGACTTTTGGCATACCTGGGATGAAGTGTACATGCCGCTGGCACGGCGGCTGTAGTAATTTTTTTGGATTGCTGGTTGGAAAAAAGGATTATTCGATCAGAACCGCGTTGATGACGCCGTCCTGGCCCGGTCTGCTGATGATGCGTGCACGTCCTGCCTCGGTCCTGATAACCGCACCCTTGGTGAGAAGGTTCCGCCGGACGTAGTTAGGGTTCGCACCGTTCTCTTCGACAGTCTCGATAACCACTTTGGTTGTCTTGCCGTTTGAACGGTTCGCCACATTCGCATACTGTGCACGCATTGCACGGACCTTGGGGTTTCCTCCATACGAGCGGATTATCTTCCTGCGGTCCTCACCGATATGGGTCTCGGCCGGAGCCGAACCTATTTCGCTCCTCCGCTTTCCCTGCGAGGGGCGGTACCTTCCACCGGTTGCCCTCCGGACTGATCTTCCCTGCCAGAGCATCGTGTATTCCTCTCAAACCTATGTTCGCATCATCACCTGGGAGTGAACCGAACAGAGTGCTGTATATATAATCCCTGCAACGTATTTAAGAACTCTGTTCAGCCAGCAGCGTGTCAATGACCGCCGCGACCCCTTCCCCTTTCTTCAGATTAGTCCGGCAGATCACCATCCCCGGGTTGTAGCGGTGCATATCCGCCTCCATACGGTCGAGACGTGCCCCTACAAGGGGAGCCAGATCCACCTTGTTGATGATACCGATATCGCAGCCGCGGAACATCATCGGGTGTTTGTTCACCACATCGTCCCCTTCGGTTGCGCTCACGATGACCACTCTCTTCTCCGCACCAAGCAGAAAATCAGTCGGACAGACCATGTTGCCGACATTCTCGATGAAGAGGAGGTCGATCTCGTCGAGGGGTAAGCCCTCTGCAGCATGCTCGACGAGGTGGGCATCGAGGTGGCATTCCTTCCCGGTATTTGCGTTTACGACCGGAATGCCGAGGGCTCTGATCCTTTGATAGTCATCATCCCCGTAGCAGTCCCCGGCGATTGCCCCTGCCCTGATCCCCCGTTCTTTCAGGGCCGGGACAATCTTCTCGATGAGCGCGGTCTTTCCTGAGCCGATTGCGCCGAGGAGATCGATGGCCCGTACACCATGCGCCCTGAAACGGGAAGCATTCTCCCGGGCAATACGGTTATTGACGTCGAATATGTCTTTCTCGAGCCTGACGTCGATATGGTGCATGGAATAATCTATGATGCTGCAGTGTTTATAGGTTCCATTCGCACACCTTAGTATCATGAAGGATGAGATGAAAGGGCAGCACATACTCTATCCCTGCTATTTCGATGCCGGGCTCACTAGGGGCAAAGGAAGGCGGGTTCCCCGGACACGCGCCATAAAGGAACCGACCCTCGTGGATATCGAGAAGGCCGTAAAACGCTGCCGTCTCCGATACCACGCTGAGCAGAAGAGTCACCCTGCCTACTGGTGGAAACACGAAGGGCGCATCGTTGTGAGCTGGGAACAGGGGAAAGAAAAGCTCCTCGCCACAGTGGCCGGTGCACTTGAAGGCAGGCGGTGATCGGGATGTATGATCTGCACACCCACAGCACACTGACTGACGGAGAGCTGATCCCCATCGAGCTGGTCAGGAGGATGGCCGTACTCGGGTATACTACGGTGGCCATCACGGACCATGCTGATCCCACCAACCTGCACTTTCTCATCAGGGCGGTTCAGAAGGTGAAGAAAGCAGCACTTCTATACGGCGTGAATCTGCTGTGCGGGGTCGAGCTCACCCACATCCCCCCTGGCATGATCGCGTCCTGTGCGCGTGATGCCAAGCAGAGTGGGGCGGAAATCGTGGTGGTGCATGGTGAGACGACCGTTGAGCCGGTGGCCGAAGGTACCAACACCGCAGCCTGCACCTGCGACGCTGTGGACATCCTCGCCCATCCCGGCCTTATCACCACTGAGGATGCCGAAGCAGCCCGGGATAACCGAGTGGCACTGGAGATAACCTCCCGGGGTGGCCATAACCAGGCGAACGGGCATGTAGTGACGGTGGCACGGGAGGCCGGATGTCTCCTCGTCGTAAACTCCGACGCGCACGGTCCGCAGGATCTCCTCGATGAGCGCGCGAAATTTCTGGTTGCACGGGGAGCAGGGCTTAAAAAGGATGAATGCGCCCGCGTGTTGGCTTTAAATATCGATTCACTGCGTTTACGCGAAATTTAATATTTATACCTTTACAATAAGTTTTTATACTATAAATAAGAACATATATAGATTACTAAACAATTTCGACTGCCATTTTTCCGTAGGCAGAACTGACGGGGTTTTATCTTGAGAGCGATTGGGAATGCGGTACATACAGTAGGGAAGCGACTCCTTGTTCTTCGCTGCGATCCGGCCCAGCTTCCCAGGATGTATTCCGAAGTCGTTGACAGGAGAATGAAGCCCGTTGGAAAAGTGGTGGATGTGTTTGGGAACGTGGCAGCTCCGTATGCGGCCGTGCTCTGCAAGGCAGAATGCAGGGTGGCAGCAGGGGAGAAGTTGTTCATCACAAGGTAGGCAAAGAGCATGCAGGAAGTAGAGAA
>ENA-ORXD01002113-ORXD01002113.1-sediment-metagenome-genome-assembly--contig:-NODE-2113-length-14106-cov-4.630765_pt1 | contig 14106 bp, 7 predicted proteins | sample MGYA00237862_ERZ511471 | MGnify/ENA metagenome assembly ERZ511471 | reverse complement strand
ATAACGCTGCAACCGAAGCCGGTCTGGAGGACGACCCGGGGGGCACCCCTGACGGCCGGACCAAGGAAGAGAAGCTGGACCTTTTGTGGGCCGGCAACCCGACCCTGATGCAGGCGGCCAAATTGACCGGTCCTCTCGCCATCCATACTCAGCGGCGCATGGTGACGCTGAACGATTACGCTGCCCGCCTGGTCGATCATCCCCTGGTCCTTCGGGCTACGGCCTGGGAAGAGTGGGGCGGATCCTGGACCAGCTTGCGGGTCGCGGTCGTCTTGTGGCAGGACCAGAGCCTGGATATTGCGGCGATCCCTTATCCGCAGGAACTGCAGGATCAGGTCGATCTGTTTCATCGGCGCCAGGAGTTGAACGCACCGGTGTGGGCCCCGCTGCAGCCGACCATCCGCACCGTACTGCGTCCCTACCTCGATGCTTTACGCTTGGTTGGCCAGGAGGTCATCCTGCAGGATGCCGAGCCGGTGGGGATCAAAATGTCCCTGTCGATTCGGGTGGCAGAGAATTTTTTCCAGTCCGAAGTACGTCACGCCGTGGCCCAGGTGCTCGGCACCGGACCGGGTGGATTTTTCGAACCGGGCCGCCTCGATTTCGGCGAAGACCTCTATGCCAGTGACATCTTCCAGGCCTTGATGGCTCTGGATGGGGTGGAAAACGTCTGCCTCAACCGCTTCAAAAGGTTCGGCGACCAGTACCCGGATCAGGCCGACAGCGGCGTGATCGCGCTGCAGGGCTTGGAGATCGCCGTCTGTGACAATGACGCGGCCCACCCTGAACGTGGTTTCTACAGCCTCAAACTGAGTGGAGGACGCAGAGGATGAGTGATATGACCCGCTGGAACCGGGCCAGCCTCAGCCGCTTCCGTTATGTGGACGGTAACGCCGCCACCTTCCTGGAAGATTTGCGTCTGGCCTTGCTGCAACGCTTCAGCAATTCGACCGCCCGCACCGTGCAGTGGCAGAGCCTGATTCCGCAGCGCGACGCCAGCGCGCCTGACAGCTATACCTGGCTGGAACAGGAACTGGCTCGCCTTGAGGCAGAATCGGAACGTCAGCGTCTTGATCGGCTGCTTGATCAATACCATGGCGAACGCGGCGACTGGGGTTGGGAACTGGCCCGGGTACTGGCCAGAAGCTGCCACATCCTCGGCGAGTATGTCGATGCCTACGCCAACGAAGGCTATCTGCGCACCGCGACCCAATGGGACAACGTGCGGCGGCTGGTGGAAATGCTCGACTACCATCCAGCCCCTCCTGCTTCGGCTTCCACCCGCCTCGCCGTTGAGGCCAAAAGCGGCCAGCAAGGCACTCTGACCAGCGGTTTTCAGGTGAAACATACTCCGGCCGATGGCTCAGCGCCGGTCGTTTTCGAAACCTTGGAAGATCTTGCGATCAATGCTGAATTGAACCAGCTCCGCCCTCTCGATTACGACCGCAACCAGGAGGCTTTGGGAGGCACCAAGCTCCTCCTTGAAGGTGAGGTGGAAGGGTTGAAGATCGGCGAGCCCCTGGTGCTGGAAGATGAAAAGACCGGGCTGCTGCGCTCTTATCTGATCCTTGGCGTATCCCAGCAGGGGGACAACACCCTGGTGAACGTCACTCCGCGAATTTCCCAGCGGCTGCGCAAGGGGTACACCCGGGTGCATGCGTCGCCCAAAGAACATCTTGATCCGCTCGGTCCGGTTGCCAAGGGCGCCGAGGTCGAGCGGGTGCTGCGCTTGTCCTCGCCGCCTGAAGATCTGCAGGCCGGCATGGTCATGTACCTTACCGACGGCGTGGAAGAATATTACCGCCGGCTGGCGTTTGTGCGCGATCAACGCCTGGTCTTCCACAACCCTGTGGGTATTTTGCGCCTTGATCAGACCCATGTGGCCAGGCCGGTGACGATTACCATTACCCAGCAGACCCAGCGCCCCCTGGCTGATGGAAACACCGTGATCTATGCCCTCAAGACCGCTGGCGACTGGTCGTATCTGGCCAACCACCGCATTGCCAACGATTACCAGGATGCGGCCGGTAAGCAGCACCTGCCGTACTACACGGTTACTGCGGCGCGCTATCATCCGGTGGACGGGACCAGTGAGCACAAGGGCTATACCATCCTCACCGTGGTGTGGGACAAGGTGGATCATAATTTCGCCCTGAACAATCCCCAGACCCTCCTGGTGCCGCCAGCCGTGGACGGACCCTGGCTGGCCGACGCTTATCTGGAAAAGAGCCATGGCCACCTGCCGGCGGTGCTGTACAGTTCCGTCCCCAAAAAGACCAGCGCCGGGGATCTGGCCGTGGTGACCAGCGGTCGCCAGATGGCCTGGACCAAGCTCGCTGCCGTGCAGATCGATGACGCCAATGATCAGGCGACCCTCCTTGCCGGAGGGGCCTGGGAGGATCGCGGCGGTGCCGATTATTTCCTCGGCGAAACAGTGATCCATAGTCATTTTTCCAAAACCGAACGGCTCTACGGCTGGCAGGAGAATAAGCTCCCCCTGACCGGCAATCGGGTGCCGTTGAAAACCATACCTTCTGCCCTGCAGAAAGGCCGTCTGCTCATTGCCGAAACAACCAGTAATGCCACAACTCCGCTGCTGGTGACGGTGAATGACGTGCAGGGTCAGATTCTGATTTTGAATTCAAGTCTGCCGACCGGCACCACCTTTGGCAACCTGACCCTGGCCGGCAACATAGTCCAGGCCGGGCACGGCGAAAGCAAGCCGGAGAAGGTGCTCGGCAACGGCGATGCTACAGCGCAGAATCAGACCTTTACCTTCCCTGAGTCAGGTGTCTCGTTTATCGCCGACGTGAGCCAGCCCAACGGGGTGCGGGCGGCGGTGACCGTCAAGGTTGGAGGCAAGGTCTGGCAACAGGTGGGGAGTTTCCAGGACAGTGGGCCGAGCGATGCTCATTACACTGTGCGCATGACTGAGGACGGCGGCCTGAAAATCACCTTTGGCGACGGCACCCTGGGGCGGCGGTTGCCGACCGGCAACAGCAACGTTCGCATGAGTTACCGTAAAGGTTGCGGGTTGAGCGGAAATCTCGCGGCCGGCAGCCTGAGCAAACCGGTCAAGCCGCACCATCTGGTGGCCAAGGTGCGCCAGCCGCTGCCTTCTCAGGGCGGGAACGATATGGAGGAGATCACCTCCCTGCGTGAAAACGCCCCGGCGACCCTGCTGACCCTGGAACGGGCTGTCTCTTTGGACGACTTCGCCTATCTCGCCATGAGTCAGAGCAGCGTCTGGCAGGCGCGGGCCTTTTCTCGGCCCTACGGGGGAGGGCGCAGCGAAAAGGTTGAGGTGGTGGTCGTCCCTGCCGGTGGTGGCAGTCTCGGTTCCCTGCAGCAGACCTTGCGTGATTTCCTCCTCGCTCATTGTGCGCCCGGAGTGGAGATTCAGATCAGCCCCTTTGTGCAGCGTAGCTTCGCTCTGGAAGTCGTGGCCAGTGTCCAGACCGATGCTTATTCGCCGGAGCCGGTCCTTGCCGCGGTACGGGATGCCTTGCAGAGTGCCTTTTCCCTGCGCCGCCGCGGGCTCGGTCAGGACTTGTTCCTGAGCGAGATTTACCAGGTCGTGGAAGGAGTGCCCGGCGTTACCCATTCGCGGGCATTGATCAACGGCCAGGGCCAGATTCGGCGCATTGCTGCGGAAGACAACGAGGTGCTGGTCCTCGGACAATTGATCGTGACGCTTGAAGGCGGCGAAATTCTAACCACTGCAGCAGCCGAGTCAACCACCGCGAGCAAGACTCACCGGGTGGTCGGGCGGCGCTCCGTGCGTATTCTGCAGGGGGTCGGCAGTCATTACGGAGCGATCCTCGAAGGGCAGGGGATTCGCACTCTCAACGACCTGGCCGAGGCTGAGCCAGCGTCGATTTCCGGTGTGACCCCGGTGCGTTTGGCAGAATTCCGCACCAAGGCGCAGCTGGTTATTGAACTCGACCTCGATAAAGGCCAGATGGCTGCGCTGCTCGACCGTTCCGCAGCGGACCTGTTAGCCAGTGGAGCAGGGGCGTTGCAACGGGTCAGTGCTTTGGGAACCGAGGTGGTCAGCGATCTGCTGCAGCAATTGCGGATTCTGCAGATCGCTCTGGATGAAGAATATCTGCAGGGCCTGACCTTGCGTGAACTGCTGACCGAATACTAGCCCGGATTCGTTATGAAAACTTCTACTTTAACCGTCGATTGCACGCCATCTCAAGTCGTGCTCGCTCCTTGCGTTTCGACTTACTTTTGCAAGTAGGCCTGCAAGGCTCGTCACTGCGCTTGACTTGATCTGACGCACACTTGGCGGTTTCGTGACGAAGCATCATAACTAAACCGGGCATGAAAGGCGATGCGATGAGTGGTTCCAGCGACATCACAACCGTTATCGGACGACAGTTGTACCAGCTGCTGCCAGAAGTCTACCGGACCCGCGACAGTTTCGGTGCCGACGCCCGCGGCGACCTGGCCCGCTTCCTCGACGCCTGTGGTGAACTCCTCGATCTGATGCGCAACACCGTTGATCAGCGCCTGGCCGATGCTTTCCCGGACAATCCGCCTTCCGGCCCGGCCTGCCAACCCTGGCTGCTGCCGTACTTTGCGGATCTGTTAGATGTGCGACTGGTGTCACCGGATGAGGCGGGACGGCGTGATGAGGTGGTCATGGCCGTGGCCTGGCGCCAGCGTAAAGGGAGCCGGCCGGTACTGGAGCAGATTGCCGAGCGGGTCGGCCGACTGGAAGTGGAGATGCAGGAAGGATGGCAGCGCGTCGCGACCACGCCACGTATTGATCTACCGCTGTTGCCTGCTACGGCCTGGGGTGAGCCGGCGGAATACGACCAGTTCAACGAGCATGCTCCCTGGGCGGCGAGGCACCCTGGCCTGCCGAGCGTGACCGTGGATGTGCGTTTTCCCTCCAGAGCCCTGCGCCTGGAACCGGCAGCTGGGGAGGTGCCGCAGAATCCTGCAGCCAAACAGACCCGCTTCGGTTCCGAGCTGGTCTGGTGGCGACAGGTCAACCGGCATGGGGTTCCCTGTCATCCCGACAGTTTTGACGATGTCTCACGCCGCAGCGTCGATGTGCGCACTCCGGACTGGCGTCAGGGGCATGTTCATCCCCGGCGGATCATCCTTTACGCCCCGCCGCCCCTTGGCTTCTTCGAGCCGGGCCTGTTTCCTGTGCAAGGGGATTTGACGATCAGCGAGCCGGGAGAGCATGTCCTGGAGGATCTGGTTATCGATGGTACCCTGCAGGTGACGGCAGGCACCCTGCAACTCAAACGCTGCGCTGTGCGCAACCTGGTGGTCTCCAGCGTTGCAGCGGAAGGGGAAGCGGCGGTGTCTGCCAACGACTGTCTGCTGCAGGATGTGGCTGTGACCGGAATCGGTCGCTTCGAATACTGCACGGTGCTTGGAGCGTTCTCCTGCGGTCGTGTGCAAGCCAGCGACTGTATGTTTAATGGCAGCGTGACCTTACAACCGGCCACGCTTGAAGCACCGCATTGCGTGCGTTATTCGCGCCTGCCGGTCATGGCGCCGATGTTCAATCTGCTCAGTTATCGGAACACCCGTGAAGCGCCGGTCTTCTATCAGTTTGAGTTCGAAGAGAGCGGGCCTTTGGTCCGCCGGGTGGCGAAATTCGGCGAGCCGGGCTGTTGCGTGCTCCACCCTGCCACACCGGCCGCGGTACGCTTCGGCGCCGAGGACAGCGGCGAAATGGGCTGCCACCACAGCTGGCGCTACTGTCTGCTGTTGGCCGCGGTGCAGGAAAAGCTCAAGGACTTCCTGCCTGTGGGGAGCGAGGCGGTCATTGTTCCGGACCTGCGGTTGCACCGGGTCCCGGCTCCGGCCTGTCCGGAACAGGCCTAAATGGCAAGCGAAAATTTTTGCACTGATGAAGCAACCAGCCAATTGTAAGACTGAGCAAAAACGGCCAGATGCAAGAGGCCGGAAACCCTGAGGAATAAGGCGTATGAGCTTATACGTTGTTGACGCAGGATGACGGCAACGCAGCCGATGGGTGCTTTTCATCAGTTATTCAACCTTTGATGAGGTCCACATGAAAACACAAATTTCCAGAGTTTCCTTCAATCAAGAGCGACGCTATTCCGGCGTGTACCAGCAGCAGGGACGGATGTTCACCGATGCCGACTGGAACAATCTGGTCGAGCTGCTCAAGGGGGATCTGGCGGCCGCCCTACAGGATGTTGTCGGAAACGGAACTCCGCGCAGCGGTGCGTTGAGTATTACATCAGACCGACGCATTCAGCCCGGCGATGTGTACGTGGACGGCTTGCGGGGCCAGTTCCCGGGTACGGTTCCTGTGGTTGCTTCAAACCAGGGCGATTTGCCCGGTTTCCCGGACCTTCCTGCCTCTGGTCCGTATGTGGTCTACGCGGACATCTGGGAACGGAGCGTCACTTGTCTGGAGGATACGGAACTGCGTGACGCGGCATTGCACGGTGCCGATACCTGCAGCCGCAATCAGCTCATGGTCCAGGTCAAGACCTGCGGGCAATCCGTCGATCCGAACACCGATATACCGCAGCAGGGGAATGCGCACCTGTCTCTGGGTCTGCACACCAGCCTGGAAGCAGGAGATCCGTGCGATCCGTGCGCCGGACTGGTGTCGGCCGGTGCCGGGCGGGTCGGTAATTATCTGTTCCGGCTGGAAGTGCATGCCATAACAGGGCCTGCCACCAATCCGACCGGGCTGGTATTGAAGTGGTCGAGCGAAAACGGCGCCGAACAGTATGCCGCCAAAGCTGCTGCTCAAATGCCCCCGGGCTTCGTCAATTCCAATTATCTGTACGAATTTTTCGACGTCGTCAGCGAAAAACACCTGGGAGTGCAACTGAGCCAAGGCTTCACCCCGCGCCAGGGCGCGCTGAAGATCGGCTACGAAATCCCGGTGTCGGTCAATGAACCCAAGGATTTCGTGCGGCGCTGGGACGGTTACTGCAAACTGGCGCGCAGCGGCAGCACCTGGAGCCTGGTCGTCGGCTGGGATAAAGGGAACATCCTTGATACGGCCTCGAGCGCCACGGCGCCGGGTCATGTCACCCTCGGCAGCAGCCTGACCATCAATCTCGAAGCGTTGCGCCTGGCCCTGGAACTCTCAGGCCGTACCTTCGTCCCGGGAGACTACTGGCTGGCCACGGTGCGCGAAGCCCTACACAGCCCCGGCAGCCCGGTCCTTGATGCTGCTCTGCCGAGCGGTATTGTGCATCATTACCTGTTTCTGGCCCGGGTTGCTGCCAGCGGCTCAGTTGATCCGCCGGCCGATGATGCCCAGCGCCGTCAGTATTCCTTTCCGCCATTGACCGATTTGCAGGCCTACGATGTCGGGTACAAAGCTGACTGCAGCAAGGGGTTGTATAAAGATTTTGAAGGGAATGTCAAGCAGGCTCTGGACCTGATCTGCTCCATTCAGGCTGACCACATCGGATTCGTCAAACCCTGCAACACCAGTATCTACAATGGTCAGTCAGTAACCAATGTGGCCGAGGCACTGGAACTGCTGTGCAATATCAAGGCAAGCCACGTCTCCTACCAGGCCGGCACCGGTTGCAGCTACCTCAATCAGCCGGACATCAAGACCGTGCAGGCCGCTCTCGATGCCCTGTGCAAGCGTCCCTCCGGCGGCGGGTGTCGTGTCACGGTCGGCAAAGGAGCGCAATACGAAACCCTGGAGCAGGCGATCAAAGCGCTGCTGGAACAGGGGATTCTCGATATCGCCATCTGTCTGCTCCCCGGTGACCACGAGTATGCCGGGACACTGAGCAAAAGCGACAAGATGGATCACCTCACCGTTGCCATCAGCGGCTGCGGCGCCGGCAGCCGTCTGGTTCTGACCGATGCCGTTCAGCTCAGCGACATTGATGCCCTTTCCCTGGAAAACATGGCGGTCAGCAAAGGGGGGAAGGAAAACCCCCTGCGCATCGTGGACTGCCGCGAGGTTGTTGTCAACGCGGTCGATTGCATTGGCTTGGCCGTTGAAACACCACTGGTTGATATCAGCGGGGGAGATCGGATCAGCCTGACGGACTGCCGCTTGGAAGCCTATTCGAGCAATAAAGGGTTGGCCAATCCTCAGAGCGTATTCGCGTCCCTTGAGGAATTGGCAGCTATCTATCAAACCCTGGGCCGGGATGCTTTTCAGGTCAAAGCCCAGACCGCAGCCGGGGCTCTGAGCAAAATGTCCCCGGCCAATCGGCAGAGATTCATCGAACAGATGACCGCTGCCATGGATGAACTCGGTCAACGGCTGTCCATCGAAGAGCGCATCTCCTATCAATTGCTGGCCAGCTTGTTGGCCGGCAAAAAGGTGACAGTGGCTCAGTTGTTCGATACCCTGTTGGAAATTCGCGACCAAGCTCATCATGCCGCGGCTGGTCTGGCTCTGGTGGTGCAGGACGCCCGCGCCGAATTGGACCTGCAAGGGAACAACATCTTCGGCGTGGTCAGTCTTTATGGCGCGACGGGAGGCAAGGATCTCAATGCCGAAGAGATTAATGCCTTGCAGAACCTGTTCAAGGAAGGGACGAACGTCACCTTCCAGGCCGAACCTTCTTTCTGTCGAGCCAATGGTAACAGCCTTTCGCGGCTGGCCGTGGCTGCCGAAGCTGTGGCGATGATCCGTACTGTTCTGACCAATGGCAGCGGCGTGTTCCGCTGCCTCTATCGAACCATTCATCTGGAGGGGAATTTTATTGCCAGAGAGGGCAATCAAATACTGGGCAAAGATATCACCTTGACCGGCAACGATCTGCTCAGTCTGCAAAATCCTGTCGCCTGGGTCATCGGTGAAACGATCATTTTCAGTGCGAACCGAGTCAGGCGCGAGGCCCAGATTCAAGCCGCCAGCATGGCTCATGTCAATCTCGCTCTGACCAGCGTGGGCGGGGGCACAGTTCTGAGCGCCGGGCGTGACATAGCCAAGGCCGCCAATCTGCCATCCGGAAGTTGGTAGCTTTCCATCCCTGGCGGGGAAAGGTTTGACCTCGATGAAAACCTTTGCCGAACCGCGAACCAAACAGGCCGCCCGCGGCGCGTTTACTCCTGCCTGGGCAAGGGAACGACGCTCACCCGTCTTGTCCAGTGATCGCCAGCACATCAGCAGGATTCTTCGCCCGTCGAACTCCGAATTGCTGCAGCGCCAGGAACCTGCAGCTGAACAGAAACCGGCCGGGGAAGAACCTGGCGAGACGGTGATGAACGGTCTGAAGACCGTGGCCGAGAACCTCCCCGATAAACTCACCAAACAGGTAACCGATGGTTTGAAAACCGAAGGACTGCGTTTCTGGTCCGGTTTGTCCACAGCTGACCGCGTCGCGCTGGGAATCGGCGCAGGTGTCTTTGTCGGGACCGGCCTGGCACCCATCCTTGCCGACGAAAATGCCCGCTCCGGGTTCGTCGATTTCCTGGAAGGGAAAAACCTGGCCCTGGTTCTCAAGCCAATCCCATATATGCCTCTGCAGGAATTCTCATTCCAGCGTCCTGCCAGCAAGGACGATCCGTTACAGCTCAAGATGAAACTCACAGCCAAACCTTATCTCGATTTGTTACGGGAGAGAAATCACCGCATTCCTGAGTTGGATGCAAGCTTTTGGCTGCAGTTTGGGGTGGGGTCGGATCTGTCCCAGACGCGAATCACTGGCGGTGGCTTGAGTTTCAATATTTACAAAGGTATCGGCCTGTCCGCCGGAACGTTTACGCAGATCAGCGCCTTGCCGGAGTATGTTCCCAATCTTGAGGGGGGCTTCAGTATGACCAAGGCACGGTTTCCGGAACCGGAACCGTTGTACAAGGGGCCTGGGTTCCAGTTCATGTTGAGTCTCGATCTGGTCAAGTTAGGGCAAAGTGCTCTGCCGGACCCGGCTAAACGGTTTTTCCAAATGTTCTAATCAGGCTGAGGAATTGATTCAAAATCCTTTTGTCGTGAGGAGATCGGTTATGAAAACCTACGCCTGGGGGCAAAAAAACAACAACCGTTGCGGTCGTCATCCATTGCTGCCAATGGCGTCGATAGGCCGCCCATATAACTCATTGGTGCGACAGATTCTTCGTGCTCCGGCATTTCAAGCAAAATTAAGCGTCAGTCATCCTGGTGATGTTTATGAACAGGAAGCTGATCGGGTCGCCGAGTCTGTCCTGCGTATGCCCGAGGAACAGCTGCAACGGCAACCTGTCGAAGAAGAGGAGGAAGAAGAGCTTATCCAACCAAAGGGGGCTTCCGGAGGGTTTGACGTCAGCCCTGAGTTGGAGAACAGTATTCGCAGCCAGGATGGCCAGGGAGCTCCTTTGCCCGAGAGCTGCAGGGCGTATTTCGAACCAAGACTTCAGGCTGATCTTCGCAACGTGCGGGTTCATGCCGGCCCGGCAGCGGCCGATCTGAGCCGCCAGGTCAATGCTCGAGCCTTTACTCTTGGTTCCAATGTCTATTTCGGACCCGAGGAATACGCTCCAAACAGCGGGGAAGGACAAAAACTGCTGGCGCACGAACTGGTGCATGTTGTTCAACAGCACAGCGCTCCATGTCTAAGACGTAAAATCGCCACCAATGGCGGATTGTCTCTGGATAGTTATTTTAACGGGAAAGGTTTAAGCGGCGTTATCGATAATGGCGCGGGTTATTCTCATGCCGGATGCAGCATCGCAGACCTGACTAAACAGATCCTCTACGACATGCTTTCTTCAAAGCGGGTTTTTTATGTCGATGGAGTGACCGAAGGGTCGGCTGCCGCCAGCCTTGACAGCCACGTCGAGGCGCGCAAGGGGATCATCGATTTCGCGGACAAGAAAAAGTACACCTTTGCCGCCGGATCAGCCATGACGATGAACCCGACTTATTGGCAGGCTTTAGGGGATGTCTGGCAACCTAAGCCAGGGGTTGATTTCATGGAAGCGATGAAGGATGTCAATGTCAATCCTGGCAAATACAAAATAGCCTGCCAAGCCGCGACGAAGATTACCATGTTAGCCGGAAGCGGCGATCTCAACCTGGTGGATGACAACGGAGTTGCTCAATCCGACTGGATACCGGGAGATTGGGGCTACATAACCAATACGAAATTTAATGACCGTCCCATTGCTGGCAGGGAAGGTGAAAATCTTATCTACGTCGGCGCAGGGAAATTCTGGGGGCATTTCAGTAGCGGGAAAACCTATCAGACTTTGGATGAATGGTTCAGACAGGTGGAGGGTTGGAACAAGGGGGCCCGCATCGAAACCTATCGAACCCGGCCCAGCAAGGGGTTGGTGTAATGGCCTCGCCCCATTTATCCTTCCAGATTGAATGGCACCGCACTGAGGCCGGAATGGTCTACATCGGAGGCGGCGAGGAACTTGGTCGCGCCGATGACGGTTTGTCGAGGTTATTCATGCTGTTGCGCGCTTTACCGTCAGGAACCCAGTTGATCCTTCGCATTCCTCTGGAATTTTCCTGCGGCGGGCAATCGCCGCAGGAGGAGTTTCCTTGGAAGGAGCGCCGAGATGAGTTCAATGCCATTGTCGAGGCGCGCAAGCTGCGTATTCGACGGGAATACTCTTCTCTTTAGATTTTCAGAGATTCCGTTCTTCCAAGGGTTTAACTGGCTATTTTTTCAATTCCTAAACGGTACTGGATCAAGTCTTCAATGGTGACCACGGGCATGTAGTGCTGACGTGCGAACCTCACCACTTCAGGGAGTCTGGCCATGGTGCCATCCGGATTGGTCAGTTCGCACAGAACCCCGTAAGGCTTGAGTCCCGCAAGGCGCATCAGGTCGACTGTTGCTTCGGTATGGCCAGCGCGTTCCAGTACGCCACCGGGCCTGGCGCGTAACGGGAAGACGTGGCCGGGCCGTTGCAAATCGTCGGGCTTGGCATGGTCAGCGATAGCGGTTTTGATCGTTGTAACGCGGTCGGCAGCCGAGACACCTGTGGTGACCCCTTGGGTTGCTTCGATCGACACCGTAAAGGCGGTTTGATAACGACTGCCGTTGTTTTCTACCATCATCGGCAATTGCAGGGAACGGACCTTTTCGTCGGTCAGGCAGAGGCAGACGATGCCGCTGCATTCACGGATCAACAAGGCCATTTGGGACTGAGTGAGAGTTTCGGCCGGGAAGATGAGATCTCCCTCGTTTTCACGATCTTCTGCGTCGGTGACGAGAATTCCGTGGCCATTACGCAAAGCAGTGAGGGTTCGTTCGACTCTTTGATAAGGGGTGCCGAAGGGTAAAAGCAGACTCTGATTCATGGTGGTCCTCCTTGGACGATGACATACCAGAATCAGGGCGCGGGTAGGCAGTTTGCAGATGAGATTGGCCACGTTTGGACTTGTGGCGTTGCAGAGAATCTGACTGCCTTATCCTCTTCATTCCGGACTGTAACCGTCGGCTCTGGCTTCTCACCAGATCTGCTGACCTCTCTCCACGTTGGAGAAAGCGCTCGCGGGCTCCCTGGAATGACCAGGATACCGCCGGTGGGGACTTTCACCCCGCCCTGAGAATAAGCACGCATATGATAGGTTCAAATAGCAGGTTTGTAAATAGCTATTTAGGTTCTAACCGGTTGCAGAGAACCGTTGTGTCAGCGGGATATAGATTAAATATAGGATTAAAAAAACGTCGTAAAGATTAAGTGTTGCATAACATCCATGTAAATAAATTAGGTTTTTGTTTGTATCAGGGGATGGTCCCCAATTCCCTTGACAGAACCCAAGATTTGAGTAGAGTTAACTGATGTTGATGAAAAAAGAGTGATTAAAAATTTATTCAAAATGATTGTGCGGGCTTAGCTGTATTAGAAGTTGAAACATCTGAATAATTAAAAGCTTTCATGTCATGGTCATGGAAGTAGCGGTAAAACCTTAAATTTAAATTTTATGTCTATTGATGAGCGAGTTGGAACCGTTATGGGGAACGCTGATGGTGGCACTGTCATTCCAAAATCTCTACTGCCGTGGCTTACAACGGAGGGTAGTGGGATTGCTTTGTCTCTCAGGATTAAAAAAGGGTCTTTTTCCTCCGATCCTTTTACCTGCCTTGATTGTGGTACCCCTTTAAGCAAGCTACTCCTTGGTCAATTCATTAATCGTTCTGGTGGAGCGGTCAAGTCGCTCCATTTGCTTCTGCAGCGCGATGAATATCCCCTCCCTCTCGAAGGGGATGGAGCGCTGAATAACGCGACTATCGAGTTCCTCTGGGGAAAAACCCATCAATTTAATTTTGAGAATGGCAACGCTGACGATTTTATATCGTTCAGCGGAGATTCTCCCGTTCCCTTTCGAGCCCTGTGCTTCTGTCAGGACAAAACTATTTTTTTTGAACCTCCCTGCCCACATTGTGGTGGCCCGTTACAAGACTGCCGTGATGATTCTTTGTTGCAAAGCTATGGGCTGCCTTTTTATTCCAGCAGTTTGCGTCGTTATCGCTATTGTCCTACCTGTCTGCAACAGCCGCAGGCCGCTGGCTTTTTTGCCAAACAGCGCCTTGGCGATGATCCTACCTGTGTCATCGATTGGGCTGACATGATTGCTGCTTACGGTGGGCTTCTTGCCACGGGAAAGCCATTATCAACATTCCCCTGTCTTGGGTGTGAAGGCGCTGCTGAATGTTATGGACCACAACAATTGGTCAAGAACAGACTAGTTCCTTTTTCCTTTCATGATTTTTATCTTTTTGGTTTTTCCGCATCATCGATGTCTGCTCGGGAATACTTGAAGACGATTAGTGTAAGTTCCCAAGGTGTAGAAAGAAAAAACCAGCAGGTCGTTGGTCACGAGGTGCCGGTAGCCTTTGTTGAAAAATCAAAATTGTTTGTTGACCCTACGCGAGAATTCCTGGAAATTTTGTTGCTGAAAATCGCTTTTCTTCACCAGGTTTGTGTTTTTGTCCAAAAACTTGAACCTGGCCTTTTGCACCCGAGTCTAACCCTTTCTCTATCATCGCTGCGAGTCGACATCCAAGACCTCTCCGGCTTGTTGCCGTCTTTATGGAATTTTCGGGTCAAACCGGTCGGTTTGTTCCTGGCAACCGAACTCCCTTCCGATCGACTCCCTCTCCCTTCAGCTATTAGCTTCCATTCGTTCGCTCTCATTTGGTTCAGTACGCTCCTTGAAAACACAGGCCAGGA
>ENA-ORXD01002107-ORXD01002107.1-sediment-metagenome-genome-assembly--contig:-NODE-2107-length-14139-cov-3.719101_pt1 | contig 14139 bp, 9 predicted proteins | sample MGYA00237862_ERZ511471 | MGnify/ENA metagenome assembly ERZ511471 | reverse complement strand
CCTATGGATGCGATTTTTGTAGTCCAAGCCATTTTTTCGGGCGTAAGCACGTCCGATTTTACAAAACCGGGAAGGCGCTGTTTGATGAGATATGCCGCGTATCGAAAAAATTTGGGCTGAACTTTATTTCACTGCTCGGTGACGATAATTTTCTTATTGATCTGAAGCGAGCGGAAGAATTGAGACAATGCATTGTGGAAAGCGGACAGTTTTTTAATTTGATGATCTTCGGATCCGCGGACAGGGTCATGGATTTTGGAGTTGAAAAACTCGCCGAGATGGGAGTGGGCACAATCTGGATCGGACGGGAAAGCGGTGTTGCAGATTATCCGAAAAACCGCGGAATTGACATGAAGGGTTTAGTGGGCGAAATGAGGCGTTACGGCATAAAAACGATCCTGAGTTCCATTTTGCTCCTTGACGATCACACCAAAGAAAACATCCGCCAGGATATTGATGAACATCTTGCCTGCCGTCCGGCAACCAGTCAGTTTTCACATTACGCCCCGGTACCCGGCACTCCGCTCTGGGACAGGATGCGCGAAGAAGGACGGCTGATTCCCGGCATCCCATGGGAAGATATGCACGCTTTTCATGAACCATGGTACTACCATCCCCACTTCACGGTTCAGGAAGGAAGAGACATACAGGAAGAAGCTTATCAGCGTGATTTTCGTGAATTGGGTCCCTCGATCCTGCGTTTTATCGAAGTGGATTATGAGGGCTGGAAATATCTTAGCCAATCGGACAAACCTCATCTAAAAGCCAGAGCGCGCTTTTTCGCCCAGCAAATGAGAATCTATAAGGTCATGCTGGTAGCCATGGAGCATCTTGTGCCGACCGCTCATATGCGTGAACTGGTCAGAGATGTCCGGCGGAAGGTGGAGGGTTCGTTTGGCGCAGCCAATCCTTTTTTAAATGCGTTGGCAGGCATATTTTTTTTAACGGGACGATTCCGGGAATTCCGGAACCGCCACTGGGGAGACGTGATCCAACCCCCCACAAAAATAAAATACTATTCATAACAGGCGCTGAGGATAGTTTTTACTGTTTATACATATAAAAATATGGATAATTTACAAGGGGTCATCTGTCTGTCATTCATTTTACTGGAGCCGATGACCAGAATCGAACTGGTGACCTACTGATTACGAATCAGTTGCTCTACCGGCTGAGCTACATCGGCATCCGCTGAGCATTAAGAATGAAGGTCAAAATGTTTATCTTAGAGTGTATCTGTTGTCAAGTTTTTACATTGTTCACAAAACAGGCAATTGAATATGATTATTTTTCTTTTAATTTTTTTAAGCCTTTACGGTGGAATTAACTTCTACTTTTTTTTCAAGGCAAAAAATATTTTTTATTTCTCCGGCAAAACGGAAATAATCGTAATCATTATCATTACCTTTCTGTTTTTTGCGCCAATCCTCATCCGGTTAGCGGAAAAATTTAATCTGGAAACGATGGCACGATCAATAGCCTATTGGGGTTATCTTTGGATGGCTTTTGTTTTTTTATTTTTCTTTATCAATGTTTCAATGGACCTCACCAGATATACCCTGCAATTTTTTTTCAAAAGTTTTGGAAACACTCCAATGAGAAGCATTTTTTTTGGCCTTGCTATTCTTCTTTCCCTTTCTTGTGTTTCCTATGGTTATTTTGATGCTCAAAGAATTCGCATCAATGCGCTGGAAATTTATTCCGCGAAATTATCACCGGATGTTGAAAAAATCCGAATCGTCCAGTTGTCCGATGTGCATATCGGGTTAATCATCAGAGACAAACGGTTGAAATCCATTTTGGACAACGTGAAAAACTTAAAACCGGACATTTTGGTATCTACGGGAGATCTTTTGGATGGTGAACTGGATAATGTCAGTATCGAAGCTGAGCAACTTGCTGAGATTAAACCGACATACGGCAAATATGCCGTAACAGGCAATCATGAATATTACGCGGGTATAGAAAAAGCTTTGGCCTTTACAAAAAAAGCCGGATTTGAAATTTTGCGTGATGAAAGCAGAAAAGTGGCTGGAATAAATATCATCGGCATCGAAGATTTAACGGGCAGAAAACGTGGTCTTACAGAAAAAAGTCCCGGTTCTTTTAATTTCTTTCCAAAAGAACAGATTAATGAGTTTACTTTATTATTAAAGCACCAGCCCATCATACAAGAAAATATAAATTTTGACTTGCAGCTTTCCGGTCATACCCATGGAGGACAGATTTTTCCATTTATTTTTTTTGTGCGAATCTTTTTCCCTATGAAGTCCGGGTATCATGAATTAAGTAATAATAAATTCCTTTATATCAGCAGTGGCGCAGGGACATGGGGCCCGCCCGTTCGCTTTCTGGCGCCTCCTGAAATAACCGTGATCGATTTAATAAATAAATAACATTATAAATATTAATTACTTGCAATCAAACAGCGTATCCTTAAGAGAAATTTTCAATTCTATATTTACAAAAAACATGCGCCTTATAAAAGAAACCGCCTGATATCGTATAAGTGCCTAAAAAATATTTATATTTTCATAAATAAAATGATGTTTCTCCTTGACAACGGGATTTTGGTTATATATGATTTCAACACTTTGCACAGAATGTTTATTGATCATGCATAAAACGTTTTAATATTTAAGAGCGCTTGTGTTTTTATGCTCGTGGTTGGTTTGTTTGATTGGAAATTAGGTTGATGAGAGTTAAATGAATTATCATTACACGTGATGATGCAACACATTTCCGAATAATTTTTATATTAAATATATTTTATCGTCTTTTAGCAAATTAAAACATACAGTAATATTTTGTCAGATTTAAGTTACGTTGGTTTTGAAAACAGAAATATATTAGCTCAAAGGACATTGATGAAAAGAAAATTTATTAATGGTTTGTTGTTTGCCTTTGTTTTTACGTTTGCGATAATCACAACCTCTCCTCTGATGGCATATGACTCTCTCAAAGGGAAACAACTGGCTCTGAAAGGCGTAAGCGCCGGTGATGCGGAATCGGCCATTGATAACGAATCGTCCCCAAACTCTCAGCCGGAAGCAAAAGAAACAAACATCAATGAACAACCGCAAAATACTCAACCGGACGTAAAAGACGCAACAGTGGTTGAACCGCCGCAAAATATTCAGTCGGAAGCAAAGGAAGCAACAATCAATGAATCCTCTAAAAGTATTGAAGAGGAATTGAAAGAACTCCGGGAGGAAATAAAAAAAATACGGGGAGAAAATGAGGCAAGAAAAAAACTGGAGATTCCTGAAGAGGAAAAGAGTCAATCCGTGGAAGATATTCTTTCCGCTGCGGGTCGTCAATATTCTCTTTTGAGAAAAGGAACCGTCGGGTTGTCATACACTTTTGGTTACTCATATTATTCCGGAGATGTCATTGATGAGTCCACCGTAGTTTTACGCAGGGTTAATCATAACTTTACCAATACCATTTCAGCTGAATATGCGCTGTTCAATAATCTTACCCTGAGTTCCAATTTCCCTTTTGTCTACAAATACAACAAGGTGGGAACGAATGAATCACTGGATGTAACAGACTTGGGAGACATAAGCCTGGGATTGGCCTGGCAGCCATTTAAGGCTGGAGGACGAATTCCTTCCACCATAATCTCTCTCGGTGTCAATTTTCCCACCGGCAGCAGCCCTTACGAAATAAATTATGATGATGAGCTTTCCACCGGATCAGGTCATTATGCACTTCAGGCCGGAGTTTCTTTAAGCAAAGTCATAGATCCTCTGGTTGCCTTCGGTTCCTTGAGCTACACATATGGCTTCCGTGAAAGCGGCCTATCTCAAATAATTTATGAGGATCCCAACGATCCCTCCAACAGAATATATCTGACGGAAGTCAAGCCTGGCAGCTCCATTGGATTGGCTTTCGGATTCGGCTATGCCCTGTCCTATCAGGCTTCTATGAATTTATCCGGTCAATTGGGTTATTCTTTAGGCAGTAAATACACCAATGCCGGCAGTGGCAGCGCCTCAACAGAAAGTTCAACGGGAAGTTCCCTGAGCAGTTCCCTGAACATAGGAACAGGATGGAGAATAACTGCGGCAAGATCCGTATATGCCAGTATGGGAATTGGATTGACCAATAATGATCCTGATGTGTCGATATCTTTAAAATTCCCGTTTGAGTTTGAGCTTTAAAAGAGATTTTATGTAATATAATATGCATGAAAATGCATATTCAATGTGGATGTTATATATTGATTTTATAAAAGCATTAAATGTTTAATGTTTGTCAAAAAGCGGGGTCAAAAATATCCGTGTAACGTTTCTTTCTCATGTGTTGTGAACTAAAATAGTTTTTAAACAGATTTATAATACAAGAATGGGAGAGCAGTCATAATGACAATATTTTTTAAAAGCATGATGTTTATTGCACATCTACCATTATCAGTATTTATCTTTTTTCAGAAAAGGAATTTAAGTTTCATCAAGATAATGCGTTTACATGTGCTTTTTTATGCAACAGGCGTAATATGCGCTGCCACCTTACTTTTTTATCTCCCCCACGCAAAAGCCGCCTTCAATGAATCCATGGCCATTGATACCAAAGCCATCTCCCTGGCCAATAACGTTACCGCCGATCCACCCGGCACCAGTTCAATTCATTACAATCCCGCGGGACTCTCTTTGATGGGGGATGGAGCTTACATCAGCTTCGGGTTGATTCCTGTTCTGATGGATAAAAAGGGAAGATTTGAAAAAGATAACTCTCGTGCCGGTTTTCACGATTTCCGGGGAGACGTGGAGGAAGATCCGCTCGCCGGCAAGGAAACAAAAACCAACACCGGCAATATGTTTATTCCTGTCCTCAACGATACCGCGGAAGCTCTGGCAGGTCCGATATTCGGCCTCTCCTACAGAAAACCCGGTTCCAAGTGGACATTTGGCTACGCCACGTACGCCCAGTATGCAGGCGGTTGGAAATTCGAACCAGACGACCCGTCCATCTACGGCGCAAAATCCGTTTATATACAACACCTGAATTATGCCGCCCCGGCGGTGAGTTACAGAATCAACAATAATCTGTCCATTGGCGCCTCTTTCGCTCTGGGACAGACGGTCATGGGGGTCAGCCTGGATGCCAGATCTCCCAACGAAATAGTCAATATAACCAAAGTTTTAGGCGATGCGACCCAGAACATGTCGAATCCCATTTTTGATTTAACAGTGCCTTTCCCTTTGTTTGGCGGAGGAATTGGACCCTACGATTACGTAGGGAATCTCACACTTGATATGCGGGATGATTTTTCCCCTTCTTATAACCTGGGTGCATTGTGGGAACCTTTTGACTGGATAACATTCGGGCTGTGTTACCAGAGCGCCGTTAAATCAAACTTGTCAGGGAGATTTGCCTTTGAATATAGTGAAGACTGGCAAAGAATGGTGGCTTGGAGCGGCAGTACCGCCATCATGCAGATCGCCTCGATCATTTTCGACCTGCCTTATAATGTGGAAGCGAAACAAACCGGAACGGTGAATACTACGGTGGAATTCCCGCAAATCGTCAATTTCGGCATCAAGCTCACACCCATCAAAAGGCTTTCTCTTATAGGAGAACTGCACTGGGCGGAATGGTCTTCAGTTCAAGAAAACAATTTAAGGTTTGATCAGAAGATTCAACTTCTCCAACTGGCCAAGTTTATGGGCTACACCGATGGGCCCTACAATATGGTCATACCAAGAAAATTCAAGGATACGCTCAACTGGGGGGTCGGCATAGAATACCAGCTGCTGGACTGGCTGCAGCTGCGTGCCGGGTATGAAAACAGAACAACTTCCACCAAGGAACAATATTACGACCTAATGTATGCTCTGCCCACGATGCAGTACTACGGCGCGGGCATGGGCATCAAATGGTCGGATATTGATATTGATCTTGCCCTTGGTTACATGACGAGCAAGAAACATCAGGTGGAGGCCGGATCCAGTTCCAACTTCAGTTCGTATATTCTGGGAGCGGGTCTTCAAAACCCTTACAGAGGGTTGAATTATGAGGAGGAAATATCCATTTATATGGCATCTCTGAAGGCCACGATGCCTCTTCATCTGATTACTGATCTGGTCTTTGATTTACTGCCCATCAAGTTCGGCAGCGCCAAGGTGAAAAAAGTTTCGGATCTGAATACGCCGGTGGATTTATCCATGAATTTTATCGACAATGTGCGTTTTGAAAATCAATATTATTTCATAGAAAATTGTGATTAATAAATAAGACCCAAATTTCAGAAACGAAGTGCATAACCTAAATACCCTAGGGCACCATGGGGTCACTATAGACCAAGCGGGATAAATGTGGGTCTAACGCCCCTTGGGTTGGGGCGCAAGTTTGTTTGGATTTTGGATACTCCGCTGCTTGCGGCGGGTTGTTAATTTACACGTTCAATAATTTGTTCCTGCCTTGAGTTGAAGAAGCCGTTTTTGTTTCATGTCATCTTCCATCACTCTCAGATGTTCTTTCTTGTGTTTATAAAAATCACTGACATTTTTTCTATAAAAGTCATAAATAATCTGACTCGCCGGTGGATTCAAATTCACATATAAACTGAAGACGCTGAGGAGAACCTCGGGGTTCTTAATATCTTTGAAACGCATCGGGCCAAGATCAACCAACTGAGCTTCCGGCGGAATCTTAGCAAGAACCGATTGATGGACCAAAACCACTGCGTTTTTTTCAAAATATACCAGACGCCAACCGGCGTTCAAAAAATCAAAGATCAGAGGGAGTTCCTTATAATGAATAATTGCCGTCTTAAAAGGATATTTTTCATTAAAATCAATAATATCTTCACGACTTGCAGGCTTACTGATGAATGCCCAATAATCAGGGGCAACCTGCCTGGCAAATGGCACATGACGAGGATCAATGAAAACTTTGTAATCAGGGTAAAGGGCCCATAAAAGATATCCGCCTATGAGATAGTCATTGAAAACAGGACCTTCCAGAGGATATTTCTTCAGAAAGGCAACTTCCTTTACAGGTGCAAAGTTTTCTAATCCCGATCCAAACCACTTATTATCAGCGCTATATCGTAACGTAACATAGGCAATGTTAAAAAAGAATAAAATAAAAATAAGCAAAGCAAAAACCGTTGTTTTCCTGGTGATACTTTTTAGATTTAAATGGTAGAGTTGGTAGAAAAATGTGAAAAAAAACATGAGAGGAAACATAAAATTTGCGCGGGTTGCTCTCATGCTGCCCCAAAAGGTTGCAATATTGACGATTAATCCTGTAAAATCCAACGTTCTGTTTTTGATTAATTCATAGAAAAAAAGACAACACTGAAACAACAACATCACGACCATAATCCAAAATATTATTCCCATCCGGGAAAAGGAGGTGTCGATATTACCGATATCTTTGAAGTAAGAAAGAAAATATGTCCAGAGTGGAATATAAGCTTGAATATATTTGCTGTTTAAGTCGAATGACTCAGAAATAACGCTATGATAAATGCTCATTAGGTAATCCATGCCATAAGGGTTAAACCATGTGACTGTCAAAGCAAGCAGGCATGCTATTCCCAAATGAAGAAATTCCTCCCTTGTAAAGGTAAATGATTCTTGAGGGAAAATAATAATATTTAAAAGTTCGCCAAAGAAGAAACAGGCAAGAAAACAAAAACCCAGGAGAAAACCCCCATGCAGATTCACCCATAACGCAAAAATGAGCGGATAAAGATAAAAAAGATATTTCCTGCGGGTTATCTTGACGTATAAAGAAATAACCCCCAGTAAGCAACCGAGCAAAATGGAAAATAACTCAGGCTTGTAATAACTGACGGAGTATACGCAAGCAATACCGAGTGCGGCAATAAGTGTAATGCTGGTAACATCCAGTTTTTGATGGATAACGCGGAAGAAAAAATAAATTAGCAGGAAAATTCCTAAAAATATAAGCCATTGAAATATCCACAGGCCGAATCCACCAGCTAACTCATAGAATAAATATACAATAATACTTCCAAGACACGTATTGTAAATCCAGTTTGAGTCTGCCGGTGTCCATGAAAATATTGAATGGTCAACCGTTAAAGTATGATGCGTTAAATAATATTTACCTAGTGCCATCTGCCACCAAACGTCATAATCATAACGTTCCACGGGAAGTTTCAACAAGATCATGACGGGCAGCAGCGCGATCACAATCCACTTTAGCCATCTTGAAGAAGCTAGTTTTTCCGAACAGGAGAACAAAGAAGATATGAATGGGCTGGATGCTATTTTTCTCAGGAAGGCAATCCATGAAGACTTTTGTGCGGAAGAAATAAGTTTATCTAAGATGACGAACAAATAAGCAATGATTCGGGGTTGTTTGTTGTGAACGTCAAGCATCAGATCATTTACCGGCGGCTTGATTTTTGTTCCTTTCTGTTTTTCTTCGTTAATAATCATCACTCAAATTTTATAGCCGATGAGGAAATATAGCTTTCATGATTCAATGACCGTGACATATCAAAAACCAATGGAGAAGCATTTATAAGAAACAATGATTCACACGTTTTTAACATCGATAATTATTCGATTTCCAGAATGTTTAATCCATAACATTCATTCAATCGTCATAGCGTATTACAAATAATAGCCTGAAATTTATATATCATTATGGCTGCTCAATCAAACCATCTATGATAAGTATAATAGCCTCTGGAAATTTCGAAACCGAATTTTATCAGAACCTTTTGTACGGAAATATTCTTAAGCTGAGTCGATATAATCATTTTACTTACTTTTTTTGATAAACACCACTTCGCGGCTTTGCATAAGAAAGAATGATAAATCCCCTGGCCTTGAAAATCCGGATGAATGCCGCCAAGAAACATTTCACCTTCATCCGGAGTGTTAATTCTCAAAACACCAAATCCTACTATCTGTTGATCAATTTCACCCACCAGAAAATTATCAGACTCCCTCGCAGCGAATGTTTTTCTGGCCCAGTCTGTGTATGCCTCATCGCATTTATTTTTATCGAGCCTTGAATCAGCATGGTAATGTCCAACATAACCGCGGAACGATTCACTGGCAACCGATATCATTCCCTTTTCTTCTTTCGCGCGAATTGGCCTTACATGAACCACACCCTTTTCGACAGGCATATCTTGCCTGGCTAAATCCAGACTGTAATAAACAAGAGTATCCATTAACAGAAACCCCTTTTTTTCCATGGATTGAGCCGCATCAAGGTCCGACATATTACAGCGAGCGATAAGCAATTTCACTTTTCCTGCAAAGCAGAAATCTAAAACGGAAGATAAACTCTCAGAGGTTATTCCTATCACTCTTGCTGTTACAACGCCAAATCTCTCTGTATCAATGTCTGAAATAAATATGTCCGGGGAGTTGGAACTCATTAATCCTCCAAAATTGATAATGTCTATACTTGATCCTTGGCATTAAAGTCTTATGTAAAATTATGTAACCCTCGACTTCAATATTTAAATATTTCCCCAAATTATCATTTAAAGTATTCTATAAAATATTAAGGCGACAGCCACATTTTTTTATATTGAAGTTCTTTTTCCCTGTTCTTTATTTCAATATCCATAGCATTTAATATGTCCTGTTTGAATTTATAGAAATCACTGATATTATTTCTAAAAATACCATAAATATATCGCCCTGCTTCCGGATTTAAGCGAACATAAAAATTAAAAACATTTACTAGAACGTCCGGATTTTTGACCCGGCTAAAGCGTAAAGGACTAAGATTCACGCTGCCAATCTCCGATTTAATAACAGAAAGAAGTGATTTGTGCATCAGGATTGCTGCATTCTTTTCAAAATACAAAAGCCGCCACTCGTCACCCTCCGCTTTTAAAAAATCAAAAATAAGCGCCATCTGTCTGTAATGAAGAATAACCAGTTTAAAAGGATATTTCTTTCTAAAAAGTCGGATATCTTCACGGTTGACTCGCTTGGTGGTAAATGCCAAATAATTTGGTATAACCTGTTTCATATATGGACTGCAACGTGGGTCAATAAAAACCTTATAGTCTGGATAAAGACTCCACATCAAATAACCCCCAACCACGTAATCATTGAATATAGGGCCTTCTATTTTATATTTCTTCAAGAAATCCACTTCCTTCACCGGAGCGAAACTATCAAGCCCTCGACCGAACCATTTCATATCACCGCCATATCTTATATCGTAATAGACAGTGCTGGCGAAAAAGAAGACAAAAATCAGCACAGAAATTGGGGCTGTTTGGCGGATAAATTTTTCAAATCGTAATCTGTGAATCACCAGATAAAAAATGATGAAGAAAGAGGCAACGGCGAAAAAGTAAGAGGCTCTGCTTGCTTCCATGCCCCCCCAGTATAAGACGAGACTGATGATCGGCATAGTAAAGTCAACTGACCTTTTCTTGACGAATTCATAGACGGAAAATATTAGGACGGCAATCACGGCCAATGTTATGATCCATACCGCCATGCCGATATTTAAGAAATTCAGGTCAAAATTTTTCAAATACGGCCAAAGACTTGTATAGGCAAGAATATAAGTTTGAAAAGTATCTAGAGATACTTTTGACGTCATTCCGTCATAGGTGTTCACCAGATAATTTGCTCCATAGGGATTCAACAATGTGGCAACGCCGGATAGCGCCACTGCCATACCCAAGTGAATCAACTCTCTGGTGGTCAATGATTCTTTCGGGAAGAATATTCTATTCAAAAGTTCACCGACAAGCGCCATAGCAAGAAAAACCAGACCGACAACGTAACCGCCATGAAGATTAACCCAGAGAGCAAAAACCAATGGATAAAGATAAAAAAGAAACTTCCTGCGGGTTATCTTTACATAAAAGAAGATAAATGCCGTCCATGAAAAAAGAAGAAGAGAAAACAACTCCGGTTTATAATAACGGCATGCGGGAGAACAGGCAATGGCAATGGCGGCAATAAGCGTTACGCTGTTTATATCCAGCCGCTGATGAATCAATTTTAAAAATAAATAAAAGGACAGAAAGACTCCAGTAAAAACCAACCCATGCATGAACCAGAGGCCAAAACCGCCCCACAAATTGTAAAACAGATAGATGGCGATGCTGCCCAGGCAGGTATTATAAATCCAAGAAGGGTCCGTGGGTGTCCAGGAAAAAATAGAATGATCCATGATCAGCGTCTTGTGGGTGACGTAATACTTACCCAAAGCCATATGCCACCACACATCGTAATCCACATTATCAACCGGATACTTAAGCAAAAACAACACAGGCAAAAGAAATATGAACAACCATCTCATGTATTTCAGAGATAAAATGCTTTCTGTAAAATTCAAGAAGGAACAGAATTTTGTCGAAAGAGATTTTATGGTATTAAAAGAAACGTTCATGGGAATGGCATTCTCCCTGTCTTTGTTTTGCATTTCACTCATCAGTAGCGTATCCTTTTTGTATTATTACTTCGGCAATTAAATATAATTATGATTCTTCCACAAGGCCTTTATTTGTGTCAATTTATTATTCCATCCGGCTATGTTTCATTGCTGAAGTGATGATCATAATCTTTTATAAAAATCTTTTATTTTGCCGGTAACTTTACAGACATCTTTTTCAGTCATTTGATAATAAAGCGGCAGGCGCAAAAGACAGTCACTTACCCTGTCCGTAACATCCAATTTACCACAACGTCTTCCATATCGTTTGCCTGCAGGGGAACCGTGAAGAGGCACATAATGAAAAATAGCCGATATTCCGTGCTTTCTTAAAAAAAGATCCAGTTTTTTTCTTTCATCCAGAGAACGGGTTATTATGAAAAATATATGACCGTTGACTGAACAATGATCAAGGACGCAGGGCAGTTGAATATAACTTTTTTCAGCCAAAGGCTGCAACGCCTGCAGATACAAATTATAAATCAGATTACGCTTGGCCAGAATTTGATCCGCTTTTTCCATTTGGGCATAAAGAAACGCCGCAATAATATCGCTGGGCAGATAAGACGAACCCATATCAACCCATGTGTATTTATCCACCTGTCCGCGAAAGAACTTGCTGCGATTGGTTCCCTTCTCTCGAATTATTTCCGCCCGCTCGAAATATTTTTCATCATTAATGAGCAAAGCGCCTCCTTCTCCTGAAATAATATTTTTTGTTTCGTGAAAAGAACATGCTCCGAAATGGCCGATGGATCCCAATTTTCGTTCCTTGTATGCGGACAGAATACCCTGCGCTGCGTCTTCAATGACGAGCAAGTCGCGCTTCCGGGCTATATCCATAATAACATCCATTTCACAGGGGACGCCGGCGTAGTGAACCGGCAGTATAACTTTTGTATGGGGTGTAATAGCTTTTTCAATAAGTTTTTCATTTATATTGAGCGTGTCGGGACGGATATCAATAAATACGGGAACTCCCCCTCTCAGGACAAAAGCATTCGCGGTGGAAACAAAGGTATAGGAAGGCATGATAATTTCGTCACCTGTCTTAATATCCGCTAGAATAGCCGAGATCTCCAGAGCCGCCGTACAGGAATGCGTGAGAAGCGCTTTGCAACAATGCAGACGTTCTTCCAACCATGCTTCACACTTTTTCGTAAAGGGACCGTTCCCCCCCGTATAACCATTTTCAACAACGGCTCGAGTGATATAAGAAAGTTCATTGCCAACAATGAATGGTTTATTAAATGGAATTTTGATCTTCGGCATAAGCATCACTTTTTTTTGGCTATACACATCAACGATCCTCCGGCGGGAAAGGAAAGACCGGATTTTATCAGGCGCACTTCAGCGGCGCATATCAAGCGAAACAAATAATTCAGAAAGGGATAAATAATTATTTCATCTCTGACACTTTTTTCTATAGCTTTCTTTGGGAAAAAAAGATAGCGCCCTCGAAGCAGGGCAATAAAAGGCAGCAAAAGGCTCATAAACGACACTATTTTTACAACTTCAAACCCGCTTTTTATTACTTTTTCTTCAAACATTGTTCTTTTATATCGTCTTTTATGACCCACTTGGCTATCCATTACGCTGTATAACCATTCATGCTGAGGAACTGTGGCAATCATTCCTCCCCCCTGTCGCACGGCTTTATACATCTGATCCAGCACCTGTTGGTCATCCTCGATATGCTCTATCATATCAAAGGCGCCTATGAGGTCGAATTCATTTATAAAGGGAATATGTCGCGCATCCAGTTGTATGAAATTCGCTTGTGCTACTTTTTCAGAGGCAAACTTTAGACCTTTCGTATAAATATCAGCGCCCGTGCATTTCATCCCAGCAAAATTTGATGCCAAACCTTTTAAAACATAACCGGTGCCGCAACCTATTTCCAGAAAATTTTCCGGATTGGGAAAATATTTTTTCATCGCCCAGATGATCAATTTGGTGCGTTCCGAAAACCAGAAGCATTTATTTTCCTGTTGAAATATATGCTCGTGGCTCGTGGCATCAAAACAATTATTACTCAAAGCCATTTCAGGAGAAAACGCCGGGAATCCGTCAATTCTTTTGGCTTGATAACCACAAAATTTACATGAGAAATTATTCTGCAATTCACTATTACAGGCTGGGCATACCTTCATCGCGAAACCTTTTTTGAAATAAAAATTTATAATTCATCAACAGTCATCATGACACTTCTTTCTGCATAATTATAGACCTTCGACAAAAAAAGATGATCTGGTCTAAGAATTCCCTTTCGGATGTAAAATCGTCGATGAATCCATCACGATCAACAATCTTGGCAATATTCACAGCGTATGCATTCCTTTCCATCGCATAACGACGCCTCGTATTTACTTGGACAAAACGCCTGCAAAAATCAACAGCGTCAGGATAGTGTTTTTCCGGATCTATTTTCAACATGGTTGCCTCTTCAATATTTTTTGCTCAAATCGTCTGCCAACGATTGTTTTTCGCCGATTTGGAAATCGCTTCGAGCATGTCCAGTCCTTCTTTGGCCTGTTCAGCCGAAAAAACCCACGGCGAGGTGCAACATCCTGTTTTCTTATATTCCAACAGGCCGTCGGCAATATCGTAATAATGATTGGCAAAGGCCTCGATGAATCCCGCCGGATGGCCGGATTTGAAACGGTTATAGCGCGGCAGATCAGCCACGTCCACGCAGATTGACGCCCGATCAATGATCCGCCTTTTTCCGTA
>ENA-ORXD01002106-ORXD01002106.1-sediment-metagenome-genome-assembly--contig:-NODE-2106-length-14140-cov-4.564531_pt1 | contig 14140 bp, 8 predicted proteins | sample MGYA00237862_ERZ511471 | MGnify/ENA metagenome assembly ERZ511471 | reverse complement strand
AGGTAGAAGATGATCTGCCCCAGGTCCTTGAGGGCACCATCTGCCGAGCCGGCATCAACCGCCCCGGCAGCCCCCAGCACCAGTTCTTCTCTATCGTAATAATTACGGGTGAGCTTTTTAAACGCGTGGTACCATTCAACCACCAGGCAGGTGAGTTCGCTTTTGCTGGCTAGCCATTCCAACTGTGTGGAAGAGAGCAAATTAAGCTCTTCGAAGGTGTGAACCAGGTACTCATGCAGGGGAGGGTGCCCGGCGATAGTGCCCAGCGGTTTTCTACCCACAATTGTTGGGGCATTGTGGCGGATGGCGGCAAGTTTTATAGTGGGTGTAAGGGCGGATTTGCCCCGTTCGGCCATCGCGGAACTTCCCAGGTATTCCGCCAGCCGGGGGATGACCATAAAACGCACGTTGATAAGGCCGCTTTCCCTGCCGATGGCACGCCTCAGCGTTACCCCGGCATACATCGAGGGCACGATAACCGTAACCGGGCTGAGCCGGTCAGCGGCCTTTGCCTGGCTTATGCCCTCCGCCAGGCAAGCTTCCGCCCGGTTGCCGTAGTATTTCAAAAACAGGTTCGCCATTCATACCCCGCTGTGGTTTTTAGCCTGGGGTATTTTAACACAGGGGTGCGACAGGGGTGGGTGGTTGTTTGTTTGGTTATATTTTCAAGCAAACTTGATTAGACGGAAATATGTTTACAAATGAGTTCTTTTATGAAGGGTTTAATTAGCGTTATTTTTAAACGTGAGTTTTGAGGGTATGTTTTGTGAAGGAGTTTTATAGATAATTGAGGATACGACTTTTAATCAGGGTACCACAGGTTCGAGGCCTGTATGGCCTACCAAAGCTGTTTCAATCTCCCTGAACGGGGGAAAATTGCGAATCAGGGTGTCATCCCGACCCTGATTATAGCATGCTCGCCAAATATAACGTCTGCAATGATCGGTATGATTGAATAATAAGGGCTTACAGAAACCATGAGTGTTTACTTCTGCCTTGATGCTTTCCTTAAGGGTTCCTTTAAAGCCTTTTCAAACCTGACCATAGAGTCGCATAAAAACTGCTTGATTTTTTCCCAATCGTCCCGATTGGTTATGTCGACATCAAACAATTTTTCAGAAATACGGGAAGATTTCTTATCATCAAGTCTTTGCCAAATAAGTTTAGAGCCATACGCTGATTCAATTTCATCCTTTTGGGCGAACAAGTTATCAAATATTTTTTTATTTTCCTCTATATTAGCTTTGCTGATGTCTAATGCAACCGAGACATAGCTTTTTGTTACTATAAAATTAAAGGGTGCACCGCTGACACCAGAACCGCTGGATAACCAATGGTCACGCCCAGGATTCACATTTTTGTATTGAGATGAAAGTGCATTGAATTTTGTTAGAAGCTCACCCCAAAACTCTCGTCTTAGCTCTTCAATTTCGCGGTTTGTTTTCTCTGCAGCTTTTTCTTCTCTAGTTTTATATGCAATTTTAATAATATAATCCTCTGCTTCTTTAACGGGAATTATCTGTTCGATATCAATTAGTATTTCACCCTTATACTTATAAGGAGCAACTTTAAAGCATTGGGCTTTAACGCCATGATTCAGCATCCACATAACCGTGGAAGTAACTTCTTTTCTGAAATTACCTGCTACAAGAATCATGCGCTGGTCATTTTCATTTAAAGAAATTTCATTGAACGGTTTGCCGCGGAAAAATTCTACGATATTTTCCTCTGCATTTTCAGAAGGGCTCGATTTATCCAAATAGGATTGGTATATATCCTTGATTTGCTGTTTTGACAGTGTTGAGCAATATGATACATATTTCAATGCTTGCCAGGTGACATCTTTTCCGGTATCATCAAGTTTATTTTCAATTACTACTACACTTCCTGACTTATCTAAAGCCAATAAGTCTATGCGTTCACTTGTATCATCGAAATCATCAAATTCCTTTTGAATTATTAATAGGTCTTCACCTAATATAGCCGGGTTCTTCACAATCCATTCTTGTAAATCTCCCCGTTCTTTAAAGCCACAATCGTGGAAAGTATTCAGCTTAATATTCCTAAGAATATTCGTGTCTTTGTTTAATTCATACATATAAATAATCCTCCAGACTATATTATCATTTTTGCAAGCGATGCCTGCAACCTAACACGCCATCATATTCCAGTCAACTTACCCCTTGTCTGAAATTTATATAGAAATAATTCGTTCAGAAATGGACATTCCCCGATTCCAGCTTTCTATAGGTACTTCATGTCGTATTGCCTTTTCATTTCTATTGTATCTGCGACATTCATAGAAACAATTCATCTAATAATTATTTATTCTCAGATTGTTCTTAAGGAATTAGAAAACACACTTATTTGCTGCTGGCCCGAAAGGCTCAACTCTCTTACGCCGTTTCTGCCCTGAAAGAAACTTCCTAAACTAAAAGGCCTGCCTGTTTTCGTAAATGAAGGCGCTTGAGGAAATATTTTTCTTATCAACGGTTCAGCGTCTTTCAGTTGATAAACATCAAAATATCTAGTTTGCCGCTTATCACCGTTTGCACGATATGCTCCATATTTATAGCAAGGCGGGTTGTATTGGATATTTAATACGTATAAATCTGCAGCAAGCACGTACACGCCTTTTATTCTTGTAAAAGCCCATACATGCTGCCCTAGATGCAGATTTTTTATTAATTCACTATCTTGATTTAAATGATATGACTTTTCAGTTGCCATATCTGATATATAGTTATTCTCTTTCCAATAGAACAATAATGACATTAATTAGCCTCCCTCATTTATTCTAACCCCCATTTTGGATAGTAATTTGTTGCTATTAATATACAGAAGGCGGAGTGCACGTATAATAACCTACATATCGTCAGGCGGCTATGAAAATAGCCATAACTTAACCCATGTACGATTATGTATATCATTTCCAGTATTGGAAATGATATTTTAACACAGATTACGGAGGTTATATTCGTTTTGGTTATAGAAAACCAAAACCTAGAATATTGCTTGGAATATTTTTTATATCAACGCGATCTATTCATAAAATACTTGTAAAGATAGGCCGCAAGCGCAATAAACTTGGGGGTTCGGAATATATACAGACAATATAACGGAAAATTAAAAACCAATTTAAAAGCCCGGTTATAAATTCGATTAAAGATAAAAGATAGTATTATATAGATACTTGGGCAACGTGCTAAATTTATGGCTTGGATGAATCCTTATTTTATAAAAAAGTCAATAAGCGACAAGTATTTATGTTAGACTCTAGTTATTATGAAATACGCCTTGTTGACCGCACAGTCTATAATAGATGTTTAGACTGCCAAGAATCATAAATAGCGTCAAGCGCGAAAATTCAAGCATAACAATTGTTGAAAGACTATTGCTTGGACAATATTTAATTGACTAGGGAATGGTTATCAGCTCTCAAAATGAAAATATCGCTTAGGATACAAGTATGATTGAAAATTCAAAGTTGTACGATGAAAATGGAATTGAGGATTTTGAAATTATTGACCCTGATGCTTCGGCACTTATAGAATCGTTAAGGGCTTTTGGCTATGATGTCCCCAGCGCAATTGCAGATCTCGTTGATAATAGCATTACAGCTGGATCTGTTTCTGTTTATGTGGATTTCATTTGGGAAGGAAAAAATTCCTACATTAAAATAACTGATACCGGTATGGGCATGACTGAAAATCAACTGCGGGATGCAATGCGCCCAGGGTCAAAAAATCCTCTTGATAGCAGAGATCCTCAAGATCTGGGAAGATTCGGACTCGGATTGAAAACAGCATCTTTTTCACAGTGCAGGAGACTCACAGTTGCATCGAAGACGATAAAGTCTCCGGCGCAAATCAAAGTATGGGACTTAGACCTCGTAAAAGAAAAAAGAAGCTGGACAGTAAAAAAGAGTGCATTTTCTGAGTCCATACCGAAGCTATCCTCAATTAACGATCTTGATCATGGCACAATTGTGCTTTGGGAAAAACTTGATCGGATTGTCGGCATTGAAGAGGCAGAAAACAAAGATGCCGAGAAAAGGTTTTACCGAATTGCAGAACGTACCGTTACATGGCTTGAAATGATATTTCATAGGCTGATTGAAAATAACAAAATTCGAATATATATCAATGGTGATGACGAAAATCACCTTTTAAAACCTTGGGACCCATTTCTTGAAAAGCATATGGCCACCCTAAGATACCCTATCGATCCACTGAAAATTGCATCGGGTACCGTACTTGTTGAAGGATTCGTACTCCCTCATAAGGATAAACTTGGCGATGACGCACATTCTCGAGCTGCCGGACCAAACGGATGGAATGCACAGCAAGGTTTCTACGTTTATCGAAATGACAGACTTCTTGTGCCAGGAGACTGGCTTGGATTGGGGAGAGGCGGAACATGGAGAAAAGAAGAACATTACAAGTTAGCAAGGATAAAAATCGATATTTCCAACAAGATGGATCACGACTGGCAGATAGATGTAAAAAAGTCGACGGCTATTCCACCTGGACTAATTCGTAGTCGCTTAACCGAGCTTGCATCGATTGTGAGATCTGATGCATGGGATGTTTACAGACATAGAGGTGAAGGAGGTTCTCCCGGAAAACGAAGAAAGACAACCATAACCAGGATATGGATTCATAAAAAAAGAGGGAAATATGCAACATGGAAAATAGACAGAGAGCACCCATTGGTTCGTGACCTTGTTTCTGCTGAATGCACGGCGTCAGAAGATGTTGAGGGATTATTAAGAGTGATTGAGGAAACAGTTCCTCGCAATCAAATATGGTTCGATATGAGCCAGGATTCGGAAGCAGTTCCAAAACCTTTCGAATATGCGGAAGCAGCTGAAGTAAGAAAAATTGTGAAACTGATGTACTCAAGACTACGGAATGAATTTGGAATGTCTGCTGAGCAAGCTCTGGGTTATATTCAACGATTTGACGCATTCAGATTCCAAGAGAATATCATCGAAATTATTGCTGCTGAATATGAGGAGGATAAACAGCATGGATAAATTTACCGCAGCCCAGACTATGGCGAGTACAGTTATCCAGCAAATCTTGTCGGAAAATACAGGACCTCTGACGGGTGAAATGATACAGCAAGCAGTGGATAGAGTATTACCAGCACTTCCCGGATGGGAAGTTTCTTTTAAAAAAGACCAGCTTATTAAACACCTTCAGAATATGTTTGCAATTTTGATTGGACGGCCGGTTACCATTGAAGATACAAAAAACCATAAGCCATGGTTAGAAGCAAGAATCGGCGAAATACAGTGGAATTACTGGAACCGTTACAGGCTGTTGTTGGAACAGAATGGCAGAGGTCCCAATATAGTCGGCGAAATAGACAGCACAACAAATGATATATTGGGCAGATTGGAAGATCCAAGCAGGAAAGACGAATGGGATAGAAGAGGAATGGTGGTTGGGTATGTGCAGTCTGGAAAAACTGCGAACTATATCGGGCTGATATGCAAAGCGGCAGATACTGGCTACAGTGTCATCATTGTTTTAGCGGGCGTTCACAATAGCCTCCGGAGTCAAACACAACTGCGGTTGGATGAAGGATTCATTGGATATGATAGCAAGCACCATTTGGATGAAGGGGCGCGTCCTCTGGTTGGCGTAGGGCTTATTAATCCATCATTAAGACCGGATACAATTACCACAAGAATGGACAACGGTGATTTTTCAACAAACATTGCCAAGCAGTTCCATATTACTCCCGGCGGCAAACCTCTGCTGTTCGTCGTAAAAAAGAATGTCACTGTATTAAAAAATCTTCTGGGATGGATAAGGTTTGCAAGTAACACACAAATGGAAGACGATAGAAAGGTAATGTCAGGATTTCCTCTGTTAATGATCGACGATGAAGCGGACCTTGCATCGATTGATGTTAAAAGACCGGATCTGCTTCAAGATGGAACGCCTGACCCGGATCATGATCCTACGAAAATCAATTATTACGTAAGGAGCATACTACACTCGTTTAATCAGAGTGCCTACGTAGGTTATACAGCCACCCCATTCGCAAACATATTTATTTGGCCGCAGTTGGTAAATGACAAATGCGGCGAAGATTTGTTTCCGCGAAGCTTTATTACCCGCTTAGAATCGCCGTCTGATTATGTTTCTCCAATTCGCGTGTTTGATATCCCAGAATATGAGGATTCTGACGAAGAGCGTGATCACGGATATCTTGGCGATCTACTACGTAGAATTAATGACGCGGGCGAGATTGATGCAGAAGATCCTACAGGCGGCTGGATGCCCCCGAAACACAAGAGACATCACGTGCCATATTTTGATGGCGGTAAACACGTTCCTCCTTCACTCAGAAAGGCTATTCTTTTCTTTGTTCTCGTCATTGCAGCCAGACTTGAACGTGGACATCTAAAAAAACATAATTCAATGCTTATACATGTGACCCGGTTTATCGATGTTCAGCAGGAAGTATGGAAACAGGTATCTGATGAAGTTCAAGATATACGCAATTTAATCAAACTAGGATCAATAAATGGAAAAAATCGTATTGAAGAGGAATTACGCGATATCTGGGAAAATGACTTTCTTACGATTACACGAAAACTTAATCTGGACGACTGTCCTGAAGTAAACTGGAAAGATTTGAAAAAGAACCTGATACCTGTAGTTGAAACCATCAAGATCAAACTCTTTAATGGGCAAGCAGGTGATACTCTGGATTATTATGATAACAGGGAAACCGGATTAAATTTGATCGTAATAGGTGGCGATAAGTTATCGAGGGGTCTGACGCTAGAAGGATTATCAGTTAGCTACTTCCTCAGAACATCCCGCATGTATGATACGCTGCTGCAAATGGGGAGATGGTTTGGTTATCATCAGGGTTATATCGATTTGTGCAGACTTTTTATGACAAACGAATTGGTTGAATGGTTTAGCGCTATCGCTGCTGCAGATGAAGAATTACGACATGATTTTGAACATATGGCTGCTACCGGCAGAACTCCCTTGGAATTTGGTCTCAAGGTAAGATCGCATCCGAAACTGCTTGTCACGTCTCAGGTTAAAATGAGAAACGGGACGAAATTATTACTATCTTTTACTGGGGCCATGATCTCAACGACAGTATTTTATAAAAATATTAACGAACTAAAGGGCAATCGTGACGCGGTTAATGATCTTATAAACACGATGTTGTGCGCGGGCATTGCTTACGAGAGAAATCCGGCCCGGAACCGTGGTGAAGCTTCACAACGAACTGCCAGCGGAATTTGTTTTTCCGGGGTTCCGTCAGCATACATCATCGAATTTTTTAATAAATACCAGACGCATACAAAAGCATACGAGGTTAAAAGTAATGTGATAGTGGATTATATCCGGACAGAAAACCGCGATGGCAGACTAACTGACTGGACCGTATTTATTCCAAGCGGCACTGGCAGTGAGTACTGCGGATACCTAACAGGCCCTATGAAGCTTATAGTAAGAAAATGGAGTAAAAAATACGGTAACACGTATGAGCGACAGCAATTAGACAGGATTGTAATCAAAGGAATTTATAGTCCCGCTGATGAATCAATTGATCTGGATAACGATGCTTACAGTAAGGCCTTGAAGGACACAGTCGCAGCATGGGAGAAAGAACCCGGTAGAATTAAAGACAAACCAGCGGAACCATTCGGAAGGCAAATTAGAGCAAAGAGAAATAATAAAAAGGGACTATTGATTCTGTATTCGCTTGATTTCATGCCTTTCGGCATAAAGTCGCTTATTCAGGAACAAGTCCCTGTGGTAGGTTTCGTTATTAGTTTTCCTGGAGAACTCGGAACAGAGGGCGTCCCGTATGTTGTGGCAAAGAATTTCTTCCAGGAGTTTGATGAAGAATGATTGATATATCAGAGATACACGAAAAGTGGCAGCGCCTTAGAAATGAAAATATTGGCGCTGAAGGACTGCTGGCGCTAAGAGTTTTGCCGGATTCCATGCAAGATTTATTCTTGGCAATAACAGGGCCTGATTCAAATGCAGTTATGTTTCTCGAGATTTCATCAGATATTGCTCTATGCATATCGGATTACCCCAGATTGAAAGAAATTCAGATTTATCAGGACAAGATAGATAATTTCAGAACCAGAATTATTCTAGAATTAAAGGCGCCTGAATACGAAGCTGTTTTTGCTGCACTTATATGCGATATCATAAACGCGATTGTCGGCGAAACCAGCGAAAAAGAAGCTCATAAAAGCCTTATTAGGAGACTGTTAATTTGGCAGACGCTCCTTGCTCGCTTCAGCCCGGGTGGTTTATCAGCATCGGAACAGCAAGGTTTATATGGAGAATTATGGTTTTTAAGAGAATACTGCTTTCCTAAATTATCACATGCTGATGCTTTACAGGCATGGACAGGTCCCTTCAGAGCTCAACAGGATTATAATTTCCTGCATTGTCTGGTCGAAGTTAAAACAATTGAAGAAGATGAAGAAAAGATACTGATCACGGGCGAGCACCAGTTGGAAAGTTCAGAAGGCAAAGACCTGCTTTTATACTGTCTTACAGTTTCTATTTCGAGCGATGTAGGTGAATCTCTTCCAGGAATCATCAATAACATACGGCAGCAGTTATCTGAAAATTCAGAAAGTATAGGATTCTTTAACGAGCTTTTAATGCTTGCAGGTTATTTGGATTCGCAGTCGGAACAGTACGAAAATCCTGTATTTTTAATAAAGAGAGAGCAGTTTTTTTCAGTAGAAAACACCTTTCCGCGAATAACCTCGCAAAACCTTTTACCAGGGGTTTATTCTGTAAAATACAATATAAAAATCAAATCATTCTTACCTTATATCATTGCCATAAATGAAGCGAATAAACGCATGAGGTTTACGTAGCATTATGAGTATTAGTAGAATATTGTCAGATTTCAGTTTACAAATGCATTCGGATGTTATAGAGCGTTCTCACGGATCTCAGGCAAGTGGGACGCCGGCACATAAAGAGAACGCTTTTACCGAGATATTCGCCGGTTACTTGGATGAATTTGGGATTTCATCCGGATTACAGGTTTGCTATTTTCGTTATAAAGCATCATTTGGTGATATTAAAGTGAATGCCTACTCTATTGATGAGGAATCTGGTACTGCAGAATTACTCATCACGCGCTACTGCGACGGTGAACCGGTCGAGATCACAGCTCATGAACTTTCAGAAATGAAGAGACAGGTAGAAAACTTTCTTGTTCTTGCAACTGCTGGAAATTATGTGAATATGGAGCCAACCTTCGATACTTATGAAATGGTTGAAAGATTTCATGCTGCAGGAAATTCAATAAATACTGTCCGGGCATATCTAATAACAGATGGTATTGTTGCAGCAGATAAGATTGAAGAGGGGCAGCTGGAACATTACCTTGTGAGTTATGATGTATGGGATATAAAGAGATTATACGATAGAATTACATCTCCATTGCCTTACGAGCCAAATACGATCGATCTGCTTGAAGTGTTTAAAACTACTTTACCGTGTCTGCCAGCTTCGAAGAATGAAGACGGATACCGCTCCTTCCTAACCTATATTCCGGGAAATATGATATACAATCTATACGAACAGTTCGGCCAGTCGCTCTTAGAACTTAACGTTAGATCATTTCTGCAGTTTCGAACAAAGGTTAATAAGGGGATTCGAGAAACTATTTTACACGAACCCCATCGGTTTCTTGCCTATAACAACGGTATTTGTGCCACCGCTGAAAAAGTTGATGTTGAAGAAAAGAATGGCGTTAGAAGAATACGCGTCATCAAGGGGCTTCAGATTGTAAATGGTGGTCAGACTGTTGTCGCTATTCACAGAGCAAAAAAAGTCGATGGAGCTGATGTAGATAATATCCTCGTTCAAACTAAGCTAACCGTCCTGTCTTCTGAGGATTTGTTTGAAATGGCCCCCAAGATTTCTCGTTATTCGAATACGCAGAATCGGGTAACTGAAGCTGATTTTGCCGCGAATGATACTTACCATCGAGAATTAGAAGACCTGTCTAGGAAAATATGGATACCCGGAGAACAAAGCCGCTGGTTCTACGAGAGATCGCGCGGGCAGTATCAAGTCGAAAGGATGCGAGCGGCAGATCGGAACAAGTTCGACTGCGAAACACCATCATCAAAGACGGTAAATAAAACTGATTTGGCAATGTACCTGAATGCTTGGGATCAGTATCCTCATATTGTGAGTCTCCATGCTCAGAAGAATTTTATTTCTTTTATGAATAGAATTAGAAGAGAATATGATAGAAACTGGAAACCTGACGAGGAATATTTCCGTGATTCAATTACCAAAGTTATACTTTTCAGGAATGCGAAGAAGATTGTTGATGAACACAAGGACTGTATTCAGTCTTATCGAACTCAAGTTACCGCATACACAATATCGTATCTTACTTTTCGTACTGTCAATCGCTTGGATCTTGGTAGAATCTGGGCATATCAGGAGATTTCTCATGGCATAAAAAAAGCTATCAAATCATGGTGCGAAGATATATATGATCAAATATTAAGCACGGGTGGAAACAGGAACATTGGTGAATGGTGCAAGAAAGAAGAATGCTGGCAGGCTGTCAAAAACCTTAAACTTTCTGTACCTCAGGAATTGTCTGATGAGACAGACCGTGTGCCTTTCGTTCCCAATGTGGGAAAACCTGGAGAGCAACAGGGGGCCGTGGAAGATCCAGAAGCGCAGGAAAATATTGCTCGCGTAGTTGCACTAAAAGCAATAGAATGGACCCATATTGCAGAATCAGGCCACAATAGCGGTGAACAGAATGACTTTTTATGCAAGTTAGCTATTACGCTATCCGAGTATGCAGCTCTGGGCTGGAATAAGATTCCGTCTGCTAAACAGGCATACTGGGGGGTTCAACTCTTGAATTGGTATGAAGAGTATACTTTAAGACAAAACAGCAAAGGCCAAACAAGCTGATTCAATTTCGCTAATTTATAACACGAAATAACAACTGGATATTTTATATTATGAAACAACCAATACCAGTGGTGGATATTTTTGCTGGGCCTGGTGGACTGGGAGAGGGTTTTAGTTCCATCAGAAGTGACAAGGCTGGTTCGATTTTTAAGGTCGTTCTTTCCATTGAAAAGGAGGAATTTTCTTACCAGACTCTGAAACTCAGGGCATTTTTCCGTGAATTTACCCCGGCTTCCGCACCAGAGGAATACTATCAGTTTTTGAAAGGTAAAATTTCAAAGGAAGAAATGTTTCAGAAATATGCCGTTGAATCGCGGGCTGCAGATCAAATTGCTTGGCTAACAGAATTGGGTGTTGAAAATCCAGATACGGTGGACCGGAGGATTATTAAGTCCATAGGAAAAAAGACAAGGTGGGTTCTAATTGGAGGTCCGCCCTGTCAAGCATATTCAATTGCAGGAAGATCGAGAAAATCAAAAATCTGGCGCGATAATCCTTCAGAAAAAGAAAACGATAAAAGACATTTTCTCTATCGGGAATACCTTAGGATACTGTCGGTTCACAAGCCTCCTGTATTTGTGATGGAAAATGTAAAAGGCATGTTGTCGTCAGACATCTCTGAGGGGAACATAATTGATTTAATATTCAGAGATTTACGCAACTTGGGCTATCGACTCTATCCTTGTGTATCAGAAACTCCCGCAAGAAGAGATATATTTGGTGAACAATTGCATAAACCAAAAGAATTTATTGTTAGAAGTGAAGAACACGGCATTCCCCAAAAACGTCATCGCGTAATAATTTTAGGAATAAGCGGCGAATTGAATGTTACACCAGAGACAATGGTCAAGAAACCTTATACAGTAAAGCTTGCAGATTGTATTGGTGATCTTCCAAGGCTAAGGAGTGGTTTATCTAAGACTTCTGATTCAATACACAACTGGTTGCAAGCTTTGAAATATATTAGTAACACAGGCATATTTGAGGACCAAAAAATCGACAAGAGAATAAAAACGATGATACAACAAATGGTATTTCAGGTTGATAACGAATTAGGTCGTGGGGGTGAATATGTCAGTTTTTACAACGCTGCTCTGCCCAATTTTGAGCAAGACTGGTTTTTTGATAAGAAGTTGGAGGGTATATGCAACCATTCTTCGAGGGGGCATATTAAAGAAGATCTTTTTCGATACCTCTTTGCTACTTGTTTTGCTAAAGTAAATGAAAAAACACCAAAGCTAAGTGACTTCCCGGAATATTTATTGCCGAAACACGCAAATGTTGAGGATGGGGTTTTAAATGGAAAGTTCTCCGATAGATTCAGGGTGCAATTAGCCGAATTTCCTTCAACGACAGTAACGTCGCATATTTCGAAAGATGGTCATTATTTTATACATCCTGACCCGTTTCAATGCAGGTCACTGACGGTGCGTGAAGCTGCCCGGCTTCAAACTTTTCCTGATAATTATTATTTTCTTGGTCCAAGAACAGCTCAGTACGTTCAAGTGGGCAACGCTGTGCCACCTTTATTGGCGAAACAAATTGCACAAATAGTGAGTAATGTATTGTGGCAGATAGAATAACTAGAGACCATCGTAGTTGGAATATGTCAAGAATTCGCTCGAAGAATACATCTTCAGAGATTGTGGTTAGATCCATACTTCATCGCATGGGATATCGATTCAGGTTGCATAGCAAAGACCTTCCAGGTACTCCAGACTTAGTTTTACCGAAATACAAAACTGTTATTTTTGTGAATGGTTGTTTTTGGCACAGACATTTGAATTGTAAATATGCGTATATTCCAAAAACCAGAGAGGAGTTCTGGGCAGCAAAGTTTCAAGACAATGTTACCCGGGATGAAGAAGTTAAAAAACAACTAAGTAACCTTGGTTGGAAAGCAATAACAATTTGGGAATGTGAAACTAAGGACAAAGAGCGGTTAAAAGAATTAATTAATTTGAAATTACGGAAGGTTATTGTACCGGCGATGCTTGAATTAATGAAGTCTTAACAATTTACATCAATCGCATTGTCTCCGGGCTGTTATGGCTTTTCCAAGTTCCAGTGATATGATAAAACCGTATAAAGATAATATAAATTCAAAAAGCCCGCTCAATATTTTCTCTTAATTCAAAGTATCAAATCAGGGATTATTATTCCTTTCATAAAAGGACTCTTAAGCGAGGAATTATTTACTGGTTTCAAGCAAGTTACTATTATCCAGAATCAGGGGTTTTCATAATAATAAGTTGCCCCAAGACTGAAACAAGCTTGCTATTTCTGAAAATGAACTCGGAATCTATCAGACCAGCCATGTTGAACTTAAACCTGCAGGAAATTAAGATTCTTGTTGTAAAATTACGTATTCTTAATAATCCGGCTTCTACTTCCGTTTCTTTTTGTTGAGCCTTGTGGTATTTTATTAATACCATGCGTGCCTATGTTGGGGTTACGGATAGCGACTGGTTCAATTATTTGAGCGGTTTGCCAGAACTGGCCGAGGTTAATTTCTGGCAGCCGCATGGAAACCATACCTTTAAAGCCCTTGATCAAGGAGAACTATTCCTGTTCAAATTACATTCCCCGGATAACTATATTGTAGGCGGTGGAATATTCTGGTATTCAAGCATATTACCCATAAGCTTGGCCTGGGAATCTTTCGGGATTGCTAACGGTGCCAGGGATTACTGGGAAATGCGTAAACTTGTAACTCGGGCGCGGCATGAGCCAGTACAATCCAACGTCGATTTTAATATAGGTTGCATAATGCTTGAGCAGCCGTTTTTTCTGCCGCGCGAAAAATGGATACCGGTGCCTTCGGACTGGAAGCCCAATATCGTCCAGGGCAAGAGATATGATTTAACGGTGGAACCCGGCCTTTCCATCTGGCGGCAGCTACAGGGGGCAGAACCGTTAACATGCACTGTGTGCGAAGAAGCTGCCCGCTATGGCAAGCCGACTCTTACACTGCCGCGGCTGGGGCAGGGTACGTTCAGGGTTCTGGTGACCGACGCTTATGAAAGGCGCTGTGCCATGACCAATGAGCGGACTCTGCCTGCCCTGGATGCGGCTCACATCAAACCCTATTCGGAGTCCGGCGGGCATACCATCAACAACGGCATATTGATGAGGCGGGATTTGCATGCCCTTTTCGATAGAGG
>ENA-ORXD01002105-ORXD01002105.1-sediment-metagenome-genome-assembly--contig:-NODE-2105-length-14140-cov-16.085899_pt1 | contig 14140 bp, 12 predicted proteins | sample MGYA00237862_ERZ511471 | MGnify/ENA metagenome assembly ERZ511471 | reverse complement strand
ACCGACAAGATAAAGTACCGGGAAACGATCGAAGACCTGGCCAAGTTCCCGCATGAAGATCCCAATCCGGTCTTGCGGGTGAATCAAGCCGGAAAAATCTTGTACGCCAATCCAGCCAGCTCGTGTTTACTGGAAAGCTGGCACACCCAAATCGGAGAAATGCTGCCCCAGTATTTACAAAAAGTGACCCTCGAAGTGTACAGCACGAGGAGTATCAAAATATTAAATCAATCCTGTGCCGAAAGAACCTTTTCAATTACCTTTGCCCCAATCACTGACCAGAAATATATCAATCTTTACGCCACAGATATCACCGAAACACTGAGTTATCTCGAAGAGCTTAAATCCTCTGAATCCAAATTCTCAACCGCGTTTCTGCTCTCTCCTGATTCAATGATCATTTCCAGGATTGAAGATGGATTGCTGATTGACACCAATGAAAGCTTCTTAAGATTAACCGGATACCGTCTGGAAGAGATCATTGGAAAGAAATCTTCTGAGATTAAATTATGGCATGACCCCGAACAACGCAAAGAGGTCATTGCTCATGTTCAAAAATCAGGCAGTATTAATGATTATGAAGTGCAATTACACCTGAAAGACGGCTCGATTCGAACCGGGTTATTCTCAGCCTGTATCATTACCATCAACGGACAAAAGCGGCTGTTATCCATCTTCCACGATATCCATCAAAGGAAAATAAACGAAGAACGCATCCGACGCAGCCTTGACCAGCTCAACGCGTTGCGCAGTATTGATATGTTTATTTCAGCCAGCACTGATTTACAAATCACGCTAAACGCGATTTTAGAACATGTGATTAACCAGTTGCAAGTCGACGCGGCTGCGATCCAACTGGTCAATACTGCCAACGGTCTGGTGGAGTTAGCCGCGGAGAGTGGTTTGTCTTTAAGCTACCAACACAAAAAATCGATTCCATTGAGCCAATCGCTGGCATGCCAGGCTGTTCAAGAACGATCCACCAATCACCTTTCCTCTCCTCCGAATCCGCCAATTCATATTGAAGAAAACACCTTCTTGGATTACTTTGCCGTCCCTCTGGTTGCAAAAGGACAAATTCTGGGGGTTTTGGAACTGTATAATCGCTCCGTAAAACAAATTGATACAGATTGGTTGCAATTCCTGGAAGCCCTGGCCGGGCAATCAGCCATCGCCATCGAAAACGCCAATATGTTCGAGCATCTTGAGGTGAAAAACCTGCAGCTGGTCCGCGCGTATACCTCTGTGATCGAGGGCTGGGCGCGCGCGCTAGAATTGCGAGACGGTGAGACCGAAGGGCATTCAGAGCGGGTGGTGGGATTAACCCTGACCATCGCGCGCATGATGAACGTGCCCGAGGAGGAGTTAACCTCCATCCGCTTCGGCGCGTTATTGCATGATATTGGCAAAATGGGCATCCCGGACCATATCTTATTGAAGCCCGGTCCGCTGACCCCCGAGGAATGGGAGATCATGCGCCATCACCCCCAATATGCCAGTGACCTGTTGGCCAGCATCGATTTCTACCAGCGCATCAGCGACATCCCCTTCTATCATCATGAACGCTGGGACGGCAGCGGCTATCCGCAGGGGTTGAAGGGCAATGAGATCCCACTAGCAGCCCGAATTTTCAGTGTTGTGGATGTTTGGGATGCCCTCACCAGTGACCGGCCTTATCGTCGGGCATGGAGCAAAGAAGAAGCGCGTAAATATATCCAGCAAAACGCCGGCGTGCAATTTGACCCGATCGTGGTAACTCATTTTCTGACTCTGGTTTAATTTCCCCCGAAGCGCTACCCCAAAATCTCCACTAGTTGATGCAAGTTTTCTATTCGCGCGTCAGGCAACCCGTCGGCCGGAATGGTCAATTCAGCGGCGTTTTTCACCCGGCGCGTGATCCATACGCTGCCCATGCCCACCCGATTGGCGCCCACAATATCCGCCGCCAATGAATCCCCCACCATTAAGGCTTCGTCTGGCTGCAAATTCCAGGGGTGAAGTCCGAGTTGGAATATGCGCTCATGCGGTTTTCGAATCCCAGCTTCAGCTGAGATGATGATATTTCCAAGATAATGACGAATGCCAGCCTGGTCAATCTGGTAATGAACATCCCGCGCGTAAGCCGCGTTGGAGATCAACCCAATGCGATACCCTTTCTCTTTAAGTGCAGAGAGACAGGCGTGGGCATCCTCCTCAACAAACCAGTGCTGTTCTGAGACCGCGTACATCGCATCCAACACCGGCAGCAGATCATCCTCGCGGGCGTGTTCATAGCCCCGTTCAATCAACAGGTTGCGCAAAACAAATTCCGAGGTGCGTTCAATGCAATTCTGGTCACGTTCCTGATAGTATGCATTAATCCGATCACTGAATTCGCGCATAAAGACTTTTTCTTCCAGCGCGTAACCGCGGCGCAGCAACTCACCGGTCAAAGCCAGGTAAGACCGCGCGTAAACATCCGGCCAATAACCGTTAAAGTACATTAATGTGTTTCCCAGGTCAAAGAATACCGCCTTAAACCTGTGCTGTGATATTTCCCAGTGCTTTTTCATCTACCCCGAACCTGACTTAATATCCCTTTTCAAAATCAAACTGATTATAAAGCGGTAGCCCGCTTAAGTATCTTTCCAGATTCACCGCGAACATCTCTGCCGCTACCTGTTCGTAATGCTTGCTGCTGGTGGCAATATGCGGCGTGATCAACGCGTTGGGTTGTTTCCACAAGGGATGCTCTTTGGGCAAAGGCTCACTTGCAAACACATCTAGTGCTGCGCCGGCGATTTTATTACTGGTCAGCGCGTCCAGCAGCGCATTTTCATCCACGACCCCGCCCCGGCTGATGTCGATCAGATAGGCACCAGGCTTCATTTGGTCAAATTCACGTTTTCCAATTAATCCCTGTGTTTCCGGGGTGAGTGGTACGGTCACGACCACAAAATCACACTCTTTTATCATCGACCCACGGGCTTCCACCGGGTACAAGCGCCGGAACAAATTTCCTTCAGGGTCACCCAACCCTGGCGGTGTATATCCCCGATCTTCAGGGTGCATTACATCCCGCTTGGCGGCCAAAATGGTCACATTAAACGGCTGCAGCAGGCGTGCCAGTTCGCGTCCAATGCTGCCATACCCCACAATGCCCACCGTGCTGCCGCGCAGTTCTTGCGGCACAAATCGCTTCAACCGATCTGGAGCCCATCCTGAGGCTTCCTGGTTATGCACCAGGGCGGGGATTTGATGGCCTAACGTCAGAATCATGGTCAACGCGAATTCAGCCAGTTGAGCCATCGCCGCCCCGCTCATCGTCGTGACCACCAGATCCGGTTTCTTGACCAGCGGTTGATTAAGCGCGTACTCGATGCCAGCCCAATGGAATTGCAGCCAACGCAAGGTTGGCATCGCCTCGGGTTTAGGAAAAACCAAATCGGTATAGAAAACCTCGCTCTGCGCCAAAATATCCGCCGGAATATCCTCGGCCTTCTTGGCCGGAATCACGCGCACATTCAGGCGCGGAGAAACTGATTTAATTCGTTCCACCAGAGCTTCGGACCAATCCTTGGTGATTAAAACTTCAATTTTTGAGGCCTCTGCCATTGTCTACCTCCCAATGCAATAACGCGCAACCGTGAATTTGGTTGCGCTTATTATGCCATGAAGCACAGGGATCTGGGAAAGGAAATTCCCTATTTAGCGGTAAATTCCCTGTGGATCCAGCTCTTCCCTTAATATCCGCAACTCTTCCTGTGTTGGCGGTGGGGTGTACCGCAACTCATCTGCCGCGCGCAGCGCCCAGCCGGTGTTTTGCTGTGCCTGCTCCAGGGTAGCCCCGGGGTGCAGCGCGGTGACGATCAACTCGCCGTTTTCATCCGGCTCCATCAGACATAAATTGGTCACCACTGCCTGTGGACCCCCGCCGCGGATGCCGGTCTCTTCGCGTTGGCTGCGCCCGCTTAAAAACCCGGCCGAAGTGCAAAAATCCACCTTTTCGGGGAAGCGGCGCTTTTGATGCGGAGTCATAATGTAACAGCGGTTAGCCCAGGCGGCAATTTCCATGGATCCACCCGAACCAGGCAGGCGCACCTTGGGATGCTGGTAATCGCCAATCACTGTGGCATTGATGTTACCGAAGCGGTCAATCTGCGCGCCGCCTAAAAAGCCCACATCCACATTGCCGCGCTGCAAGAAAAGGCTGAAAATATCAAACATGCTGCACACCTGCGCCGCGCCGCTCACCAGGGTTGGGTCGCCAATGGATAAGGGTAATCGAGACGGGCGCGCGCCAATTACCCCGGCTTCATAAATCATCATCAAATAGGGCGCGTGCGTGCGCCGGGCCAGGTTGCAAGCCAGGTTGGGAATCCCAACTCCCACGAAAACCGAATCGCCATCCCGCAGCAGACGGGCGGCGTTTACTATCATCAATTCAGAGGCAGTGTATTCCATGATCAGTACGCTCCGTAGTTCACCGGACTGCTCCAACGCGGCGCCACCTTTAACCGATCCAGAGTGGCAACACCCAACTTCTCTACATATTCCGCCCGGTCACGGACGCCCATCACCCATTCATCCAGGTAGGCTTCCACACCCTGGCGCGTTTCTGAAATTTTATCCCAGGCCAAATAGAACTCATTATCGCGGTCGTAATATCCCTGCGTATAAGAGGGATGCGCGCAATACGGCACGTGGCAAACCGCGTCCACCACAAACTCAGAAATGATCGTCCGGTTGGGATCGGAGCGAATCACTTCTTCATCGACGATCTCCTCGGCGGTCACAATGACTCGTTTGGCGGCAAAGGCGGCTTCTTTTTGCTCACCCAAAATGCCCCAGATTTGCGCGTTGCCGCGCGCATCCGCGCGCTGAACATGCACAATGGCTACATCCGGGTTCAAGGCGGGCAGTACCACCACTTCACGCCCGGAATAAGGGTCCACCACCCGGCGGTAATTCGGATTGGCGTGTTCCAGATCACACGCCGCGGTTTGGTTCATGGGCATAAACGGCAGACCAGCCGCGCCCGCCTGCAGGCGGGTGATCATCCCAAAATGGGAATATTCCTCCCACTCCAGGTTGCCTTGTTCCAGATCCTCCCGCACAATGCGCAGTGAACCTACTCCCGGGTTGCCAGTGTAAGAGAATATCAACTTCTTCGCGACGCCCGCCGCCGCCATCTGCTCGTAGATCAGGTCGGGAGTGGCACGCGCCAGCGTCAGCTCTTTTTTTTGTTGTCGGATGATTTCGTGTCCCGCGGCAAACGGAATCAGATGCGTGAACCCGGCCGCGTACAGACAGTCACCGTCATTCACATATTGGCTGATTGCTTCTTTTAAAGAACAGAGTTTGTTCATAGCATCCTTATATTGCCAGAGCGTTGGTTTGGATTTTTTCTTATTTTTTCTGGGTGCGCGCTTTGGATTTTTCCACCTGCCGCTGTCGAATTCGCTTGATCAGCGAAAACCGGCCGGAGGCATCTTCCGTGGACTTGGGATTAGTGCTCTTGATCAGCGCCCCAACCAGAATCAAAGCAGCCCCGGCAAACAAATAATTGAAGTTGCGTACCCGGGCGATATCAGAAAATAGAAATAATAAGATTCCCATCCCCCCTAGAATGAGAAAAAATGATCCAATTCGATTCAGGAAATTCATGTCGCTGTGCTCGTTCTAAGAGAAGCCAGCCGGTTCGTTACCCGGTCAGGGGAAACCTCGAACCGGCCGGTACCGATCTCAATCGATCAGGCGCGTTTTACGCGGGTGCGGATTTGCTCGTGCAGGTACACCTGCAGGTAATGCCATCCGCCCATGTTTTTTCCAATCGCGCCCGAGCCCTTCCAGCCGCCGAAGGGTTGGAATCCCGGCCAGGCGCCGGTGGTGGCACCCTGCGGCCGGTTCATATAAGTTACTCCGGCTTCAATTTTCTCTTCGAACCAGTCCAGCTCTTCCTCCGCGCCGTAGAATCCAGCGGTCAGGCCGTAATCCACATCATTGGCCAGGCGCATGGCCTGCTCCAGATTATCCACACTGGCAATGGTGGCAATCGGCACAAACATCTCCTGTTTCCACAGGGCATGCTCCAGCGGCAAGCGGTCTACCAATGTAGGCGCGACAAAATACCCTTTGCCCAGCGCGCCTTCAGTGAGGACTTTGCCTCCGGTCAAGATGCGTCCATGTTGGCTGAGATCTTCGCTGAAGTTTTGGAAGTCGTTGTAAGAGCTCTTATTGACCACCGGCCCCATGTAGACATCGCGTTCAGTGGGATCGCCTACTTTTAACTTATTGGTGATTTGCACCAGTTTTTCGACCAGTTGTTCATAAACTGGTTGCTCTACAAACACGCGCGAACAGGCCGAACATTTTTGCCCTTGCAGCCCAAAGATCGACCGCGAAATACCAATCGCCGCGGTATCCAGGTCAGCATGCCGGGATACGATCGCCGGATTCTTCCCGCCCAACTCCAGGACTATGGGGCGGATATACTTTCCACTGGCAAAATTGCGGTAAATACCCATACCCACATCGTAAGAACCGGTAAAGGTGATGCCATCCACCTCCGGGCTTTCGATCAACGCCTGGCCTAGCGTACGTCCCGGACCCGTTACGTAATTAAATACGCCAGCCGGCAGTCCGGCATCGCGCAGGCATTCAGCGATCATGCGCGGCACCCAGGGAGTATCGGTCGCAGGTTTCATCACCACCGTGTTGCCAGCCACCAGAGCGTGGGCAACCGGTCCGCCGGTGAGCGCGCCAGGGAAGTTAAACGGGCTGATCACCACCCACACCCCGTAAGGGCGCAACACAGAAATATTGGAAACCTGGAATCCCGCCAGCGGATCAATCCCCATTGGTTTGACAAAGCCATCATGGGCTTCCATCATGGCACAGGCGTAACGGAACAAATCTGCCGTCTCAGCCACATCGCCCAAAGCTTCCATGCGATTCTTGCCAACTTCCAGGGCCAGCTTGGCGCCGATCTCAAATACCCGTTCAGAAATTAAATCCGCGGCTTTGCGGATTAATGCCACCCGTTCTTGCCAGGGGGTAGCCGCCCAGGCGGGGAAGGCTTTGCGCGCGGCGGCCAGTGCATCCTGCGCGTCTTGTTCGGTTCCCTTTTGAAAAACACCCAATACCCAATCGGTATTAATCGGGCTGCGGTCTTCGACTTTGTCTTTCGCGAAGCGTTCTTCGCCAGCAATGATCATGCCGTATTCTTGCCCAAGTTTGGATTTCACCTCTTCCAGGGCGCTTTCGAAACGCTGATGCAGCTCCTCGGGAGGATTAAACATCGTGGAATAGGTAAGTTTGAACGATGGCTCCGCTGTCATTTAAGATCAACCTCCTTGGTATGTTTGGTTATCCTTCACAGTATTGCGGTTCAATCCATTACACTCAATAGTATAGCCCAGGCAAAAATACAAGTCAAAACCACAGGCGCAAACCGGTCATCCCCCGCAAGTTGCGCCAGTGAAGGAACTGCGCTACACTTTTTTTAATCAGGATCGCTTATGTTCTTATATTAAGGATGGCGCGGTGAATCCAGAAGAAACCACCTGCATCGGCATCGATATATCCACAGGCAGGCACCCTGTTACCTTTTTGGCTATTGATCATGATTGCCGTCTGCTGGCTCAAGGCAATGGACAGATTGACGACGTTCTGGCTTTTTGCGCCGGGCAATCTGCCGCCCGGGTAGCCATCAACGCGCCATCGCAAACCAATCACAAGGTAATGGCTCGCCAGGAAGTTCGTTTAAGTCTATTCCCCGATCTTTCCCCGGGTCGCTGGACACATCTCCGATTGGCTGAATTTGCCCTGCATGAAGCCGGCATTTCCATTCCACGTACCGGTGAGACGGAAAAAGAATGTCCATCCTGGATGCGACTGGGGTTCAAGGTTTATCACCATCTGCAAGAATTTGGTTACCAGCCTTATCCCGGTGGTGGTGAAGCAGACCGGCAGTGGTTGGAAACACAATCTGACGCCGCATATTGGTCTTTGATGAATCACGTCGTTCCTTTTACCGGAAAAACTCTGGAGGGGCGTTTGCAGCGCCAGCTGGTATTGCATGAAGCCGGTTTGCCCGTCAGTGACGCGATGCGCTTCTTCGAAGAACTCACCCGTTACCGCCTGCTGCACGGCATTTTACCATTGGAAAATATCTACACTCCCGAAGAGTTAAACGCCTGGGCAGCCGCGTACACTGCCTGGTGCTCGATTAACCGTCCCGAGAGTTTGATCCAGTTTGGCGATCAAGAAGAAGGCATCATCTTTCTACCCATCCGGATCAAAGAGAACAATTCCCGCCGCGGATTCAGCGATGTAAGTTATTAATCGACCGCTTTCATCACCCTTTCTCCATTGGGTAGCGAAGGCGCGCGGATCGGTTTATTCCACTTCGAAATCTGTAATTTCCAACCAGGCAGGTTCCCTGGCGGGCAGCGTACCAAAAGACAAACGCCCATCTGGCCGGAAAGCCGCGTATTGATTGTCCACCCACAACACCAGCCCCAGCCTGCCCTTTGGGCTCAAGCTCGTCTCAAAACAGTTCAACCCATCCACATCAAATTGTGTCTTTTCTGGCGTCCACACAATTCGATAGTCATGCCATTCTCGAAAATCAAGGCTCAATTGCCGCGCGTCTTCTTTTACCAGCCGGCGCGCCGCGCGGCGCAGCAAACGCCCCAAGGGCGGGACCAACAACGCGGGCAGGAGTGGAAATGCTGGCAGCAGCGCCCACACCGGCAAACGCGCGGATTGAAACACACCCATCAACATTCCGTTGGCAGGTATATCATCTCGCAGAGAAAGATAATTTTGTGGTGAGGCGTGGAAAAACCAAACCGCCTGCGGCAACGCGGGCATCCATCGGCGCATTCCCCCCAATCCCAACCCCATACTGAAAGGGTCATTCCACAATCCAAAACCCCAGGTACCCTCTATGTCAGCCGCCGAAACACGCGCGCGTAAGCGCATCTCAAAAGGAGCTTTCCACTGAAAATCTTTTCGCCGCAGTGGCAGCGTATCATCCAACTGCGCCCAGCGGTACACATCCGCCGGGCCTGCCGGAATCTGCAGTCGCCAGCCGTTTCCAACCGGCCTGACATCTGCGCCTTTGGTTAGCCGAGGAAACAATTGAACTTTCATGGATAAAAAATGGGCGGGGATTATTCATCTCCGCCCAGCTCCTCTAAATTTTGGGTAAAACCAGCACCCACACCAGCCACCAGCCAATCATCATCCCGCCGATCGCCAGGCGGGCGGCCACCGACCAGCCGCAACCCAGCGCCATGCTGCGGGTCGAGCCCAGCGCTTTGCGCCAGTCGCGGATCCGGATTACTTCCACGATGAATAACGCCAGCAGCGCGGCGATAAAACCACCAAAAGGCGGAAATATCAGACTGCCTACTACCGCTGCCACAAAAGCAACCCCAATAGCCAGCCAGCTGGCGCCCTGAGACTTGGCGCCCGCCCCCATCAGCACGTTGTCGATGATATTGCCAAACAGCATCAAAATCGTCATAAAGGCAAACAACACGCCAGATTGCCAGGTGAATCCGGATACCAGCCCATACACCAGCGCGGCTGCCCAAATGATGGTCAATCCAGGAATCACCACCACAAACAGCGAAAACAACCCGCCCAGCATGGCGGCAAAAGTGATGACTTGCAGGGTAAATGTACCGATGGAGTTCCAGTCAACCATTTAAACTTATCCTTCCGGGCGGATCACATCCACACCGCCCATCCAGGGGCGCAGCACTTCCGGCACCACAATCGAGCCGTCTGCCTGTTGATAATTTTCCAGGACCGCGATTAATGTGCGCGGCAAACCGAGGCCGGAGCCATTTAAAGTGTGCACCAAACGCGGCTTCGATCCGTCCGCTGGGCGATATTTAATATTCGCCCGCCGCGGTTGGAAGTCTCCCACTTTCGAAACCGAAGAAACCTCCAGCCATTCGCCGCAACCGGGCGCCCACACTTCCACATCATAAGTCACTGCCGCGTTGAAGCCCAGGTCACCGGTGCACAGTTGCACAACTCGATAAGTCAACCCCAGATCCCGGCAGGTTTGCTCGGCGTCAACCAGCATTTTTTCCAGTTCCGCGTCCGACTGCTCGGGCGTGCAGTAGATGTACATTTCAACTTTATCGAACTGGTGACCGCGTTTGATTCCGCGCACATCCCGACCAGCGCTCATCTTCTCCCGACGGAAACAAGGCGTGTAAGCGGTGTAGCGGGTAGGCAGCTTTTCTTCTGCCATCACATCTCCGGCGTGAATGCCGGTCAGCGGCACTTCTGCGGTGGGCACCATCCAGAAATCCTCTTCGTGGTCGCGGTACAAATTATCAGCAAACTTGGGCAGCTGACCCGAAGCGTATAGCGTATCTCCTTTGACCATGAAAGGAGTGTATTTCTCCTGATAACCCTGGCGAATATGCAAATCAAGCATCCAGGCGATCAGCGCGCGCTGCAGGCGCGCGCCAGCCCCGTTCAGCACATAAAAACGCGAACCGGTAATTTTGACGCCTTGCTCAAAATCGATGATGCCCAGGTTTGTGCCCAGGTCCCAATGCGCTTGAGGCTCAAAATTAAACTGCGGGATTTCACCATGCTGGCGCACCACCACGTTTTCACTCTCGTCTTTTCCCAAGGGAGTGCGTGGATCGGGTAAATTGGGAATGCCGGAAACCAAGGCTTGCAACTCTTCATCCACCAGGCGGATCTGTTCGTCTAACGCGCTGATGCGGTCGCCCACTTCACGCATTTCCGCGATCTTGGCTTCGCGTTCTTCTTTTTCCTTCATCCGGCCAATCTCTTTCGACACGCGGTTGCGTTCTGCTTTTAGTGTTTCCACTTCCGTCAGTAAACCCCGGCGCTTCACATCCAACTCAGCCACCTGGTCTACCGCGCTGGTATCCATATGGCGCTTGCGCAACGCCTCTCGCACCACATCGGGGTTTTCTCGAATCAGAGCGATATCCAACATAATTAATCTCCTTCTGGCAAAATAATACCCGTGCTGATATAAAAAATCACCCCGCTCGTGCAGGACGAGGGGGGCGACTCGTGGTGCCACCTGCATTTACCGCGAAGAACGCGGCCTTGTTCGGGCGATAACGGACGCCTCCGTCCCTCTTACAGCGATTTCACGCTCCTGCAAGGGCTGCTGCTCCAAATGGAGCGCCGGGGTGGAATTTGCCATTTGCCAGCTCACACCAACCGCTGGCTCTCTGAGATTGGGAAACAATTCCCCGGGCTAGCATTTTGAATTGATCGAATTATCAGGATTATACCTGTATGAACCGACTTGTCAAGCGCTGATTCCAGCTTTCACCGCTGGCGCGTTTACTTTCTCTTCTTGGTCTCCACGTCCAGGCGGTACCCCACTCCGCGCACAGTCTTAATGAAGCGCGGATGGCGAGCATCTTCCTCCAGAGCCTGGCGAAGCCAGCTGACATGCACGTCCAGCGTGCGTGTATCCCCTGTGTATTCGGTCTCCCAAACCACGCGGAATAATTCGGTGCGCTCAATCACCTCTCCGGGACGTTCCATCAATGCTTTGAGCAGCATCACCAATCGCGGGGTTAATTGCGTCTGGCGATCCTGACAGCGAGCCCAGCGATGTTCCACATCCAAATGAATGGGGCCAACTTTGAACACATCTTTTTCATCGGACGGCAGTAAAGGTCGCAGCCGGTTGAGTAATTTTTGTAAGGTAAAGGGTTGGGCTAAAATCACATCTGCTTCTAATCGATCCATGTGATCATAGTCCGCGTCCACCACCAGCAAAACCGGAACACCCGGTGCGTCCTCACGGATCGATTGGCAAATTCTTTTTCCACTGGTGCGCATCGACGCAGCATCGACCAGCACCACATTGGGCTGGATGGCACGCAACCGTTCTTGAGCGGATTTACCACTTCCTACACTCTCGACTTCATAACCCTTGCGAGTCAGCCCAGAAAAAAAAGAAGGGTGGTCAGAACGTTTGCCTTCAATGAGCAGGATTTTTCCCCTTGTTTTTGCCAATCGAATGCTCGCCTTTCTCTATCGCCGTCGGAACCATGATTCGGCAGCAATGATAAAAAACTTTCAGGTATTATATCCACAATTAACCTTCGATGAAAATCCCATCTGCGCAAAATGGGGATTTTTTACCTATCAAATTTGTTAATCTAAATATGAAAAACCATTTGACTAATCAAAGGTTAAAGAAAATCCTTTAAATGTTAAAAGGTGTTTCCCTATTATACACGAATCTATACTGGTTATTCACCCACCTTTTAAGGCTGAAAAGCCAATTAATAATTTCTTTCGGGCAGGGTTTCCCTCCTAATTTGTCCCAGGGCGTATAGACTTACGGGATAATCCACTTCCAGCAATGTTGCAGTCCCTCCCGCAGCGTGTTAGAATTAAGCAGATTACGTTTCCAGAGATTTTCTTCTCGGGAAGGAACCTGAATGATGACTGGTATGGTTGAAGTTGTAATTGACAGTTTAAGAGTTTCGCTCACCAACCAACAACGGATTGTAGTGTTGCGAGAAGTTGGTCGCGAGCGGTATTTACCAATTTGGATCGGACCTTACGAAGCCGAAGCCATCACTATTGCGTTGCAAGAGATTGAAGTGGCGCGGCCACAAACTCACGATTTGTTAAAGAATTTTCTCACCTCAATGAATGCCCGGCTGGTTCGCGTTGAAGTAAATAGCCTGCGGGATGACGTCTTTTATGGCAATCTGGTTATTGAAGCCGGCGGGCAAATTATCAATATCGACTCACGCCCGTCCGACGCGTTGGCATTAGCGGTCCGCGCGCATGTTTCCATTCTGGTTGCCCGGGATGTAATGGAAAAAGCAGGGATTGTTCCTGATGAAAATCTGCAAGAACCGACCGAAGAACAACCCAAGCTGAGCAATCCATCGGCGCCAAAAGAAAAGGCTTCATCCGGTGGTGAAGATCGCCTGTCTGTGTTTGAAGACTTTCTATCTAACCTTGAATTAGATGATTCGTCAGAAGCAGGGGATGATGACGAACCCGATGACGATCAACCCAAATCCTGATCCTCTTCGCTTTACGATCCAACCGGGGCATGCATCTTACCCCGGTTTTTTAACACTCAAGCCTGTGCAGATGGTAAACCATGACTGATTCAATTCCTGTTGACGAGCAAATTCCTGTAAACGATCAGATCAAAGGCCCGCCCCACAGCCGTCAGGCTGAGGAAGCGGTGCTTGGCTCTGTTCTCATTAATCCCGAATCGTATTACGATGTGGCGCAATTCCTCCAACCGGATGATTTCTACATCATTCGCAATCGTTGGATTTGGGAAACCTTCAACCGTCTGCATGAAAGCCGCCGTCCAATCGATTTTCTGACCGTTACGGAAGACCTGGCTCAGCAAACCCATCTGGAAGAAGTTGGCGGACCGGCTTACATTCTTTCCTTAATTAATCAAACCCCCACTTCACTGCACGCTGAAGCCTACGGGCGATTGGTGGAAGAGAACTCCATTCGCCGGCGGATGCTCACCTCGGCCAATGAATTGGCCCGCCTGGCTTTTAACCAGCAATCTACCATTGATACCATCCTCAATGAAGCCGAGAAACAAATTTTTGGCTTGAGTGAGCGCCGGGTTCAGCGAGATTTGCAACCCATCTCGCGCGTGCTTTCCGAAGTCTACGACCGCGTGGACTTGCTTTCTCGCCGTGACGAGGACATATATGGTGTGCCCACCGGTTTGATTGACCTGGACCACCTGCTGGGAGGGTTGCAGAAATCCGACCTGCTGATTATCGCCGGTCGCCCTGGTATGGGTAAAACCGGCTTTATGCTGGGTGTGATGAAAAATGCCGCCCAAAAGCATAAAAAACATGTCGCCATGTTCTCGCTGGAAATGTCCAACGAACAGCTGGTGCAGCGTCTTATCGCCCAGGAAACGGGTATCGATACCCAACGCTTGCGCAAAGGCCAGCTCAATGATGAAGAATGGCCCTTGTTTACCCACGCGATTGAGGTGCTTTCGCAGACTCAAATCTTTCTGGATGATACCCCCGCCATTACCCCGTTGCAATTGCGCACCAAATGCCGCCGCCTGCACATGGAACACAACCTGGATTTGATCATTGTCGACTACCTGCAGTTGATG
>ENA-ORXD01002104-ORXD01002104.1-sediment-metagenome-genome-assembly--contig:-NODE-2104-length-14143-cov-3.910209_pt1 | contig 14143 bp, 9 predicted proteins | sample MGYA00237862_ERZ511471 | MGnify/ENA metagenome assembly ERZ511471 | reverse complement strand
TGGCTCAAAAGAAAGAGGTAAAGATCAGGCAGATAGATGATCTTCGTATCTTTCAGAACCTGATGGAAGTGACCGGAGATCGCGATGGTTTTGGGGTGCATTCAATTGCGTATTATCAGGAAGCATATAAACTGTTTTCTCCAACTAAACAATGCGTGATCCTGCTGGCGGAATATGAAAGTGAGCCGCTGGCCGCGCTGATGATTTTCAGACAGGGTAAACGCGCCTGGTACTTTTATGGGGCTTCGAATAACGAACATCGAAACCGGATGCCGACTTACCTATTACAATGGGAAGCGATGCGTTGGGCAGGCGAGATGGGCTGTGAGGAATATGATTTGTGGGGTATTCCGGATTATCCAGAAGAACAATTAGAAAAAGATTTTCAAGCACGTTCTGATGGATTGTGGGGAGTGTATCGATTTAAACGTGGATTCGGAGGCAAAGTACTTCGTTCGACAGGCTCCTGGGATCGGATATATAAACCGCTGTTATATCGCGCTTATCTCGGTTGGGCAAGACGTAAAAATACCGGCACGGATTCTTAGAGATCTGATAAGTTTATTGCTGTTTGTGATGTTAGGATCGCTTCATTTTCAACTTGTTTAATTTAATTATAGATGATGGCAGTTTTATGAATAAAGATGCGTGGGATGAGATCATCGCTGGATTGCCCGGCGCTCACATTCTTCAAACCAGTGAATGGGCCAGGATTAAACAAAGCTATGGCTGGAAACCTCACTATAAAACCTGGAAGGATGAACGCGGCGAGGTTTGTGCGGCAGCGCTTATCCTGGAAAGAACAATTTCAATTTTTGGAGTGAAATTTAAGATTTTATATATTCCCCGTGGCCCAATCTTGAAAAGCTGGGCTGATCGCCTGCTTTTTGAAAGAGTTTGGATGGATCTTGAAGATTTTTCCCGAAATGAATGCGCGATATTTATTAAGGCAGACCCGGAGATTTTGCTTGGAGAGGGAGTTCAGGGCAGAGAGGATTTTGTTGATTTTGAAGAAGGCCTGTCAACTTTAGCAGCAATTAAAAGTCGCGGTTGGTTATTTTCAACAGATCAGATTCAGTTTAAAAACACGTTCTGGCTGGATATTTCGGGCAGTGAAGAAGAATTGCTGGCCAGCATGAAACAGAAGACTCGTTATAACATCCGGTTGTCGAAACGAAAAGGGATCACAATCCGTAAAGGGGATAAGGCAGATCTTTTACCTCTTTACAGGATGTATGCTGAAACATCTGTAAGGGACGGCTTTGTTATCCGGCCCCAACAATACTATCTGGATGTCTGGACGCTCTTCATGGAGAATGGAATGGCAACGCCGCTCATCGCCGAATTTGAAGGCGAAGCGGTGGCAGGATTGGTGTTGTTTCATTTTGCACGCAAGGCCTGGTATCTTCATGGGATGTCTAGAGCTTTGCACCGCGAGAAGATGCCCAATTATTTGTTGCAATGGGAAGCAGTGCTTTTAGCCAAGCAGATGGGGTGCAGTTATTATGATTTGTGGGGAGCTCCAGATATTTTTAATGATTCGGATTCCATGTGGGGTGTGTACCGGTTCAAAGAGGGTCTTGGAGCCCGTGTAGTCAGAACAATAGGCGCATGGGATTACACTTCCAGACCGTTTGTGTATCAACTTTATACGCGTGTTCTTCCGCAAATTCTTAATATCACGCGAAGTGTCCGTAAACAAAAAACTGTTGAGGAGGTAAATAGACTGGAATGATTGAGAGCGTGAGGTTTGCAAATTTACCAACGCCGGTTACTCATTTGCCGAGAATCAGTAAGGCTTTGGGAGGTCCGGAAATTTGGGTTAAGAGAGATGATCTGACGGGTCTGGCTTTTGGAGGTAACAAAACCCGAAAGCTGGAATTTGTTTTGGCTGACGCCCTTAAAAATAACGCACAGACGTTGATTTCGGTGGGTGCCGCACAATCTAACCATTGCAGGCAAACAGCGGCTCTGGCGGCGAAATTTGGACTGGATTGTATATTGGTGCTTTCGGGTGATCCGGAAGAGGATTCCTCGGGCAACCTGTTGATTGATGCCCTGGTGGGGGCAGAAATTGTGTGGACTGATCAAGAATCCCGTGAGACTATCCTGGCAGATACGTACGAGAAGGCGAAAAGAGAAGGCCGAAAGCCTTATCTCATCCCTTTAGGCGCCTCGAACCCTATCGGTTCTGTCGCATACGCGTTTGCTATTGATGAGTTGATGGGGCAAATGGATAAAGTCGATTGGGTGGTTTTTCCAAGCTCCTCGGGGGGAACACACGCTGGTCTGGTGCTGGGCGCCGCCAGAAATCACTGGCCGGGACGTATTTTGGGGATCAGCGTAGATCACAGTGTGGTTGAGCTTCAAAACATTGTATCCAATCTTGCGACACTTGCTTCGGGAAATATTGGAGATCCAATCACTTTCACACCGGATCAAATTATGGTCAACGCGGATTACCTGGGCGCTGGATATGGGATTGTAGGTGAACCAGAGCTCGAAGCCATTCGTTTGTTTGCCAGATATGAGGGATTGCTCTTGGGGCCAGTTTATACTGCGCGTGCCGCAGCTGGTCTGATCGATTTGATCCGGAAAGGGTATTTTAACCCTGCTGATCGGGTTGTGTTCTGGCATACTGGAGGGACGCCAACCCTCTTCGCATCAAAATATGCAAAATTGTTTAATTTTTAGCTGATTTGTTAGAGTTAGTAGAAAACAAAGAGGCCAGGACAATCCTGGTTTTTTTGCTTAATCTGAAATGGCAGGGCGCCAGGAAGGATGAAAATCGTTTGCCGGATCATCTGTCAGCTGTGTGAGGTTAGCCCCTGACAGGGTCATTTGATAGATTTCCAGATTGCCCTCCTGAGAACTTTGGAAAATTAACCAGAAACCATCTTCAGAGAAATCGGCATTCCAGGCGGGGCGCAAATCAGAGACTTTAACCTCGGGCGAGCCATAAACACCCGTTTGTTTGGCCACCAGCCAAGGTAAATTTGAGCTTTGGCTGAATGTCAATATTTCTCCGTTGGGTGACCAGTTGGGTGTGAAAGCAGCGCCATTTTCCATGTTGCTGAATTCGCGGGGCGAACTTCCATCTTTGTTCATGATCCAGATTTGAGGTAAGCCCAGGCGTGTACTCATAAACGCGATCGATTCGCCATCCGGAGACCATTCGGGAGAGCGGTCGCTGCTGGATGGGCTCGATAATCTTATAACGGAATTATTCTCAAGTTCAATCAGAAAAATGTGGGAAATGCCATCTCTCAGGCTTGTAAAGGCAATCATCTTCCCATCCGGTGACCAGGCTGGGTCGTAATCTCCGCCAGGCATTGAAGGCAGGGGGGTAAAACCGGTACCATCCTCATTAATGATAAATAAGCTTGAGCCCTGGTAAGTGTCTTTTTCTCCCCGGCAGGGTGATATAAAAACAATCCTCTTGCTGTCAGGAGACCAGCCGGGTTGGCAGGCGCCATCGGGCAAGTTAGTTACCTGCTGGTACCCATCGGTAGAAATGTTAAGGAGCCATATCTGCGGAATTCCAGAACGGTCAGAAGACAGCACAATTTGACCACTTCGCCCACCAATTGGTGTTGGCAGAGGGGTGGGTAGGGCTTCTGTTTCCAAGATGGTAGTTATTGCGGCAACCGGAATATTTGTCGTTTCCAATGTGATCGTCGGGAAGAGAGTTGGTGTATTTGTTTTTGTTGGTTCTGGCTGGGGGGAGTTGATTGCCATAGCTGGCAAAGCTGCGTTGGTTTCTGGCGATGTTTGTGAAGGTAGAAGTTGATCCCATAATGAAAAGGCAACAACAGCAAAACCAATAACAAGCACTGCAATCGCGCCTAAAAAGAAGAGAGGAGTGCGTTTTTTATGATTTACCTGTGCAGCTTTACTGGAGCCTTTGATGGTGGGGCCTGACACTTGAACTGTAGTTTCTAAGGTGTTTTGAGCTGGAATGTCCCGCGTGTTATTTTTCGCGTCTGACTGGTTCGCATGAGTGATATACTGTTGGCGGAAGGGAGCGGCCGCACGGGTGTTTAACAACGCGGTTTTGAAATTCTGGGCGGTTTGATAACGCAAACCAGGTGATGTTTCCAGCGATCTTTCAATGACTTGAGCCAGGTCATCAGACAAATTGGGCCTGTGTTTGCGAATGGGGGTCAATAAACTGCTTCCCATTGCCCTGGACAGACCATCCTCGGGCGTTTTCCCGGTCAGGGCATTGTAAAGAGTTGCTCCCAACGCATAAATGTCAGAACGAGGGTCTGTTCCCTGGCCGTATTGCTCTGGAGGGGCGAAACCGGGTGTGAGTGCCTGGGCACCAGTAGCCGTTTGATTTTCATGGTTGAGTATTCTGGCAAGTCCAAAATCAACCAGGAAAACCTCATTCGAAGCAGTGATTTTGATATTACCCGGTTTGATATCCCGGTGGATAATTGGGAGGGTACGGCTATGCAGATAAGAAAGGGCGTCAGCGATAACCACCCCGATTCGCGCGATTTCTTCTTCTGTAAAAGCTCTGCCAGACTTGATCAGTTGTTTCAGATCTTCGCCGCCAATGTAATCCATAACAAGGTACTGACCCTGGTCTGGCAAAATGAAATGGTCTGTCACGCGGGGCAGGTTGGGATGTCTCAGGCTGGCAAGGATGGTCGCTTCGCGATGGAATTGTCTGGATGATTCCTCGGTGGAAAACAGGTTTTCCTTTATGGCAATTTCAACCCCTAAATTTTCATCCATGCCATAGTAAACCGCTCCCATTCCACCCTGGGAGATAATGCTGACGATTCTGTAACGGTTATGGAGTAGTTGTTGGATCTCCAGCGCCATGATGAATCCCTTGCGAATGTTACTGGTTGTCTGGTTGCTCAGTTGCCGGGCGCCATGCGGCACCAAAGTCAAAACCGGGGTCAGTGGTCAGTCTGGTCTGATTATCCCCATTAATATCCATGAGATAAATATCATGGTTTCTTCCATCGGGCCAGCTTTCGTATGCCAACCATTGCCCATCGGGAGAAATTGTCACTTCGGCGATTGGATTCAAGTCAGATTTTTCCAGTGATGGAATCCGCACCTCTTCGCTCCCCCTGTTTTCATAATCCAGACGAAGAAGCCAGGGTATGAACTGCGATTCTTTGCTGCGACTGAATAACAATGTTCTTCCATCAGAAGTCCATGTGGGCCAGAAATCGTTCACATTGCCACTTGTGCTGAACTGAAATTGGTTCAGTCCTTTTTCGGACATGATCCAGATGTGATTAAAAGCCATCAGTCGAACAAAGGCAAGTTGTTTTGCTCCAGGCCGCCATGCTGGCTGTGAATCTGCGTATCTGGTGTTTGAGACTTCATTTAAAGTCGCGTCCGCAAAATTGTAAACAAAAATATGGGCAGTGCCTGTTCTCAGCGAGGTGAACGCGATACTTTGCCCGTCGGGGCTCCAATTAGGATCGAAGTCACCAACTAAAGAAAAAGTCAGTGATTCCAATTCCGGGTTATTAATATCCAGCAGATAGATCTTCGCGTTTTCATAATAAGGATTGCGCTTTTCAGTGCATGGAGAAATAACCGCAAGTCTGGTGCCATCTGGTGACCAGTCTGGTTGGCATACACCCTCTGGAATACTGGTAAGTTGAGATTGTTTGGTTCCATCGGCATTCATTAACCATATCTGCATGCTCCCTGTTCGGTCTGAAACAAAAGCGATCTCACCAAATTCCTTTTTTATGGGAGGGGGTGTGAAGGTTTGCGCAACTGAGACTGGTTCAGTTGGCAAAGTAGTAGCCAAAACAGCGATTTCTGTGGGTATTGTATCGGTTTGCTCGGGAATGGCAGCGGTACTTATACCTTCCAGGTTTGCGGTTGGTGTCACATTCAGGCTCAGTTCGGGTTTTACAGGTTCGGTTCTATCGTAGCTGGCAGCAATGATGCTGGAAAACCGATTGTACAGATCTGGTTTTAATAAGTAAGATCCTATCAGCACACTGACCAATACCAGGATGGAAGGGAGCAGCGACCTGGCAAATTTCTGTCTAGAGCCACGCTTGGGCCGAGATTTCTTTCGATTGTTGTCGCTGATTGGTTCCAACCTGAATTCCGGTTTTTGTGCTGGTGGTCGATCAGAAACATCATCATTTTCAGAGGAAGTTTCCTCGGAATTCGGAGGTGGGGGCGTGACGGTGAAACGAGGACGCGAGAAATTATCCAGATTCTCAATTTGCTGGAGCAGGGCTTCCTTGTATTCGTTGGCAGTCTGGTATCGATCATCCTGCTCAATGGATAGAGATTTTTCGATAACCGCAGCTAATTTTCGATTGATCTTGGGTTGAAGAGCTCGTATATCCGTGAGATCTATCTTCCCGGTTGCACGGGATAGGCTGTCCTCAGGAATCACACCAGTAATTGCGGCGTAAAGTGTTGCACCAAGTGAGTAAATATCCGATCTAGCGTCTGTCCGGGCAGTACCATATTGTTCCGGTGGAGAATATCCCGGGGTCATCGCCCGGGCTCCTGTGGTTGTGTTCTGGCTACCTTCCATGATTTTAGCCAGGCCGAAATCAACAAGAACAGCTTCTCCCTCGTGTGTGATTTTAATATTGCCTGGTTTGACATCACGATGAACCACAGAAGGGATTCGTTGGTGAAGGTAGGTTAAAGCATCACAAATTGAGGCGCCAATAATGATGGCTTCTTTTTCAGGGATGCAACCCAGGCGCTCAATGCGCTTTCTCAGGTCCTCTCCTTCGATATAATTCATCACCAAATACTGGCCCTGTCCATCGATCGTAAAATAATCGGTGACATGCGGCAGATTAGGATGGCGCAGGCTCGCTAAAATATTGGCCTCGCGCCTGAATTGTCTGGCATATTCATCAGAAAGGAATAAATTTTCTTTAACCGCTACGGGAATATCTAAATTGTCATCTTGCGCCTTGTAGACTGCCCCCATCCCACCTTGACCGAGGATTGAGAGGATCCTGTAGCGATTATTAAGCGTTGAACCCGGTTTTAGCGTCATTTATCCAGCCTGTTTAGAATTCATAAAGATTTTACCTTGCTTAGGAGTATTGTGCAACGAATTTTTACAATTGAAGAGTGGTTGTAAGTAAATTGCTGATTATTCAAACCCTTCAAGAGATAGGTTGGCAGGATCAAGTGCATGCTATAATTGGCTTTTGTAAAACCGATTCATTTTTGTGAATAGTTTATTGACCAATATGAACTTCAGAAACCTGGATATACATACAGCAGTGCAAACTGCCTTCTTTCTTGCGATTCTAGGCCTGGTGATCTCTTTCTGGGTTGGTATTCGTTCTATTCAATCTGGACGGAAGCTGCTTTATTATCGAAAGAGACGAGACAGGATTGTTAAAGGCTGGCGTTTATTATTGCTTGGAATAATTTTGGGGGGCAGTGCGTTTTACTTAAATCGTTACGCGGAACCCACGGTTTATCTGTTTATCGAGCCTTCTCCAACTGTGACTCAGACCCCAACAATCACGTTGACTCCGACGATCACACTTACTCCAACCATCACACTTACCCCAACCATCACGGATACTCCTTCAGTGACCGCTACACCTCAATTGCCAATGGTGATTGAAACACAATTTACCAGCCTGGTAACGCCAAACCCGGATTCTGTTTTCAGCCCGCTCCAGTTTTCTATAGAATTGGATGAGGATAATTTTCCAATAGACCCCTCAACAGAGTTTAACAATCCGGTTGGGCGGCTTATCAGCTTTTTTAGTTATGACGGCATGCTGGAAGGTGTACAATGGTCCACTTTGTGGTACCGTCTTGAAGACATTTATTTGATTTGTTATGAAACATCGCCCTGGGAGGGAAGCACCGGCGGGTATGCCTATTCAACCTGTGAGCCCTCTTCTGATGAATGGTTACCCGGAGAATATGAAGTTCAGGTGTTTGTTGGCATGGAGTGGAAGTCTTCGGGCCGGTTTAATGTTGTGGGAGAAGCCCCCCAGCCTACTCCAACAAGCACACCCACAAAAACGCTGACACCGACCCGCACTATTACACCAACCTGGACTGCAACATACACATCTACTGCGACGCCAACCGCAACAGCGATACCGACATCCACGATGACCTTGACGCCTACAAAAACCTATACGCCTACTATAACCAACACGCCGATTCCAACTTCAACCCGTAGACCTACTTTGACTCCCCGACCGACGGACACAAAGTGGCCATCACCTACCCCCTGATGGGTTATGTTGGGCAAACAGAGAGATCAAATCGATCTGGTTTCAGGTCCTGGGGCTAATTTTGCGGCAATTTGAGCCGCAATTTCAGCGTTGTGCTTAAGAAGATCCAGGTTTGATTCGAGGCTTGCGCCTTTAGAGAGCTCTTTCACTTTTTCGAGCAGGAAGGGTGTAACTTTTGAACCTGAAATATTTAATTCACGTGCTTCTGACAATGCTTTTTCAATGGTATCCTCAATTTGATCCCGAGGTAAAGCTGTAGACGCAGGTGGGGCAACGACAACGAGAATTGCGCTATTCAGGCCGATTCCCCAATGCGCTCGCGCGATTTCAACAATTTCGTCCGGGGTTTCTACGGTGGCATCTACTCCTAACCCACTTTCGCGAGAGAAAAACGCCGGGAACTCTGTGGTCTGATAACCGAGAATTGGAATACCAGCGGTTTCCAGGTATTCTAAAGTAGCGGGCAAATCCAGGATTGATTTAGCCCCTGAGCAGACAACAATTAAAGGACAGCGGCTTAATTCGGGTAAATCCGCGGAAATATCGAAACGCGAATCTCGATGAACCCCACCAATTCCACCAGTAGCAAATACTTTAATACCAGCCAGTTTCGCGGCGATCAAAGTCCCCGCAACTGTTGTTCCTCCATTGATTTTTTGTGACAATGCAATGGCAAAATCTCGATGGCTGATTTTTCTGGTTCTTTGTGTTAGAGCTGAGAGCGCTTTTAATTGATCATCCGTTAAGCCAATGTGGATCTGTCCATCGAGCAGGCCAATGACAGCCGGGACAGCGCCATGAGATCTTACGACATTTTCCAGGTCTTTGGCAAGTTGATAATTGTGTGGTTGAGGCAGGCCATGAGTTACAACTGCAGTTTCCAGCGCCACAACAGGGGATTTGCGCGATAAGGCTGTGGATACCTCTGGCAAGAAATTTAGATACTTTTGAAGGTTATTGGTCATAGGATTTCTATATGTAGAGTTGGTCATATATTTTCTCAAGTGTCAGATCGGGGATGACAGAGCCGCGGATTTTCAGGGTTAAAGACGCGGCGGAGACACCCAGGCGAACTGCTTCATCAATTGGCATTTCATTGACAAGACCAAAGATCAAGGCGGCGTTCAGCGCGTCACCGGCTCCAGTCGGATCAATAATTTTCGTTTTTATCGCGGGTATATGACCACTGGTTTCTGATGTGGCGTAACACACACCGAACTCAGCTATGGATATCACCGCAGCCCCGACACCCCGATTAATTAATAATCGGGCAGCGTTTAGGGCTCCCAGGCGATCATTGTTCGCAAAAGTCGTGTTTGTTAGCACGGCTGCTTCGGCAGCGTTGGCAGTGAGCAAAGAAATTTTATCCAGAAATGGGATCAGACGGCTGGCAAGTTTGTTTGATGTGGCATCGGCGCAAACTGGAGTCTTGGCCAAACGGGCCTGATGGAATACGGTTTTTAATGTAGGTGCGGGGATGTTTGAATCAACAAAAACAAAATCTGATTGTTTAAACAATTGAGCGTATTTGCGAATATATTCTGGTTTCAGGGCAGATATAGCGCGCATATCATCCAGCGCGAATTGTAGTTCTCCCTTGTTTGTTAGAACAGCCAGATAGGAAGATGTATTGAATTCGGCAGTTCGTAAGCATGGGCTGATATTGACACCCTGTGCTTTTGTATAATCCAGCAGGTGCTTTCCAAATTCGCCCTGACCCACGACTGTAATCAAACTTACGGGGAGGCCGAGCTTTGCGAGATTTTCGGCAACATTACGGGCTACTCCTCCAAAAGAGGGTCTGACCTGGGCGGGAGTAGAAGTGCCCGGTTCGGGGATTGTGCTAGAACGCCCTACAATATCCAGGCCCGATGCGCCTATTACAAGTACATGATTTTCTGAAGCATGGAAATCGTCTTGGAAAGACATAGGTATCTACCGACTTTCTATTACGGTTGTGAGTGTTACTGATTGCAATGGCATTTATACCATAAAAGAAGGGCGGTGAAGTTGTAAAAACAGAAAATACTCATTCAGGATGGTCGCAGGAGGAAAACTAGAAAAATAATTTCTGGGTAGTGAAGTTATAAAATATGATGTATAAATAACCATTATCTGAATGAAAGGCTCATTATATACATGGTAGAAAAGAAAATAGCTGTTGATTTTCATTGTCACACAATATACTCTCCTGATAGTTTGAATGATGTAACAAGATTGATCGAGGCGAGCAAAAAAAATGGTATAGATCGCCTGGTGATTACCGATCACAATACAATCCGCGGGGCGTTGCTCGCTAAAGAATTGGAACCAGAATATATTATTGTTGGAGAAGAAATCGAAACCAGTGATGGTGGAGAGGTGCTGGCGGTTTTTGTGAAAGATGAGGTTCCCGGTTTTATTCCATATCAGGAAGTTATTAGCCGTTTGAAAGAACAAGGTGCTTTTATCAGTTTATCGCATCCATTTGATTTTCAAAGAAAAGGCTGGCGATTGGATGTATTACAGGAGCTTGCGATTGCGGTCGATGCGATAGAGGTATTTAACTCTAGGGTCACGAACTCATTTTTCAACCAGCAAGCTGAATTGTTTGCACAGCGCTTTGATCTGCCAGGTACCGCCGGGTCAGATGCGCATACGATCCGGGAAGCAGGCCGAGCAAGGGTTATTCTCTCTGAATTTGGTGACGCCAATCAATTGCGGAGCGCAATTAAAGGGGGGACTATCCAAGGAGAATTATCTTCACCTTTTATCCATCTGGCTTCAAGATATGCAGTCTGGTATAAATCTCTAAATCAAAGGGTTTTTGAGCGTTTTAAATCATGATTGGCGGCCTTGACGATATTCAAACTTAAGATACAATAAGTGCATAAAGTGGGGCGGTGGCGGAATAGGCAGACGCAGCGGACTTAAAATCCGCCGAGGGTGACCTCTTGTGGGTTCAAGTCCCACCCGCCCTACCTGATGGTAAGTTTTTGTGATGCAATTTATTTTTTGACCTGTTTGAAATGATGGAATTTCAACAGGTCTTTTTTAATTTATAAACTGTGAATCGCGTTTGAAGCATCATTGATTGTGCAATATTGTACTCATTTTAAGTTATACTTTATATATGTCAGACATTTGGACTTGCAAATTAAGTTGTCAAGAGTAAAAATATATTAAACATTGAATTGATCTTAAAACTAGCCAAACAAGAAAGGAGCCGAAAACAATGATGGCTGAACCGCGGAGATTTACTCCCACTGCATTAAAAAGACGCAATCCTGTCCCATCAGATATTGAAATCGCACAGGAAGCCGAATTGAAACCGATTGTGCAGGTGGCTGAGGAGTTGGGGCTTTTACCGGAAGAATTCGAATTGTATGGGAACTATAAGGCCAAAGTAAAACTTGAGGTTTTAAATCGTCTGAAAGATGCTCCAAACGGCAAATATATTGATGTTACGGCGATCAACCCAACCCCCTTAGGAGAAGGTAAAACAACCACGACTGTGGGCTTGAGCCAGGCATTAGGAGCATTGTTGGGAAAGCGTGTGATCACCTGTATCCGCCAACCAAGTCAGGGGCCCACCTTTGGGATTAAAGGCGGTGCCGCCGGGGGTGGTTACAGCCAGGTGATCCCAATGGAAGATTTTAATCTTCATCTTACCGGAGACATTCACGCCATCACTGCCGCAAATAATCTGCTTGCCGCAGCGATTGATGTTCGTATGTTTCACGAATCCAATATGACGGATGAACGTTTGTTTGAGAATTTTTGTCCGCCCGATAAAAATGGAAAGCGAAAATTTGCACGGGAAATGAAGTTCCGGCTGGAGAAGCTTGGGATTGACAAAACTGATCCGGATGATCTGACGCCTGAAGAGCGAGGCAAGATGTTCCGCCTTGATATTGACCCGGATTCAATCACCTGGCGGCGTGGAATTGATACCAGTGACCGCATGTTGCGCGGTATCACGATTGGGCAGGGACCACAGGAAAAAGGCAAAACTCGTGAAACTGGTTTTGATATCACCGTGGCCTCCGAGGTTATGGCAATTCTTGCGCTAACTACCAGTCTGGTAGATATGCGGGAAAGATTTGGCAAGATCGTGATTGGCGTCAGTAAAAGTGGTGAGCCCATCACCGCGGATGATCTGGGTGTGGCTGGAGCGATGACGGTTCTGATGAAAGACGCGATCAAACCAACGCTCATGCAGACACTGGAAGGAACGCCGGTTTTTGTGCATGCCGGGCCTTTTGCCAATATTGCTCATGGCAACAGTTCGATTTTAGCAGACCTGATTGGCTTGAAACTCGCGGACTACGTTGTAACCGAATCGGGCTTCGGTGCAGATATGGGGATGGAAAAGTTCTTCAATATCAAATGCAGGTATTCAAAACAGAAACCAGATGCGGTTGTGATGGTCGCGACAGTCCGCGCTTTAAAAATGCATGGGGGCGGTCCAAAGGTGGTCGCTGGCCAGCAGTTAGACCCGGCATATACAGATGAAAACCTGGCGTTGTTGCGCGCCGGCTTACCCAATCTGCTGCATCACATTAAAGTCGCCAGAAAATTTGGTGTCCCTGTTGTTGTAGCGGTAAATAAATTCTATACGGATACAGACGCGGAGTTGGAACTGGTGCGAAAGGCAGCGATTAAAGAGGGTGGCGCTTTTGACGCGGTAATCTGTAACCATTGGGAATTGGGCGGTGAAGGAGCATTAGATCTTGCTGAAGCGGTAGTTAAGGCTGCCAACCAACCATCTGATTTTAAGTTTCTGTATCCGTTGGATATATCTATAAAAGAAAAAATTGAAACCATTGCGCGAGAAGTATATGGCGCTGATGGTGTTGATTATCTGCCGGAAGCAGAGTCTCAGATCAATGAGTACACCCGCCTGGGATTTGACAAATTACCCATTTGTATGGCCAAGACTCACCTCAGCTTAAGCCATGACCCTGCACTAAAAGGCGTTCCAACGGGGTTTAGGGTGCCTATCCGGGATATTCGCGCTTCAGTTGGGGCAGGCTTTTTGTACCCCCTTCTTGGAACGATGAGCACAATGCCAGGTTTACCCACAAAGCCTGGATTCTATGAGATTGATATAGACCCGGAAACCGGAGAAGTGGTTGGATTGTCCTGATTGAACGTTTAGAATAAACCATGGTCATAGCTGTCTTCGAAATGGAGACAGCTATGATTTTTAAGCAAAATTTGATGATGGGGTATTGGGACGATTTTCATTCCATGAAATACTTGTGGTAGGGTAGAATTCTTTTTATTTGAGCAGCGAAGAGAAATTATTGTTGATTGGATCATTTGCGCATTGTGTCAATTGGCTCTAAGAATATTATAAGGATCAGGGAATCTTAAATGGAGAGATATAAAAAACTGCTCCCCAGTACATGTTCTGTGGGAGATACTGGACAGCTGGAAATCTCAGGTCATAGCATTAGACAACTGGCGGAAAAATGGGGAACGCCTTTGTATATTTATGACGGAAAAACTATCCTCGATAAAATTGATTACTTGCATCGATTGGGTTTCGATGAGTACAAAGGAAAGTTTGATATTACCTATGCTTCAAAAGCATATCTTTCGTTAGGGTTCGCAAAGCATCTGGCTCGTTCGGGGGTGGGGGTTGATGTGGTTAGCCTGGGTGAAATGAAAATCGCAAAAAAAGCGGGTTTTTCTCCGGAGCGGGTACATTTACACGGCAATAATAAATCAGAAGAAGAGCTTGAATATGCTCTCGAATGGGGAGTTTTCAGTATTGTGGTGGATAGTCTGGAAGAATTGGAATTTCTTGAGGAGTTGGCTGCTCGAAGAGAAAAAAAATTGCGGATTTGGTTGAGAATCAGTCCGGGTGTGGATGTGGATACACACCCTTATCTTCAGACCGGGCATACCGCCAGTAAATTTGGACT
>ENA-ORXD01002103-ORXD01002103.1-sediment-metagenome-genome-assembly--contig:-NODE-2103-length-14143-cov-4.530783_pt1 | contig 14143 bp, 12 predicted proteins | sample MGYA00237862_ERZ511471 | MGnify/ENA metagenome assembly ERZ511471 | reverse complement strand
GGGCAAGCGCACCGGCACGTTCGGCCTTTCGCCGACTGGTGCGCCGCCTTCTACGAGAAAGGCATGGGCGGCGACCCACACCTGCTCTTCCCTGCCATCGGTGAGGCGTGGGGAGAGAAGTGGCTCGACTACATGAGCCGCCTGCTCGACGTTCGCGCCGAGCTTGGTCTCGGCGAGCTGTATCCGCCGGAAGGGGCCGTGCGCGAGGTGCAGACAATCATGGAGGAGACCGGCTTCAAGGAGCGGTTGCGCTCTGTGCGCGAGGGCGCCGGTAACGCTACGCCACCCGACGCAGACTAGATTCCGCCACGCGAGGCGCGCCTGCGGTACGCTATCGGACGTAGGCCCCGAGAAAAGCAGGTGAGTGGTGAAGCTCGACCTTCGACGGCGCGCACGAGCCACGTGGCAGGGTCTGCTGGGGCTCCTTCAGGCTTCTCTTGCCGCCAACCTCCCGCAGCTCTCGGCCTCACTGACGTACTTCACAGTCCTCTCACTGTTCCCGGCGCTCTTCGTCGTCGTCAGCCTGCTCGGCATGATCGGCCTATCCCAGGATACGCTCGAGGCGATCCTCCGCGCGGTGGCGGAGAAGACCAATTCACAGTGGGCGGTCGACGTCGTCTCGGGAGTGCTGGACAGCATCTTCGCGTCGTCGAGCTCGACCGTGTTCTTCGGCCTCGGCGTGCTCGCCTCGGTCTGGTCGGCCTCCGGCTACATCCGATCCTTCATGTGGGCCTCGGACCAGATCTATCAGGTGAAGACCAGCAGATCTTACTTCCGAGGCCTGCCGATCCGCGTCGGCCTCGCGCTCTTGCTCATCACGCTGTTCACGGCGGCCGTTGCGATGGTGACTGTCATAGGCCCTCTGAGCGACCGGATTGCCGCCGCGCTCGGCGTGCAGGGCGGCGAACTGCTCAGCTGGTTTCGGCTGACGTCGCCGCTCCTGCTGGTCATCACCCTTCTGATGCTGGCTTTGCTCTACAAGTACGCGCCATCCCGACGTCAGCCCCACCTCCTGCGCCTCTTTGCCGGCGCCGCCGTGACCATGATCGGGTGGGTCATCGTTTCAGTGGGCTTCAGCTTCTATCTCGCCAACTTTGCCTCGTACAACCGCGTCTACGGCACGCTCGCCACAGGCATCGCCTTCCTCGTCTGGGCGTGGATCCTCAACATCGCGGTGCTCGTCGGGGTCGAAGTGAACCGGGCCCTCGAAGGCCGGCCTGAGATCGAAGACACCGAACCTCACCCGGAAGGCAAGGATGAGGAGACGTCTTCAGCATCCTCGAGCCCTGCCCGGGCCGCAGCTCTTGACACGACCTCCATCTCCACGACGACAGAGGAACACGTCGCCGCTTCCGGTTCCACCACCGCTTCCGGCTGCTCCTCGTCCACGGGTGGGACGGGCGCCCCGCCCATATCCGACCACGAAGCCGGCCGCTGACCGAGCTGCCGCTATAATCAGACCTCGGGCCGGCGGGCGCCGCGCGACCGGCCCTCAAGCATCCGCGGCGACAACCGGGAGCTGCTCATGCCAGACATCAACGACCTCCAGAAGAAGCTCCGGCGTCTCGCCGAGGAACGCGACGCCGTCGTCCTCGCGCACAACTACCAGCGTCCCGAGGTGCAAGCGGCGGCGCACCACACCGGTGACTCGCTAGAGCTGGCGCGCATCGCCACCCGGGACGAGCACAGCGTCATCCTCTTCTGCGGCGTGCATTTCATGGCCGAAACGGCCTCCATCCTCTCGCCGCACAAGACGGTCCTCATGCCCGACAAGCGCGCCGGCTGCCCCATGGCCGACATGGTCACCGTCGCCGGGCTGAAAGCGCTCAAGCAGGAGCACCCGGACGCCGTGGTCGTGACCTACGTCAACTCCTCGGCGGCGGTCAAAGCCGAGACGGACGTCTGCTGCACGAGCGCCAACGCGATCGAGATCGTCGAGCGTTTCCCCCATGATCAGAAGATCATCTTCGTGCCGGACAGAAACCTGGGCGACTATGTGGCGCGTCAGACGGGACGCACGGAGAAGATGATCCTCTGGCCAGGCTACTGCCACGTCCACGAGGACTTCCGGGCGGAAGAGATCCGGCAGGTCTGCGCACAGCACCCGGCATCCGTCCTCATGGCGCACCCGGAATGCCGTCGGGAAGTGCTCGAGATCGCCGACGTGGTCGCCAGCACGTCGGGCATGCTCCGCTATCCGGCGACCAGCGATGCGACGACCTTCGTGGTCGCCACCGAGACCGGTCTCCTCTACCGCCTCGGCGAGATCTATCCGGAGCGAACCTTCGTGGCCGCATCGCGCAGGGCAGTCTGTCCGAACATGAAGCTCACGACCCTGGAGAAGTGCGTCGCCACCCTCGACGCCGAGTGGGACGACGTTCAGCAGCACGAGGTCACCGTACCGCCCCAGGTGCGCGCGGCGGCCCTGCGCGCTGTGGAGCGCATGATCGCCTAACGCTCGCGGCCCTGCGGCGCCGCCCAACGAGGGCAGTGCGCCGAGACGTCAGCCGGCGCGCGCCACCCGCAGCACCGCAGACCCGCGCACGCGGTCGGCCTTGAGGTCGAGGAGCGCCGCGTTCGCCTCAGCCAGGTCGTACTCCTGCACGCGACTGCGCACGGGGATCGCAGCGGCGTCACGCAGCAGTTCGCGAGCGTCGCGGCGCGTGGAGTTGGCGACGCTCCGAATGATGCGTTCGTGATAGATCCACGGGTACTCGATTGCCGGGATCGGTGTGCTGTAGATGCCGCCCAGCGCGAGGACACCACCCTTGTCCAGGCGACGCAAGGCCGCCACGGCGAGCTCGCCGGCCGGGGCGAAGACGATGGCCGCATCGTAGCGCACGCCCGGATCGTCACTCGCCTCGCCGGCCCACACGGCGCCGAGTTCGCGCGCCATCCTGCGGTGCGCCTCGTCGCGAGCGATGCCGTAGACGTCCCAGCCCTTCCAGATTGCGATCTGGGTGCAGAGTGAAGCCGCAGAGCCGAAGCCGTAGATGGCGAGACGGCGCGGCGCATCCGCCTGCGGCACGTCGCCCGGGGCCCGGCCGGAGCGGCGCTCTGCGTCGGCGACGGCCTGCACTCCCGGCAGTCCTGCGTCATCCCCAACGATGCCGACCAGCCGCAAACAGCGGTAGCCGATGATGCCGGCGCAGAGGAGCGGCGCCGCGGCGAGATCGCCCATGCCGGCCGGCAGACGATAGACGAATGCGGCCGGAGCGACCGTGTACTCGGCGAAGCCGCCGTCGACGTCCCAACCCGTGAAGACCGCGTGCTCACACAGATTCTCGTCGCCACGACGACAGAAGCGGCAGGATTGGTCGGTCTGGAACAGCCACGGCACGCCGACGCGGTCGCCCAGGGCAAGCGGCGCGGAGCCCGTCTCGCCACCAGGCGAGACCCGCTCCGCTCCCGGGCCCAGGGCGACGACGCGGGCGACTATCTGGTGACCGGGAACGACGGGCGACCGATGAGGCGGCAGCTCGCCCTCGACGATGTGCAGGTCGGTCCGGCACACGCCACACGCCAGCACACGCAGCAGTACCTGCCCAGGGCCGGGTTCGGGCACGGGCAGCTCAGTCAGACGGAGGGGAGCGTCGGCAATCGGCGCCGGCGCCGCGAGCTGCATGGCCCGCATCGTCGCGGGAATCCCCATCAGCCTCGAGCCGGTCGTCATGAGAGCACGTCCTTGCGACGAAAGAGGAGGTAGGCGAGGGCCGTCAGGCCAGCGCTCCACACGGCGAACACCGCCACTCCCTTGAGGATCGGGTCCCAGTAGATTGGATCGCGGAAGAAGTTCACGTACTCCAGGAAGTAGTGCGGAAAGACCCACGGCGCCAGCCAGTCGAAGTAGCTGAAGGAGATGAGCACCTGGACGACGATGTAAATGACGATCGTCGCAATCAGCGCCGTGAGACTCGAGTCCGTCAGCGTGCTGAAGAGGAGCGCCAGGGAGACGATACAGGCCATCGCCAGAAGTCCGTAGAGACAGCAGAGGAGCACGAGGCCGAGGCCATGCCAGACCCCCACGGTCGTGCCCGAGAGCGTCACCATCGGCTTGAGCTCGAAGAACAGCGCCCCGAACAGCAGCCCGCCGGCAAGCATCAGGCCGAATCCCACGGCCAGGTAGAGCATTGCCATCGTCCATTCGCCAGGAGGATGGAGCCGCGCCGGACAGGTCGCAGCAGGATGATGCGCAGCGTGCCCAGCTCGGCCTCACCGGCGATCATGTATCCGGCGACCATGGCGGCGGCCATGGGGAGCAGGAAGGGCAGGAGGGCCGAGAGCGACGCCAAAGCCACGTACATGCCGTTGCCGGTCACCATGGACATGAAGAGTGGACCCTGTCCGCCCTCGGGCGAGTCCGAGCCGGCCAAGTAGAGAGCCAGCGCCGTCAGGAACGGAACGGCGAAGGCGCCGGCCCAGATGACGTAGCTCCGGCGCTGATACAAGAGCTTGAGCCACTCGCGGTAGAGCGGGCCCCAGGCGCGACCGCGCATCGGCGGCTGGGTGCTGCCATGGGCGCACTCGCCCCGGGATTGGCCCGGCGGCAACCCGCTTGAGGGCATCTGAGCGGGCGACGCGCTCACGACCGCGCCCCCGGCCGGAAGCGGGCGAAGCCGGCTCGCCGCTTCGCCGGCGCCGGCGGCGCTTCGCCGGCGCCTGTCAGCTCCAAGAAGAAGTCCTCAAGGCCCTGCTCCGGAGCCGGGACCACAGCGCGCACAGCGAGACCATCCGCGACGAGGCGGCGCACCAGCTCCGCCACGGCATCCGGGCCGGCGTGCACAACTAGATGCGCCTCGTCGGCCTCAACGCCGTCGTCGCCGAACTGGGCGCGCAGCACCCCCGCGGCACGTGCCTGATCGTCGGTCAGCACCTTGACGGCGTCACCCTGCGGCCGCAACTGAGAGACAGGACCCTGAACAACCACCCGTCCGCGATTGATGATCACGGCGCGCGTACACACCTGCTCCACTTCATGCAGCAGGTGCGAGCTCAGAAACACGGTCGTCCCCGAGGCGCCGAGTCGCCGGATGAGTTCGCGCACGTCCTTCATGCCGCGCGGATCAAGCCCGCTGGTGGGCTCGTCGAGCACGATCAACTCCGGTGCGTGCAGCAGCGCCTGCGCGATGCCGAGGCGCTGCTTCATCCCGTGACTGAATCCGCCGACGCGGCTCTCGGAGCGCTCACTGAGGCCCGCGATCTCAAGCACCTCGTCGATGCGTTCCTCGCTTACCGGGCCCGTCATGCTGCCCATGAGCCGCAAGTTGCGGCGAGCGCTCATCAGCGGGTAGAAGGTGGGGTCGTCGACGAAGCCGCCGACGTGACGGAGCGCCCCGCGCAGGTCGCCGGGCACGCGGTGACCACAGACCTCGACCCAGCCGTCCGTCGGACTTATGAGTCCGAGGACCATGCGGATGACCGTGGTCTTGCCTGCACCGTTGGGCCCGAGGAAGCCAAAGACGTCCCCACGGCAGACTTCCATGTCGAGGCCGTCAACGGCGCGCAGAGCACCAAACTGCTTCGTGAGCCCGCGCGCCACAATCACCGGAGCGCGGCCCGGGCAGCGTTGCCGCTCAGACCAAGCTCCGACCTGCGCCGTCGCCTCCGCCGTCTCGGCCGCGGACATCGGCCCCCTTCAGCGGACGGCTCGCACGAACGCCTCTAGATCCGCCTGCGTCACCAGCCCGGCGGCCATGAGCGTCGTCTCGCCCTCCTGCCAGATGACGGCCCCGCCGAGCGGCGTGAAGACGGCGCGCAACGGCGCGCCGTCGGCGGCAGACGTTTGCGTTAGCGCCGGCAGCCGCTCCAGACGCGCCGTCAGGTCTTCCGTCGTCCTGGTTTGTACGAGCGTGATCGCTCCGAAGCCGGCGCCATAGACGAGCGCGGAGCTCGGGCTCGCCGACCGCTCCTTGGAGTCACCGGACGCCCCGAACAAGGGAGCCCCCGCCGGCGTCAGAAACCCGTCGTCGTTCGCCACATACGCGTGACGGAACGGACGCGCATCGTAGTCACGAGGCCGTGCCAGTCGGAACTCGACCAGCTCTTGTGCCTCATCGAGCGTGAGAAGCGACTGGCGCGCAAGTTGCTCCCTCGCCGCCTCGTCCACCAGGCCGGACTCGCCGCGTTCCTCGCCGGCGGCACGCGTGGCGCCGGCGCCGCCGGTTTGTTCCTCAGGCTCAAGCGTCTCGATCGTCACTTCGGCCCCGCTCGGCGGCGTGAACTCGAACAGCGCGGCAGCGACGGGCTGATACGAGATGCTGTCGAAGCCGAAGCGCAGCGCGGGCTGCGTCGCACCGGCCGCGTACACCTCGAGACGCAGCGGCAGCATCGTCTCGCCGTCGATCGCCGCCTCCACCTTCCCGAGCGCCGTGTCGTCGGCCAGCGGAATCATGCGAAGCACGTAGGCGGCGCGATCGGCGACGGTCGTCTGACCCGTCACGTCCAGCGTTGCGTAAGGCGCGAGGCGCTGCAGGAACGCGCCGGAGAGTGGCGTCGACGGCGTCGCCGCCGGCGTGGGGAAGGCCGTGGCGGTTTGGCCGTCGGCCTTCATGTCGAAGCGCCGCGCTGTGTTGCTCGCCGAGTCGTACGTCCACACCGTCCGTGACGCCTTGCTCGCGACGACGGTCTGGTCCCCGCCGCCGCCCTGCGACTCGACGCGCACCCCGTCCTCACTCATCCAGATTCGTCCCGACCCGCTGCTCAGAAGCGGGGACTGCGCCGGCGCCTGAGCCAGATCCGGCGGCAGCTCGAGCGCTCCGAAGAGTCCGTTCTCCCAGGAGACCTCGCCCTGCACGCTGAGGGCGGCGTGATCGCTCTGCGCCGTCCGGACAAGGAGCTCCTCCGCGGTGATCTGAGGAAGAGACGCTGGCGACCCTGCTGTGGCCGCCGAAGCGATGCCGATTGCCGTTACGATCGCAACAACCGCTGCTGCCGCGAGGATCACTCCACGCGTCGTCGACCTCATGAGGTCTCCTTCCAATCGCTGGCGCTGTCTACGGTGTACCCCCGTTCCCCCTTCTGCGCAACCAGACGGCGCTGGAGATCGCGCCGTGGGATCGACCTCGACCCGCCGGCCCGGTGGATCATCGGAGGGTCACGACCCCAGGACGGAGCGCCTCCAGCCCGCGTAGAATCTCGACCAGCCGACGCCCAGCGAGGCGCGCGTCGCACGATCGAGCCCCTCTCGGCTGAAATCGGAGTCGGCGACGGCCTGACAGAAGGGTTTCAGGGCTTCGACGCCCCACTCCGATACTACGTAGGCCACGAGGGACTCCGCCATCGTGTAGGCCAGATCGATATCCCCGTAGGAGTTCCCGGACCAGAGATCGCCCGTCGCCAATGCGTCGCTCAGGGGCCAGAGCCGGTTGCCGCCCCTGAGCTCCTCACGCAGCGCGGCGGAATCGCCGTCGCCGACTCCGTCGACGACCTCCGCGAGGCCCTCGAGCAGCAAGGTGGGGGCGTGTTCGGTGGCGAGAAACCAGTCGACGGTATAGGCGTGCGTGAGCTCGTGCGCGAGCACGCGCTCCACCGAGGCGCCCAGCCCGGTCAGTTCAGGCCCGAGCACGGCAACGTCGTACCGCCGCCACGGTGCGGCGTCGCGCCGCGGTGTCGAATGGGCGAAGAAGCGCATCCGTTCGTCCGAAATGCCGCCGGCGAAGGCCGCGCTCATTTGACTGCCCGACCTGTAGACGGTGACCAGAACTCCCTCGTCGCTCCCGATCGCCAACCGCTCGAGCCGGGCGCGTGCCCCCGCGCCGGCGGCGGCGATCGATTCCAGCCACCTACGCGCTCCGCGATCGCCGACAACGACCAGTCCGTTGCGCCGCAGCGCAAGGGGCTCGTCGAACGCCATCAGGTACTGCCAGCGGACCGGCTTGGGGGTCTGATCGCCGACGACCGTCACTTGGCCCCCGCCGGCCTCGACTTCGAGGATGCGCTCACCGGCCAGCCGATCCGACGGCCCCACGCCGCGCAATCGGCCGCAAGCCTGCACGAGGAAGCGACCGTCGTAGCCGGGGACCGGGGTGACGATGAAAGAGAACGATACCCAGGGCAGGGGCGAGAGACGCCGGTAGAGATCCCCGAGCGCCCTGCGGGCGTCCGTCCCGCGAGCCGGCAGAGCGGCGTCGTACGCATCTCGGTCACGGTCATGGAGCGCCTGGGCGGCGCGTCCGAAGGCGACCCGCGTGTCGTCCACGGCGCTCGCGGCGACGCGCGAGCGAGAAGCAGCCTGGTCCTCCCGGTCATCGCCGGCGCACGCCGCGAGGCCGACGACCACGACGAGGGCGGCGAGAACGACCACCATGAGACGTCGGGCAAGAGCACGCCTCGGAATGAACACCATGCGGCCCATCATACGCGCCGGATGACGGGGATGCAGTTCTCGGCGGCCCCGCAGGGCTTTGCCCCCGCCGCCTCTGCGTATACCCTTCGAGAAGATGAAACCCCCACGTGATGAGCCCAAGCCCTATACGACGTACTCGAGCGAGAGCCCTGAGGCCGCCCCCACGGAGTCCGACCGTCCAGCGGACGCTCCGCGCGGATCTCGAGTCCGACGCCTCCGGCAGCGTCGGCGCCAGCGGCGAGCCCTCGCGCCGACACTCGTGCTGGCACTCGTCGCGGCGCTGCTTCTCGTCGTCGCCGGACTCTGGGGAGGCGGCGACAAGTCGACGAGCTCGCTTACCGCGGAACAGCCGGACGCCGCGCCGGAGCCGGTCGCGCTCTCCTCCGCAGGCTCCTCAGTAAGCGCATCGCCGTCGTCGGCCGCGTCCGCGGGCTCCTCGGCCGGCGCATCACCATCACTCGGCACAGGCTCGGCGACTCCCTCTCCCCTGCCCACACCGGCACCACCGACCGTCACCATCACCGGAGGGGGTGACGTGAGCGGAGACGGTTCGGTGCGTCGCATCCTCGCGCAGGGCGGCTCCAGCCTTCTCAGCGGCGTCGCGCCCGTGTTCGCGCGCAGCGACTTCGGCTTTGTCAATCTAGAGAGCCCGCTTACCACCGGCGCAGGCGGACAGACAGGACGAGGATTGGTGCTCAACGGCGATCCCCGTCTCGCAACTGCCCTAGCGGCCGCCGACATCAACGTCGTCACGCTCGCCAACAACAACGCCGGCGATCAGGGAGATGCGGGCCTGCTCGAGACTCTGGACACGCTCGATGAGGCGGGCGTCGCCGCCGTGGGTGCAGGTCGCGGCCTGGTCGCGGCACGCAGGGCGGCGATACTCGGCCGCGGCGACACCCGCACCGCTTTCCTTGGTTTCAGCGACGTGCTGCCGGAGGGCTACGTCGCAACACCGGCCAGTCCCGGCGTCTCGCCCGGCCGCATCGATCTCGCCGGCGTTCGCGACGCGATTCGCCGCGCCGCCAAGCGGGCGGACGTCGTCGTCATCGGCTGGCACTGGAATCAAGAGAACGCGACGGCTCCCGGGGCACTGGAGCGGCGGGAAGGCCAACTTGCGATCGACGCCGGCGCGGACGTCGTCTTCGCCCATCACCCGCGTGTCCTCCAGGGCGTGCAGGCATACAAGGGCGGACTCATCTGCCACAGCCTCGGCAACCTTGTCTACGGCGGTTACGACGGTGCACAGGCAGAGTCCATGCTCGTCACGGCCGAAGTATCGGAGAGCGCGATCGTCGCCACGCTCACTCCCGTCCTGATGGCGGCGAGCGGCAGGCCGGCCATCGCCACAGGGGAAAAGGGCATGCGCATTCTGCGACGCGTCAAGCGATACTCGGCCGAGCTCGGCACGACGGTCAGCATCAGCGACGGCAGGGGGATCGTCACAGTCAGTCGGCGGTCGGCGCAGTGACCTTCATCGTCTGTCCCAACCTGGCGATCGATCGCGTGCTCGCCGCTTCCGCTCTCCGGCCGGGAGAGCTCACGCGCTGCCGCGCCCTCGTTCACCAGGCGGGCGGCAAGGGCGCCAACGTCGCTCGCGCCCTGGCAGCTCTCTCTGGGCCGGCGGAAGACCGCCGAGACCTGCTACTCGGCCTCGGAGCCGGCCACACAGGTCGACTCTTCGCCGAGCTCGCCGATGAGGAAGATCTCGCGATCGAGCTCGTCGTCTGCGACGGCGAGATGCGCATCTCCACTGTCATCCTGAGCGACGACGGTCGCGTTACGCCTCTCTTCGAGCGCGGCCCGAAGATCACACCCGCGGACGAACGGGCCTTGCTCCTCGCGCTGAAGAGTCGGCCGGCGGCGCCGGGCGAGTGGGCCGTCGTCGACGGCGCGGAACCGCCCGGCGCGACACCAGGCTTCTTCGCCGACGTCTGCCGAATGCTCATGGCCCTCGGCTACCGCGTGTTGCTGGACGCCGCGGGCGACCAGCTTCGCGAGGGCCTGCGAGCACGCCCCCATCTCGTCAAGGTCAACCTCGACGAAGCATGGTCCGCCTTTGACGGACAGCGTTACTGTACCCCGATCGGCCACGCCCGTCCGGCGGCGGAAGCCGCGACCGAAGGGCGCGAGCTGAGCAGGCGCCTCGTGGAAGCAGGTGCCGCCGAGGCTATCGTCACGCTGGGCGCCGCCGGCGCGACCGGCCTGCTCGCCGAACGCGAGTGGCGCGTGGCGACGCCCAAGGTCACGGCGCGCAACACGGTCGGGTCCGGAGATTGTTTCGCCGCCGCGCTCGTCCTGGCGTTCCAGAATGGTTCGCCTCCGGCTTCGGCGCTCGCCGCGGCGGCGGGCGCCGGCGCCGCCAACGCCGCCTCCCAACTTACCGGTCACTTAGATGCCGACCTGGCGCGCGCCCTGGCTGGCGCGGCCACCGTGAGTTCCTGCACCAGGCCGAGTTTGGCCGACCACTCGTAGACCCCTACACTGGAGTGCCGTGTATCCCACTCTGTTCGAGATTGGCGGCGTAAGCTTCCACAGCTTCGGCCTCATGGCCGCCCTGGCGCTCATCGTGCCGGGCCTTCTCATCGTGCGACCGCTCATCCGCCGGCGAGGGGTGAACCCGGAGTTCGCCGTCGAGCTCATTGTCGCGGCCGGCATCGGCGGTTTTGTCGGAGCCCGTCTCTACTACCTCGCCGAGCATTGGAGCTTCGTCCGCGAAGACCTCGGTGAGGCGTTGTTCGGCAGCATCGGCTTCACGTGGTACGGAGGTCTCATCGGCGGGTTTCTCGCCGTCGTTGCCTGGACCCTAATCCGCCGCGTCCCACTCGGCGTGGTCGCCAATGCCATGGCGCCGGCAATCGCGGCCGGCTACGCCATCGGCCGTGTCGGCTGTCAGCTCTCCGGTGACGGCGACTACGGCCGCGAGTCGGATCTTCCCTGGGCGATGGGCTATCCGAACGGCACAGTGCCCACCCCTCCCGGCGTGACCGTCCATCCCACCCCCGTCTACGAGATCCTCATCATGCTCCCCATCATCTGGGTGCTCTGGCGGCTCGCGGGCAAGGACCACTCAGGATGGTGGACGTTTGGCTGGTTCCTCGTACTCTCGGGCGCGGAACGCCTGCTCATAGAGTTCCTGCGGCGCAACCCGGAGTGGTTCGTGGGCCTGACCCAGCCTCAATGGGTTGCCGTCGGCAGCATCGCCATAGGGGCCGTGCTGGTGCTCGCCTTCGCCCGGCGGCCAGCCGAAACGGCACGACCGGCGAAGCGCGGCACGTCGCGCGCCCGGCGACGCTAGCGTCGCCTAGCCCACGCTCCACACGGCCATCGCGGCGCTTCCGGGCGCTCGCTGGCGAGGGAATCTGTTGTCCACGCAGCGCACGCCGCGTCCTAGCACCGGCGACCCCGCGCGCCTAACATGACCTTCGGGCGGGCATACGGAAGCCAGTGAGAGAGAAACGCCGAACCGGGCTGACCATGATCCCGCCGCTGACGCGACACAGCGTGCGCCTCAACGCCTTCTGGCAGGGCGTGCTGCTCGCTCTCCTTGTCGGCCTGTGGTTTCTCAACCTCGCCGACTTCCTGCTCACGCGTCACGCGCTCTGGCGCGGAATCGCGGAAGAGACGAACTGGCTGATGGACTACTTCTTCCGGCAGGGCATGGTTCCCGCGGTCGCCTTCAAGATCGGCGTGGTGACCGTGGGTATCCTGGTGCTGTGGCGGCTGCGTAAGTACCCGGAGGCGCTCGTCGCCGCCGCGCTGCTCACCTGCTTCTTCTCCGCCGTCGTCATCTACCAGGTGGCGTCGCTGATGGCGTACTGAGCGAGCCGGCCGGCGGCCATCACTCGTCGAAGCGGCACACCGTAAGGTCCGCGAACTTGCGGGGCGCCAAGTCGCTGTGCTTCTCGGCGATCGTGTCGGCGAGCACATCCAGCGCGGCGTAGTCCGCCGCACGCGGCAGTCCCTTGACCATCACAGGCTCGAGCATCTCCGCCTTGAGCTTCGAGATCATGCCGGCGAGCGTCTCCACGGTCTTGCCCGCCCAGCCGTACGACCCGATCACCGTGACGTATCGCGCGCGCGGCCGCAGGGCGTTCGCGAGAAAGGCAGCATAGGCAGCCAGCGGATGCGGGCCCGCCAGGATGGTCGAGGTGCCGAGCACGATCGTTCCGGCGTGCACCAGCGAGCTCGCAAGTTGTCCCGCGTCGAGCGTGGTGAGGTCAAACCGCTCCACCGCGACGCCGCGATCGGTGAGCGCCGCGGTGAGATGGTCGACCATGCGGCGGGTGCTGTCGTGCATCGAGACGAACGGTAGACAGACGATGTTCTGCGGATCGCCCGCGGCCCAGTCGCGATACGCCGCGACGATGAAGGCCGGGTCGTCGTACACGGGCCCATGGCTCGGACAGATGTAGGCGATGGGGTACTGGACTACTTTCTCGATGTTCTTCGTGACCTGTAGGCCGAAGGGCATCATGATCTCCGCGTAATACCGCTTCGCGCCGTCGTACACCTCATGCTTGTCCGCGAACACATCGTTGGTCGCGTAGTGCGAGCCGAAGAAGTCGCAGGTGAAGAGCATCTTGTCCTCGGCGAGCCAGGTCGACATCGTCTCAGGCCAGTGAACCCACGGCGTCGCCAAAAACGTGAGCGTCTTGTCGCCGAGCGGCAGCGAGTCGCCGTCCGCCACGACGTGGAATCTCGCGCCGTCGATGTGCAAATGGTCGACGAGCATGCCTCTCGCCTTCTCGTTGCAGACGATCGTCAGCTCCGGATAGCGCTCGAGCAGCATCGGCGTGCTCCCCGAATGATCCTGCTCCACGTGCTGAATGACGAGATAGTCGGGCGCGGGAAGCTCGTCCAGCTGCCGCGCCAGCGTCGGCCACAACGAGGGGTCGACGGTGTCGATCAGCGCGCAGGCCCGGCTTCCGCGCACAAAATAGGCGTTGTAGCTGGTGCCGTCCGGAAGAGGGATCAGACTATCGAACAGGCGCCGGTCCCAGTCGACGGCGCCGGCGAGAAAGACGTTCGGCACAATCTGGCGTGGCTTCATGGTCACCCTCCTGACGATAGGGGGACGAACTACGAGATGTCTGGCCAGTATAGCCGCGGCGTCGCGCACGCGAACCGGCCGAGCCGTGGTCGCACGGCACGACTCACGAAGCTGCGTCGTCGAGCTCGTCGGCGAGTTGCTTGAGGAAGAGACCGACGTCGGTGACGATGCCGACCGTCTGGAAGCTGCCCCGGTCGGCCAGCTTGGTGACCACAGCAGGGTTGATGTCGACGCACACGGAGTGGACGGTCGCCGGCAGCATATTGCCCACCGCAATGCTGTGCAGCATGCTGCTCAGCATGAGACAGGCGCCCGCGCGTTCGACGTGGGCGCGCATGGCGCGCTGCGCCTGCATCACGTCCGTAATGACCTCCGGCAGCGGACCGTCGTCACGGATACTGCCGGCGAGCACGAACGGCGTTCCGGTGGTGACGAGCGTGTACATCAACCCTTCGTTGAGAACGCCCTGTTCCACGGCAGCGGCTATCCCACCGCAGCGACGAATGACGTTGATGGCGCGCAAGTGGTGTTCGTGACCGCCGGGCGTCGGCGTTCCTTCGTTCAGGCTGATACCGAGAGAGGTGCCGTACAGTTGGGCTTCAATGTCGTGCGTCGCCACAGCGTTGCCGCCGAACACAGTGCCGATGAAGCCGGCCTCGATAAGGCGGGCAAGCTGAGGCGCCGCCCCCGTATGAATGATGGCGGGGCCGGCGACGGCGATCGTCAGATTACCCTCGGCCCTGACC
>ENA-ORXD01002101-ORXD01002101.1-sediment-metagenome-genome-assembly--contig:-NODE-2101-length-14153-cov-4.322393_pt1 | contig 14153 bp, 12 predicted proteins | sample MGYA00237862_ERZ511471 | MGnify/ENA metagenome assembly ERZ511471 | reverse complement strand
GATGGTCCAGGTATAGAGCGTTCCGTCACTTGCCTCCGGAACTTCGAACTTCAATCCGTACAGACTCCCCGGGATACCGGGATTGCTGGGATCGGTGGGCAGATAGGTGCCCAGTTCGTAAGTCGGCGTGGTCCCGTCCTCGATATTGTCCGTTCCGAAAGTGTCCGACACCTCCGTGATGACGTGGCTGATTCCGGGCGAACCGGACGTCGTGAACGAATATTCGTACGTCCAGTAATTCGTCGACGCATCGAAAGTGACGAGCCAACGAAGCGTGCAGGTGCTGTCGGCCCAGTCATCCGACGCAACCAGGTTCTGGTCCCAGGAAATGTACCCCTCGTAATAGGCGAACGCACTGGGACCGACGGAAAGAACGGCAAGTAATACGAAGCATACGATCCACTTTTTCATTTTATTCCTCCTGACTCTTTCCAACTGTATAACTTCCAGTATTCCAATACTGGAACCGGCGTATCTTTATAAAATGCAAAAACCGTTCTACCATGCCTCTTCAGGTCGCCATACCAGGGACGGTACATAACCTGCCAGAATAAATGGCACTATTTCATGCAATCCGGCCCGGTCCGGTCAGAGAACAAATGCCGGACGATCTTTCCGGCAGGCAATTGTAAGGAAATCCAACATGGCATTCATCTCGAACGCGAGGCGACAGATGCAACACCCCTATTTTCTTGTATTTAACAAGGTCTCCTGTATGTAAATATATCCGACACCCATGGAAACCAAACGGAGAAAAGGCACGGGAAGGAACGGACAAAGCCCGGGAGAACATTTCGACGGCGGGGGGACAGGCGGAAAGACTTCGGGGCGAAGCATTCGTCCCGTTCAACGAAAAAAGGGCAACCGCTTCTCCGGGAGAATCGATCACCCTTGATGCCATGTGTTCCGAACTGTTCGGAAAGGTCGCGTTCCTCCGGGGCAAAGAGCCCCGGACCGGATCAGCGCTTTACGACCAGGACGGGTCTTTGGGAGTGCCGGATCACCTTTTCGGCCACGGAACCGATCAGCATGTCCGCCAGGTTGCTCTTTCCGTGCGAGCCCATGACGATGACGGATACGTTCTCCTCCTCGGCCAGCCGCAGGATCTCCCGAAAGGGAATCCCCGTTTCGATCCGGGACTTCACCTCGTATCCCTGCGCCCTCAGTTCTCCGGCGATTTCCTTCATCTCCCTGGCCGCGGTATCCTCGAAGGCCTTCCTGATCTCGCCGAAGTCCAGGGACATGTGACCTGCCAGCATATCGAAGTTCCGGCGGTCGATCACGTGGACGATGACGACTTCCGCGGCGCCGGCGTTTTTCAGGCTGCCGATATACGCAATCGCCTTCCGGGCCACAGCGGAAAAATCGGTTGGATAAAGAATCTTCTTAATCATGATGCAATCCCCTTTCCCGGTTTGCCGGAAACGAATGGACAGGTTCCTGCGCATCACCGGGAAACCCTCCAACCGGAAAGGCATCCCGGTTCCCCTGAAAAAGCGGGCATTCTCCGCGATCCGCCGGATCGTGAGAACACACGGACTAACAGGGCAAAAACACTTTTATTATTTTTACCCGACAGGAGAGGGCGTGTCAATCTTGACGGCTTCGTAAAAAGTTCCCATGCCGCCCCTTTTTCCCTCGTCCCTGCGGCGTACCCTAAGTACGCCTCAGTCCTCGGGATTCGGGCGCCTTTCCTATGGAGCTTTTTCCTTTGCCGTTCGAAAAAATGTTGATTTGACTGTTTACGAGTTCATCAATCTTTCCGGAGCGCATCCTTCGCCGGGCTGTCGGCCGGCCCCCCGGCTTCCTTGAGGTCCCCGGCTTTACTCGAACACGGGGCGCAAGGGTCGGGAAAAGGTCCGCGATTTCCTGATCCGTTGCCATCGGATAGACTGCCCGGAGGAAGGACAGGCTTTCGGGACTCGTGCGAGGCAGTTCACCGCCGCCCCCGTTTTCACGGAAAGTGAACCGGCGCGCCGCGGCCGGCCGGCACCGCTTCACGATTTTCATGCATGAAAGGGATGCCTTTTTTATTTCGGGGGCATTTGAATGACCTGGCCCCTCGAGGTAAATGAAATGCCCTGTTGCATCTGTGTTCCGATCATGACCGATTCAATGACAGGCGGGTTTACCTCTTTGCCGGCAACCCATCGGACGATGAAATTCGCTCCCGAACCCCCTGCCTTGTCCGATGCCTTGACCATATATCTCATCGAGGCCATGGCCTTGAGCGTTATGGGATCGTCGATATATTTCTTCACAAGATTCCCTTCACTGTCATAATAATCCACATCCTGAACGGTAATCGAATGGGCGGGATCCGTATTTCGAATACTGAGCGTCACGGCAAGATAAAGGCGGTATTTCTGGTCTCCGTCGTAAATATGCGAGTAAACGGGGACATAAACGGCCTGTCCTTTCGACAGGGAAACTGTGTCCTTCCCTTGAGCCCCCGTCTGCCACAGACACAAAGTGAGAAAAACGGCAAAGGAAAGCATTCGACATACCCATTTCTCCGAACATTTCATACGCGACCTCCCGGAATTTCAATCACTTTCCGCATCCCCCAAGCATGGACCATGAAGTTGATGCACGAGCATCTCATGCAACAATCAAAAAAAATCATGAGCGAGAGCCTGCGTCGATTTTTTCGTCGTTACAACATATTGTCAAGACATACCTGCCGGCATCGATCAACACGGACGGACCGTTTCCTGAGCCCGAGGCGGCTCGAAACGAGCCGGTGAGGAGCGCCTGAAGGCAGGCCTCGCCCCGCATTACAAGAGATATTTCAAGGAACGCCGCCTTGACGAGCCTGAGAGCCGGGCCCGGGAAAACGAAACCGGCCTGCGGAGCGATCCCCGCCCCATGCCGCCGGGGGAGCGCAAGAAGGCATGGAAGCAATATGCCACAGAAAGACGGCAAAGGAAACGATACCGCCAGATCAATCGAACAGGGGTTGCGATCTCTCCATCGCGACCCCTCGATTTCCTTCGTGCCCCAGGGGTGACTTGAACGCGCGGAACACGGATCGGGAAAGGGTTCGTGAACGAAACAGGATATGCCACTGCAGGGCATTGAAAAGGAAGATCAGGGATTTGCCCGATGCTCAGGCTTCGTAAAAAGCGTTGTTTTTACTTTTCACGATTTCATCAATTTTCGACGGCTCACCCTTTTGAAACCGCTCAGAATCCGGCCACTGAGATTGATCACGGTATGCGATTTTATTGCATCTACGATATGCATTGATGGAACGATAAAACCATGCACCCGGGGAAAATCGACCCTGTGGGAAGATCCTAATTTTTGCAAGCAAGGGAATCTTTTCGTTCGCATGCAAACTCGTTTTCTTCATCCCGATAAAAGACACAGGTCTTTTCCAATTCACTTCTCAGCCTGACACGGGCACGGTGTATCCTTATCTTCGTTGCCTGGAGACTCGATCCGATTATTTCAGAAATTTCATTGTCACTCATCCCCTCCAAATCGCTCAGCACCAAAACCAGTTTATAGGATTCAGGAAGCGTCTCAATAACTTCACGGATGCAATGGTTCATTTCCTGACGGATCACACTCTTGTCTGTCAGGTTCCGGTCCTCTCCCGTCCAGACATTCTTATCCGCCTCAGTATCCGATATATAATCGACACTCAATTTTTTGTTATCGCCACGAAGAACGGACCTCAGATTATCCAGGGCGGTATTGGTTGCTATCCGATAAATCCAGGTTGACAACTTCGACTCGCCGCGGAAATTTTCCAAAGCCTGGCCGATCTTCACGAACACATCCTGAGTGAGATCCTCCGCCTGATCCTCTCCGACCATCCGGCGCAGATATCCGTGGATCCGTGCGTGGTATTCGTCATAGATCTTCTGGAATCTCAACTCCAAGTCATTCATTGCAGCCATAACCCCTCGTGCCGGCTACCGGATCGCTCAGGGACCGTCAGCAACAACAGGAAGGTCCGCAGCCTTCGCATGACCGCTGAGACGGTTTGTTCCCCGTCAGTTTCAGGGCGAGCTTGTCCATGCTGGTATTGGCCCCTCCCCGAACCGCTTTCGCCACGTTGACGGCTTCCATAATTTCATTTTCATCGATGCCCGACTCCAGTGCTTTACCGACATGATACTCCAGGCACGGATGGCAATTTGCCCCTACAGATGCTCCAACGGCAATCAGTTTCCTGGTTTGATCGTCCATATGAATTATCCTCTTTTTTGTTTATTATTTTCAATCATTTCTTTTATTGCCTTAATCTCTTTTTTCATCTCGGCAACGTCTGCGGAATCGACACCGCTCCAGCAGCAGAAACGCCTTCCATGCATTCTTTTCCTGAAAAAGACACACATCATCATACAGAAAACCATGCAGACAAGCGGCACCAGCCACCAGCCCCACGCAGGCCACGCAACATTTCCAAACCATTCGGGCATGGCATCTCTCCTCTCACGGTCGCCGGAGTCTCACGGGATGGGCTTTAAACGGGGCTCCCGTTACCCCGTCCAGCCCCTTCCGTCGCTCCGGGTTTTGAATCCGAACTTTTCATCCGCGGTGCGGGCATTCGTCGTCTTGCCGGCGATCACCGGGATCCTCTCGCCCTTCTTCCCATGGACGCATCCGCTCTCCCATGGCGTTTCCCCACCGTTTCAGCAGCAATCGCTTTCCCGCTTCGTGGACACCCCGAAAAGGGTGTATGCCGGGCAGAAGCCGATAAGCCCCGAAGCCAGAAGGGGAACGCTCAAGGCAATGAGGATCCACCCCGCCGTTCCTTTCGCGACGGTCAATCCCGCAATCATGAAAGCGATTCCCGCAACCACCCGGATAACGCGATCGAGGACGCCCACGTTTCTGTTCGTTTTCATGTCACCCATCCTCCCTGGTCGTTTCATTCGATGGTTTAGACGGGAAACGAAGGGAAAAAGATACACCGCCGGCGCACTGCCCGGAACCCGTTCCAGGCATCGGATGCCCAATCCGTTTCAGGGTCTGAAAATCCTCTCCCGAGCTTTCCGGTTGCAGGCGTGTCGCAGGCGAAAAAAGAGGGCTCCCGCATCATCCGGTCCCCCCATGAAAGGAATTCGTGTTTAAAAAGCAGGAACAGCGGTTTAAAAGGCAAGATGCAGGATCGACGGCCGAGCGTCAGCCGATATGCTGCGGTCAGGCAACCTTTGGGGCCGGGAAATCAAGAGCACCTGTCTGGAAGTAAAATTTCCACTCGCCCGTTGGCAATTTTGTGTAAATCTTACAGACTCGGCCCTTCCAATGAGAATCCTCCCCGGTGATCTTATGCCGCCAAAGGGTATCAATATCGACTACGGCAAATGCCGCATCTTCTTCCCGGGAGATTTCGATCTTCAAGGTATTGCGGCGATTGTGGACCAGGTCGTGAGAATCAAAAAGGTCCTGCCAGCTCCTGCGCCATCGCTCCCTGTCAAATCTTCCCATCACAAAGACCCAGTCGATGGGATCATGGCTTGCGGCTGTCGGCGGCCAAGGCCAGGCCATGTCCGGATGGATCATGGACAGGAAGAGGTCCGGATTTTTCGTATCCCAACCTTTTGTTTCAAGATCCACCATCTCTTGAATTTTTTCTGCAATCGCTGTGCTCAAGCAAAATCTCCCTTCATACTCTTATGGCTTTCAGCAAGCGGTGGTTCCCGGCAATCTTTGCACCCACCGTCGACAAAACTTCGTCCAATGACAATCAATCGTATTCAACGGTTAATGTGCGATTTTCAGAAACCTTGCGTTCACTGCAACGATGACCGTGCTGAGTGACATCAAGACGGCTCCCACGGCCGGTGACAAGAGAATGCCGTAGCCATACAGGACACCAGCCGCAAGAGGAATGGCAAAAGCATTGTAAGCCGTTGCCCAGACCAGATTCTGCACCATCTTGCGGAATGTGGCCCGGGACAGGTCTAAAATCGCCACCGCATCGAGAGGGTTGCTCCTGACCAGTATGATGTCAGCGGTCTGGACGGCCACATCCGTGCCGGCACCGATTGCGATTCCCACATCAGCCTGGGCAAGTGCGGGGGCATCGTTCACCCCGTCACCGGTCATGGCCGTAATCAGTCCTCTTGCCTGTATTTCTTTGACCTTTTCCGCTTTATCCCTGGGTTGAACCTCCGCAAAGAATTCATCCAGACCGGTTTCCTCGGAAACCCGCCTGGCGACCATTTTATTGTCGCCCGTGAGCATCATGCAGCGAATTCCCATGTTTTTGAGTCTGGAGACGGCCTCCTTGGATTCGTCCCGAATGGTATCCGCAAGTGCGATTGCGCCTTTGAGGCTGCCGTCAATGATCACAAAGACCGCAGTCTTGCCCTGGGAATTGAAATTTCGAATCCTCGCATCGTCGATGAATATATTATTTTCTTTCAGATAACCAGGGCTTACAACCTTGACCTCCCTGCCCCCGACTTTTCCCTGCGCTCCTTTTCCGGGAATGGACTTGAAATCCTCCACATGTTGTGCGTTCTCCGTTGAAGCGGCAATCCCCTTTGCAACAGGATGTTCTGAATGGTTTTCAATCGAGGCGGCATATCGGAGCAATTCCTCTTCATGGATGTCATCTGAAAAAGTAACAATATCCGTCACCCCGAATTCACCTCTGGTCAGGGTTCCCGTTTTATCGAAGATGATTGCCTGGATATTCCGGCCCCTTTCAAAGGAAGCCCGGTTTCTTATCAACAATCCATGCCTGGCGGAAAGGGCCGTGGATACGGCCACAACCAGGGGGACAGCGAGTCCCAGGGCATGTGGGCACGTGATAACCATGACGGTGACGGTCCGTTCGAGGGAGAACGCGAGATCCTTATGTATGATCCCAAACCAGACAATCAGCGTGACAGCCCCGCAGGAAAGAGAGACCATCGTCAGCCATAAAGCTGCCCGTCCGGCCAAATCCTGGCTTCGAGATTTGCTTTGTTGCGCCTCCCTGACGAGATCGATCATCTGGGAGAGGTATGAATCCTTGCCGGTTTTCTCAGCCTTCGCAGTCAAAGACCCTTCGCCGTTGATCGCTCCTCCGATCAGCTTGGAACCGATATTTTTTTCGACCGGCCGGGACTCTCCCGTAAGCATGGCCTCGTTAACGGAACTCTGCCCCTCAATGACTTTCCCGTCCACGGGTATCTTTTCTCCCGGTTTGATCAGGACGGTGTCTCCCGCTTTGATCTCTTCAATGGGGACGTCCTTTGTGCTTCCGTCCGGCATCGCTTTGTGGACATTGGAGGGCATCAGCTCGGCAAGCTCTTCCAGGGCACGAGACGCCCCCATGATCGATTTCATCTCGATCCAGTGGCCCAGGAGCATGATATCGATCAGGGTGGCCAACTCCCAGAAGAATATTTTACCTCTCAATCCGAAAACCACGACAGTGCTGTATGCATAGGCCGTTGTGATCGCTATGGCGATCAGTGTCATCATCCCGGGTTGTTTTTTACCCAGTTCGTCAAGGATACCTTTCAGGAAGGGCCATCCGCCGTAAAAAAATACCACTGACGACAGGACCCAGAGGATGTAGACATCGCCTGGAAATGCAAGAGGTTTCCTTAATCCCAGGAAAGCCTGGATCATGGGAGATAAGAGCAGTACCGGAATGGTGAATGTAAGGGAGATCCAGAATCGCTTCCTGAAATCCGCCACCATGTGAGCGTGGTGATTGCTTCCTCCATGACCTTTATGATCCATTCCTGATTTATGACCACCATGCCGCATATCACTCCGGCCTTTGTTCATTTCATGGCCTTCATGCTGCTCGATGACATGATCGGACGGATTCTCGTCATGTTTGTTCTGTTTCATCATGTTTTGCCACTCGGGGACGCGGTCCTCCTGCCTTTCGGCTTTTTCGATTACTGCTTGATGTTCTTGCTTTATAACCTTCCGCTCAATAGCGCGGCCCCATCATGCCTCCGCGAGGACCACCCCGCTGGCGGAAATAGGGGTCTTTGTATGTGTCGGGAACCTTCAAGGTATCCAGATACATGAGATAGGCGATCAGATCGCGGAAATCCTGATCGGATATTTTCCATCTCGGCATGCAGTAATTCAGGGCATCTCCTTCATCATCGATTCCCTGTTCGATTGCCCTTCGAATCGTTTGAATCGTGAAATGCGTATCCTCCTGTCCCGCCGCCTCCTTTGATTCCTTCTTTTTGACTTCCTTGCTCTCTTGACCCTCCGCTTCCTCGTGTGGTGATGTCAAAGCGTTGAAGGTGATGGCTTCGGACCTCACGCCGCACATCATGGGATATTGTCCGCCCCGGCCGTCTTCACCGTGACAGCTGACACAGCCGCCGCCATGCATATACATCCAGTTCGGTCCTCCCGTGATCGGAAGCCTGACTCCGTCGAGATTTGTCCCGTAATAATAAATACGTTGTCCGTTGGCCAAGGAAGCATCTTTGACGAAGTCTTTGGCCTCCCGGCTGATTGCGGAAGCCTTTTCCCCTTCCTTTGAATCCGCCCATGAGAGGGTTACGAAAGCCATTCCGACAAACAACAAGATGAACATTGTCCAACGCTCTTTCTTCATGACTGATACCTCCCATCATGATGGCTATTGACATTCATCTCATCCTGGACATTTCCGGGTGTTGCCAGATGCTCCGTCCCTCCCTTCGATTTGAGTTCTTCTCCTTTCTAACGTTGATAAAGTCGTAAAAAGGCCGCTTCAACACTTTTTCGAACGGCAAAGTAAAAAGCTCCATAGGCAAGGCGCCCGAATCCCGAGGAACGAGGCGTACTGATGGTACGCCGCAGCGACGAGGGAAGAAGGGGAACGCAGCATATGGGCTTTTTACGAAGCCGTCAACGTTGATTGTTTTTTTAACTGTTTTACATCATATTCCACCCGGGCAATCTTTACAATCGGTCCATGTGCGATTTGGATGAATCTCATTGATTTAATTTTTTTGGCTCCTGATTGTGTAGAGTTGATAAGGAATACCGAGTAATTGTCAAATCGTAAAAAAGGCGTGAGCTATGTTCCGTCATCGCAAGATGATCATTCCGATCATCCTTTTCCGGCGTTCCTTCTCTTTCCTCTTCCCTCCCTGCCTGGTCCGGGAATTGTGTTGCGATCCGGGACGGCGGCACGATCACGGTCTTCGGGGACGGGATTGGGAAACTATCGGATGCAGGCCCGCAAGTATCGCGACCTGCCCCCGAAAACCGGTCCGGATTTCAAGTCGGATCTCAGGCATCGTTTCGGATCATGTCGAGGCGGCAGGTCATCGTTTATCATTGACATACAACCACTCTTACTGTATTTCCCTCGCGAAAAGCACATTCATATCAAGAAAACCGACAACGCCGCATTCAGCCTTTGCTTCCATGTTCCCGGATCGACCCTGTTCTTGATGTGCCTGAAATGCCAGTTTACGAAGCGAGGGAAAGACAACGTATGGACGAGATCAGACCGATGGGTGAGAGCTACGACTACATCCGTCTCGCCCTCCCGCTCATGTCGAAATACAACATACCGGTAACACCCCACAACTACACGGTGTGGTATCGGTATGTCTCCGGTGCGGACCCGAAACTTGCCAAAACCATTGACACCATGCTCGAAAAGGAAGGCCTGTTCTCAGATGAAACGAATGAAGAGCTTTACAAACGCTTCTGCTCGGACATGGACGAGCGTGAACTGAGGAAGCTCCACGACGATCTGCGTCACGTCCTGGTCACTATTCTGAAGGAAGTCACCGATCTGACCGGTCAGTCCGAAGAGTATGAGTCCTTTATGACCCATTCCATAGATGCATTGACGGGAGATCCATCCGTTGAAGAGATCCGAACAGTGGTCTGTCAGATCATTGAAAAGACGAAATCCCTGAGGGTTCTGGGAAGGCAGACACGCTGCAAACTCAATGAGACAAAAGAGGCGCTGCAGACACTGCAGGAGGATTTCGAGCGTGTGAAGAAAGAGGCTTCCGTCGATTTCCTCACCGGTTTGGCCAACAGAAAGTCATTTCATGACGCACTGATCGGAATGACGAATGAAGCCGCCTCTCAACAAAAGGAGTTATCGCTTCTCATTGTCGACATAGACCACTTCAAGAAGTTCAACGACGAGCATGGACACCTGATCGGCGACGAGGTGTTGAAGTTGGTGGCAAAAAAGATAAAGGGGACGATAGGGGAAAGAGACTTTCTCGCCCGTTTCGGTGGAGAGGAATTTGCCGTCATACTGCCGCAGACCCCCCTCGAGGGCGCACGGGTTCTAGCCAAGAATATCAACAGGATTTTCGCCCAGACAGTTCTCAAGGCCATGAATATATCGACAACGTTAGGAAAAGTGACCGTATCCGTAGGGGTGGCTCTTTACCGTCCCGGTGAACTGCCGGATACCCTGATCAACCGCGCCGACCGGGCGCTCTACCGGGCCAAACAAACCGGGAGAAATCGCGTGGTGACGGAGCAGGACATTAAAAAAGCAGAGAGAGTGAGCGGCGGAACCTGACCATCTCGATCTTCCGTCAACCCGGCCTGCCGTTACCACGTGTTTGCCCCAAAATCGATTCGTCACAATCTTAGAAAACTTCCGTGATGTTCTCCTCTTGAAATTGTTTCCCGGATTCTATCGCTCCTGACCCTCGCGCGCGACGTTCTCTCGACTTTCACTGTGGCTCATGCGACCCCTGCGCCAGGATGTCCGTCAGCTTCCGGAACTTCGTCAGGACGGGTTTCTCGTACTTCGCCTTCCTCGTTTCCTTCCTGTTTTCCTTCTTCATGGCCCCCTCCCTCCACTGATGCCCTTGCTTCACCGCATTCCCCACCCAGGCGATCTTCCCGATCCCCCAGCCTTCATCCTTGACTTTGCGCTCAATATCCCGACGATTTTTTCTTTTTCCTCTCTTGTAGCTGCGAATTCACCTGTCCATGATTGTCCGGCAGCATCATCGATGGTTTGATTCAGGTAACGTAGACATTTTTTTCTTCTTATCCAACGTTGCAGGCCTTGTTCCGAAAGCCTTTTTTTTCGTACAGGGGAAAATCAATAATCCCGGGCAACCCGGAATCCGACGGAGTTACTCGAGTTGCCAGGGATGTAGTGGCCGCGAACGGCAGAGCGGCTGGACCTGGCGGCGGACGACCAGCCGCCGCCGCGGAGAACTTGTTGATCCCCCCACGATGGTCCCACCGGGTCTGTAACCGAGGACGAGGGATAATCCCCGTACCAGTCCTGACAAAACTCCCAGACATTTCCATGCATGTCGTACAGTCCCCAGGCGTTGGGGGAGAAGCTTTTCACGGGAGCCGTCGTCTGCCGATAGATCCCCGAAGAGCAGCCCGTGTAGGGGCGGCTGCCATCATAGTTCGCCTCATCCGTTGAAAGGCAGTTCCCCGTGTTGAAAGGCGTCGTCGTCCCCGCCCGGCAGGCGTACTCCCACTCGGCTTCCGTGGGAAGTCGGTACTTCGTCGTTCCCTCCAGCTGATTGAGGTTGGTGATGAATGACTGGCAGTCGTACCAGGAAACCTGTTCCACCGGGCAGTCGTCTCCGCAATTGCTGAAACCGGATGGGTTGCTCCCCATGACCGCCTTCCACTGCCCCTGGGTCACCTCCGTCGTCTGAAGATAGAAGGATTTCGTCAGGGTCACCTGGTGCAGGGTTTCGTCACTGCTGTCCCTCAGAGGTTCGCTCTCGGGGCTCCCCATCATGAAGGTCCCCGCCGGGATGGGGGCAAAGCTCATCCCGAGGGAATTCGTAATAGGCTTCGGCGTCGCCGTCGCCTCCACGGCGCTGATCCCGGCATAGCTCAAAAGCCCCGTCTTCAGGTTGTGGTATAGGGCGAAGGCAACCACACCCTGGGAGGCCGTGATCTCCACACTCCCGCTCGAATAAGCGCTTCCCCCCAGCAACTCCGACAGGAGGTACCGTCCGCTTCCGTACCCGGGCAGTTTGTATCCCTGGCTCGTCTTGACCGTCATCCCGTCGGAGTCAAAGAAAGAAATATACATGGTGGTCTCCGAGTAGGTGGGGTTGCAGACAAAGACGATCGTGTCCCAGGTCCCGTCCTGGGCCACGTGGGGAACACGCAGCGTCGTCGCCGGTTCGGAAACGAGGCTCATGTCGAACATGAGGGCATCCCCGGAACCCTGGGCAACGAAGGCAAGCCCCGTGAGCGGCTGGTTCGAGGTCACCTTCACCCAGCCCTCGCTGCTCGTCCCCGTCCCCACCATGAATGCGCGTTGCCCCCGGCGGGGAATCTCGTTTGTCTCCGCGGCAAGCTCCGTCCCCGTGGGAGAAAACGCCTGGACAGTGACATCAGCGGTCCACCATGGGCTCTCGTTCCTGAGGCCCACCCCCGTCCAGTAGCCGTCTTTGGAAATGAAATAAGGCAAAAAATAGGGAAAGTAGAGCGCGCCGACCCCATTGGAATCATCGGCCTCGGCAACACTCCAGGCAACCCACCCCGGACAGCGACGTGTCATTTCGGAAAAATCCGCACGGAACGGGATCAGAAAAAGGAGGAAGACGATAAGAAAAACGGCGTGCAGGGGCCAAGGGGTTTTTTTCATGATGCATCTCCTTCGAAACGGCTGTTTGTCGTACTGACGGATACAAGTCAACCTGCAGGAGTCTCTTCGGACGATGTACAGACCCACCCGGATCGGGTACATGAAATATAGTCAGCAGATCAAGAAATGGTCAAGGTAATTCATCCTCTTGCCTCATCCCCAAGGTTGCCGACAATCATTACATCGCGGCGTATCGAATAAGCCATAAAAACCTGCGGGCCCTTCCGGAATTGTTCCTGTAAAAGAAGAATTTCTCGGTCTGCAAAAGCCCACCCGCAAAAGTTTTCCGGCGGATTAAAAAAGTAGCCTCTCCAACCGCCTATCATCACAAGTCATTTCAGGAACATTGCAGACACCCTGATATCTCGGACTGTCCTGCTGTTCAAGAACCTCCCCTGGCGAGCGAGGGATGACAACTTTTTGATGGACAACTGCTGAGATCAAACCGACCGGCACCGGCAGGTACGGGAGAACCGTCGCCTGAGTTTGCGCCGGCTCGAAACGTGTCAATGAGGAACTCCTGAAGGCCGGCCTCGCCTGGCATCACAGGAAATATTCAAAGGAACAAGACCTGGTCCGGGAAAAGAAAGACGGGGTTCGTGCACCGACCCGTGCTTGACTTGACAGACTTTGCCAAAAAAGTTCGGACTGGATTATGCAGTACACCTATCAATCCTCATCGGTGGGCGATAAACAACTCTGAGGACTGCGATTTTAAAGAGATTATCGCTGCTGCGCTATCTTTTTTACGGCAGTCATGTTTCTTTTCCTTTCGATTGAGTGATTTTCGCAAAATAACATCTCAACCGAAGTGAAGACTGGCTGCCCCTGACCTTATCCCCTCAACTCTACGGAGGGAGGAGACAAATCTTTTTACATTTTATTACTTGAATCTGAAGTCATCCACGTTGATGTGGCCCCAGCCACCATTGGAGTCATCTACAATCCGTATACGAGCGGTTTTGCCATTGTATCGTGAGACGTTCCATTGTGCTCTCTCCATTGTTTCCGTGCATTTCCCGGTTGTTTTCATGACGGAACGGTCATCTACCAGCAGTTCCACGTATACACGGTTTTTGTCACAGCCTCCTCCGATGAGGAAACTGATTATGGACGTCGAAATTCTGAACGGAATCGATGTCAGTGTTCCCATGGGACCGTCTCCCTGTGTCGCTCCCGGCCGATCATAGGGGTACTGGCGCTTCTCGTACCCACCTATCCAGTATTCACCCTGATGCTTTGACGGCTGGCCGCGATGTCTCTCCGTGGGATTGTCTCCAAAGGTAGGTTGATAATCGAAAGCCGTACCTGTTCTGGTCCAGCCTGGCAGGTCAGGGTCTTCAAAGTCCCAGGTGATGCCGGACGGTTGTGCGAGTGCGTGTGCGGGTGGTTGAGCCGATGGCTGTGCGAGTGGCACTGTTACGGGTTCGGCAGTGGCAATTTTCGGTTCCGGGCGTGCCGGTGCTGCTGTGGTTACCGGTTCTTGAATTACCGGTTTCGGTTTCGTTCCGAATAGATCCTCAATCAGGTTCTGGCTCATGCCGGTGAGCAGATTCAGATCGTTTCCCGTGACGTTGCGTCCCAACTGGACTTCTCCCGTCTGAACATCAATCAGTCG